>VAPM010590138.1_pt1 | contig 16875 bp, 16 predicted proteins | sample 3395091 | NCBI WGS metagenome assembly VAPM01 (sample SAMN08290445, study PRJNA428436) | hydrothermal vent metagenome | isolation source: Deep-sea hydrothermal vent chimney 3 | place: Pacific Ocean: Juan De Fuca Ridge | reverse complement strand
GTGATACTATTATTTTATATCTAAATAACACCTACAAAGTCTCGCTTCATTTTATAAAAATAAAAGAAGTAAAAATAAGCTTTCCAAGTATTGTTTAATTGCATTGCGCTATAATTAAGGAACAAATCTAAACTTAAAACTTAAAAAAACAAATTTTTTTAATGATTAGTAATGTTTTTTATCAATTTTTTAATTTACTAATAAGAAAATTAAAGAATATTTAATCATTAGGTTGTTTCTGTGTCATTATCGTGATTAAAGATAACTTTATTTTGAGGGTATTCCCCAAGAATTTTTAATTCTTTAACCTTTTTTTCAATAGCTAATAGAGCTTGACAATATTCATTATAATCGTCAAAAACTAAATCAATAAAAATGGCATAAGCCCAATATTTTTTAATAATTGGGATGGATTGTATTTTAGAAAGATTTAAATTATGTTTTGAGAGAATGGTTAGAATTTCGGCTAAATTTCCGATTTTGTTTTCTGTAATCAGTTTTAAAGAAGCTTTATTATTCAAATAATCTTCTTGATGATGATGGCGATTTTTTTTCAGTACAAAGTAGCGTGTAGTATTAGAAGTATGTGTTTGTATTTCTTTTTCAAGAATTTCTAAATCATAAATTTCTGCAGTTTTCTTATTAGCAATAGCAGCAACCCCTTTTATTCTTTTTTCATTAATCATATTTGCGGCTTTAGAAGAACCTTTTTGCTCTACTATTTTTATATGAGGATATTTTCTAAGAAATTTTTCACAATGACGAAAACTTTCTGGGTGAGACCATACTTCTTTAATATCTTTTATACGCTGCCCTTTCAGAGCCATAAAATGATATGTTTCATGTAAATAAATTTCACCATGAATACTTAAGTTGTTTGCATCAATTAAAAAATAGTTTGATAAAACAGCACCTTTCACAGAATTTTCTATAGCTAATACAGCAGCATCCACAAAATTTTTAGTTAGCAATTCAACTACTTTTTCAAAAGACTTACAAGCATTTATATTAATTTTTTCTCCAAAAAACATTGCAACTGCAATGTGGTGAAATGAACCTTTTATACCCGGGACAGCAATTTTCATAAACTATAATATAAAATTTTTGAAGTACTAATTTAGTGAATGTAATATTTATACTATAATTTTTCTTAATGTAAAGAAAAATATAAGTCATAAAGACACAATTATATTTAACTAAATAAACTTTTACCCTAAACGATATTTTTGATTAATTATTCAGAAAGTAAGACGAAAAATAACGATACTCTATTGAATCTTTTCAAGATTCATCAATTTTTAATTAGAGTCAATTTAATCCAAAACAGGGATATTTTGAGGGTATTCACCTAATATTTTTAATTCTTTGACTTTTTTTTCAATGGACAATAATGCCTGACAATATTGATGGTAATCTTCGAAGGTTAAATCAATAAAAATAGCGTTGTTCCACCGTTGTTTAACAACAGGTATAGATTGTATCTTCGAAAGATTTAACTGGTGTTTTGTACAAATTATTAAAATTTCTGCTAAACTTCCTGTTTCTTGTTTGGTAATAAATTTTAATGAAGCTTTATTATTTAAATAATCATCAGGATGATGTTGACGCTGCTTTCTCAATACAAAATAACGTGTCATGTTTAAAGCATCAGTCTGTATTTCTTTTTCAAGAATTTCTAAATTATAAATTTCAGCAGCTTTTTTACTAGCAATGGCAGCAACACCTTTTAATTTTTTTTCTTGGATTATTTTTGCAACACTAGCAGTATCTTTTTCTTCAATAATCTTTATTTCAGGATACTTACTAAAAAATTTTTGGCAATGCTGTATTGCCATCGGATGAGACCGAACCTCTTTAATATCATTTAAACGTTGTCCTTTTAATGCTACTAAATTGTGAATCATAGGCAAATAGATTTCGCCACAAATATTCAAATTATGAGAATCTATTAATTGGTAGTTAGGTAATATAGCACCGGCAACAGAGTTTTCTATAGCCATAATAGCACCATCAACAATGTTTTTAGTAATTAGTTCGGGCATTTCTGCAAAAGACATACACTCATTTAAAGAGACTTTTTCCCCAAAAAAATCAGTAGCCGCAATATGATGGAACGAACCTTTTATTCCTTGTATAGCAATATTCATTATATGTTATAAAATTTTTAAAAGCTTTAATATAACTAAAAACTGTTTTTTTTATTGTAGCATCAGGGTTAATAGTTATGAGGATGCTAACAAATTTCCTAATAGAAAGCTAAGAACATATTTTTTATGATTTAACACAGATCTTTTTTGATAAAATCAATAAATGATTAGAGATATATAACTAGGCTGGATTTTAAAAAAACACAAAATGTCCTTTTTTAACAAGAATTAAATCTAACAGACCTAATATATTTGCATTATGATAAACCAAACACATATAGAACGGTTTAATAAACTAATAAGGTTTATGGACTTAAATTTTAAAGAAGATATAAATTCGAAAACCATAGAAGAAATATCCTGTTACTCCTATAGAAATATCAATAGAATATTTTTAGCCTTACATCAAGAAACTATTGGGCAATATATAAAAAGATTACGATTAGAAAAAGCTGCTGAATATATTAAATATTCTAAAGAAAATATTACAGAAATAGCAAATGAAATAGGTTATAGTGACGTGGCTGCCTTTACTAAAGCCTTTAAAAATCATTTTAAATGTTCACCTACAGTTTTTAGAAATTCTAATCAATTAAAACAGCGCATTACTACTAATATTGTTAATGGCGAAGCATTTAGTGATACTAGATCTTTAATTAACTTCGAAATAGTTGAGTTGGCTGAGGCTTCTGTTTTATACCTAACCTACTATGGTTCTTATGATAATTTCAAAGAAATTGACAAAACGTGGAATCAGTTATTAAAATATGCATTTCGTAAAAACTTAATAGATAATGAAACAAAGTATATGGGAGAAATTATGGACGATAATGAAATAACTCCTAATTTAAAATGCAGATATAATGCAGCTATTATTTTAAAAGAGAAATTAGACTTTAAATTAAAGGGCTTTTTTCAAACAAAAAAAATAGAAACACAAAAATATGCTAAATTCATTCATAAAGGGAGTCATGAATCTTCAGAAAACACATATGCACGGATTTATAGTGAATGGTTTTTTAATACACCTTATGAATTGTCAGATAAACCAACCATCGAAATATATCTTAATGATGACTGGAACACTCCAAAAGACGAATTGATTACAGAAATTTATATTCCTATCCTTTAGAGACATTATCAAAATTATTTAGTCATTAACATTTTAGAAGTCTAAACATAGCGTTTATACAAGGTTATAATTGTCCTAAATTAACAACAACCAGCCCTTCTTCTTACTTTACATTTGCTAAAAATAATTTTAAAATAAAAAATCATGATTAACACAATTTCAATTTTTATGATCTCAATTTTTGCACTTATTCATCCTGTAAAGGAAAATAAAAGCAATATAGAAATAGTAGTAACATCAGAAATAGACATGAGTTTACTGCTTCATAAATGGAAACTCGATCATTATGAAATATTCTCTAAAGAGTATGATCTTGAAGAAAATGAAAAAGGAGATTATATTCATTTTAAAGCAGATAAAATGTACACAAGTGTATCTGAAGGAAAATTTGAAAAAGGGAATTACAAAATAGTATCTAAAACTATCGTTTTAACAAGCGATCAAGAAAAAGGAGAACTAAAATTAATCGTTAAAAAACTCACAAAAGACCTACTAAAAGTTGTTATAGACGATCCCAAGGATTCTGATGCCAAGTATTTAAGTATCCATTTTATAAGACAATAAAATAGTTTTAAAAATGAATATCAATAAAATTATAGTAATACTATTACTTGGTCTGATATCTCATACAAATAGCATTGCTCAAACTCAAATTCAGTTAAGTTCTGAAAGTTTTCATATTGCTAATAGAGAGTTTTATATAACCGAAGTAATTGATGGCAGAAAAAACAAAAACAATATAGGATATACTAGAAATTGGTCAGATAAAAAAACGGATATTACATTAGAACCAAATATGGTAACTGCGATACAAAACTTTGCGGATCTGTCTTTACCATATGATTCAAACCTAACTCCTATTATTTTAAAGGTATTGTATCTAAATGTAAAAGAAGAAAGAATTTCTATTTCAAAAAAAACAGCAAGAGCCGAAATAAAACTGGGGTTTTATAAAGAAGATGCATTAGGATTAAAAAAAGTATTTGAAATAGAACATTATGAAGACCATGATTTTGGTGATTTTTCTGATGAAGAAATTTCTGATATCTATGAAAAAAGAATACGAAATGTTTTAATACATTGCTTTAATGAATTTTCTCAAAAAGAGTGGAAAAATGAAAAGTCAGATACTTATGTAAACCGTCAAACATTGGCAAACCCTTCAGAATTTGAAAAATTATCTATAACCAAAAGAGATCCTTTATTAAAATGGACCAATATTATATCATATAAAAGAATACGTGGTAAACATACCGAAGGTTGGGGAATAAGTTATATAGGGTTTTCAGAAAATAAAAAGTTGATTTTACCATTTATATATTCATTTGACAAATATCGAATAAAACCGGGATCGTTAAAAAACTCAAATTATGAATCTGCAAATTACTTTACACCCAGTTTTGGAATCGAATTCTATTACAAATTATTTCCAAGAGTTTATACAAATATTTCTTTACAAGTACCTGTTGGTATAGAAAGATTAAGAGATAATAATGGTAAAAAATCTAACAACTTTATAATAGGTATAGCATCTTCTCAAGGATTACTTTTTATACCTAAATCTGATTTTGGACTTGTATTTGGAGCAGGAATTTACCAAAAAGCGCAAACCTCAAAAATTTATAAAACAGATTTTGGAGTAGAATTTACAGTCGGAATAAAGTTTTAACCACATTTAAAATCAATAAAATGCAGATTGAAGATATCATAAATCTTTTTGAAACCTCTCATTTAATGAGTTATGTAGCACTGTTTTTTATCTTCAATATTTCCATAATAACAATAGAAATTATAGTAGATATTATTACAAAAAAACAACGCAGATGGAAAGATACAGTTGCAAATATTGCCATATATTTTTTAGGACGAATTACTGATAAACTTCTTTTAGGTAGTTTAGGGATTATTGCACTTTTACCCATTTATTACCTCATACCTTACGAAATACCTATGAATTGGTGGACTTGGTTTTTAGGTATTTTAGCGGCAGATCTCACCTATTATTGGATGCACAGAATAGAACACGAACATCGTATTTTATGGGCAAGTCATAGTGTTCATCATTCATCAGAAGATTATAACCTTACAGTATCTTTTAGATTGAGTATAATTGAAGGTATTTTTGAATGGCTATTTTTAATTCCTATGATTTTAATAGGATTTAACCCTTTTCAAGCTATTGTGTCTTTAATTTTTGTAGCGCAATTCCAAACTTGGATACACACAGAAAAAATTCAAAAACTTGGTTGGTTAGACGAAGTTTTTAACACACCTTCAGTTCATAGAGTACATCATGGTTCAAATAATAAATATCTAGATAAAAATTACGGTGGATTATTGATGATCTGGGATAAAATTTTTGGCACATTTCAACGTGAAGAAGAAAAAGTTATTTATGGTTTAACCCAAAATATAAAAACCAATAATCCTATTACCATTAATTTTATTGAGTATAAAAATATTTGGAATGAAGTTAAACAATGCCGAACACTAAAGCATAAGTTGAAAATAATTTTTGGAAACCTAATTTGGAAACCAGATTATTTTAAAAAAGAAAAAGTTAAAAGAATTCATTTGTAAAGAACCGGTTTAAACTTTTTCAATTGGTTTCAAAATCGCTAATTTTTGCTACAATCCAAAAAGTTTAAACCGGTTCAAATAAAGCAAATGTATTTTCACGTTGGTTAGACTTGATTTTATGAACATATTAAACGCATTACCTTTAATAAGTATTATAATCGGGCTATTATTGAGTGTTTTTATCCTATTCAGAAAATCAGGTTTAGGTAAAGATAAAAAAATACGACTGGTTTTAAGTGCATTAGTATTTTTATACACCTATACTTCGTTTGATTATTATTTGTCTATAAATATTAATTTTAACAGCATATTTTCAGGCAGTTCATATCTATTTTATCATTTTATAGGCTTTTTGTTCTATTATTTTATTGTGTTGTTTACAAGAACAGAAATCAATCTAAAAAAGTGGGTTCTTGCAATACTTTTTTACACACTCTTAAGATGGGCACTCTTTATACCACTAATACAATACCAAAATATCGACGAATTATTTTCAGCCAATGATTCACTTGACTTACTATCTTGGATAGAATTAGAATATCTTACCACCAGTTTAATAAATATCATTTTATTGATAACCGCTTTTTTTAAGTTAAAACGAACTCCACTTTCCCTTATCTTAAATAAAACCCAACAACTACATTATAAGTGGATTAAAATTGTAATAATATTAAATATCATCTTGCAATTTGGCAGTTTTATTAATACTGTAATTAATACTAATAATATTGAAAATTATGAATCTTACATGAAATTGGAAACACTATTGTTTGCGATTTTTTTCTTTATAATGACATATTCTATGATGTATTTTCCTGTATTTGCTTTTACAGGTTCTTTTGAAGATCTGCCGGAAATAATCAAAAAAAAATATATAAAATCCTCATTGTCTGACTCTTCCGAGTTATTTCAATTGATTGAAGAAAGTGTTAAAGAAGAACAGCTCTATCTTGATTTTGATGTTAAGTTAAATACCCTGGCAGAGATGCTTAATAAATCAGTACATCATATTTCGCAAGCCATTAATGAGAACGCCCAAATGGGATTTTCAGACTATATTAACCAATTTAGAATAGAAGAAGCTAAAAAAAAATTACTAAAACCCAATCCGGATACTATTTATGCTATTTATTTAGATGTAGGTTTTAACAGTAAAGGAGCTTTCTATACAGCCTTCAAAAAAAACATCCAACAAACCCCAACAGAATTTAAAAAACTTCACGAAAACACCCATTAATATTATTTGCTGATTATCAACACCTTATAATGTAAACAACTGTTTTCCCGATAATTGAAGACACTTTTTTTTGTTCGGTATTATAGGGAAAAACGATTAAAACATTTTCTCAAAATATATTTGTACCACATTTAAAAATCATTAATAATAATTAAAAACAAAAAACAATGAGTACAATTACAAAAATATTATTGACCTTAGGTTTATTCCTTATGAGTATCAGTACGATTAATGCACAATCTAATAATGAAACAGTAGTGCAATTTGGTGTAAAAGGAGGTGTAAATCTTTCTAAATTAAAAAACATTGATGAAAAAGCTAAAATAGGTTTGGTTGCCGGGTTTTTTGCTGAATATGGATTGTCAGATAGATTTTCGTTACGTTCTGAGGTTTTATTTTCTGTTCAAGGAGTCAAAAAAGTAAAACTGAACTATGTAAACTTACTTCCTTTACTTGCTAAGTTTTATCCTACAGAAAGATTCAGTATTGAAGTTGGACCACAATTGGGAGTCTTAATAAGTAAAAGAGGAAGTAGCCTTCTTACAAAAGGTTACAAAAGATTAGATTATGGAGTGGCTGTTGGTACCGGATTCCATATTACGGAAAACGTAGAAATTGGAGTTCGCTATAATTTAGGATTAAGAGATATTACAAAAACAACAGGTGTCGTTAAAAATTCTGTGTTTCAAGCAACTCTTTCTTATGGGTTCTAAAAAAAAATCCTCAATCAAAATTTGATTGAGGAATTCTTATTGAATTCTGTTATTCAGACCCCGAGTACTCGGGGGTAGAATCTCGAAAATTAGAAATTCCTCTCCCGATAGTTATCAGGACGTTCCTCTTTCGAAATGACAGCAGAACATCTTAATTATATGATAAATGAATACATTTATCATATATTTTTTATGTCGAAATCACGTTATTTGATCAGATTAGGTAAATTTATAAAAGCAACATGATCGAAACAAAAAAACGAATCGTAGGAATTGACGTAGCAAGAGCCTTGGCTATTATTGGTATGATAATAGTCAATTTTAAAATGGTTTTGGGTCAAGAAGGAAATGAATGGGTAAAATTATTTGTAAACATTTTTGACGGTAAAGCAGCAGCAACTTTTGTAGTTTTAGCAGGAGTCGGAATTGCTTTAATTACAAATACTGCTGTAAAAAATAATAAAGATGAAAAATTAAAAAAATCTAAGATTAGTATCGCTAAAAGAGCATTCCTTCTTTTTGTTATTGGTCTTTTATATATTGAAATTTGGCCTGCAGACATTCTGCATTTTTATGGTATTTACATGATTATCACCCTATTATTCGTAAAAAGCAATTCAAAAATAATCTTATTACTTGCATTTTTACTTATCATTATTTATCCATTTTTAATGATGATCTGGAATTTTGATTTGGGTTGGAATTTTGAAACAATGGACTATCAAAGCTTTTGGACAATAAACGGGTTTGTCAGAAATCTATTTTACAATGGATTTCACCCTGTAATTCCGTGGACAGCATTTATGCTTATAGGTTTATGGTTTGGGAAACAAAACTTGAATGACAATGCATTTATTAAAAAAACGCTGTGGATAAGCCTTATAATTTTTGTTGTTATCCATATTATATCTTATGGTTTAATCTCTTTTTTATCAGAAGGAGATAAAGGTATTGCTATTGAATTAAAAGAAGTTTTAGGAACAAGCCCAATGCCACCATTACCCATTTATATGTTATCAGGAAGCTGCATCGCAATATTTGTCATTTCTCTTTGTATATTATTGGCTAAGAAATATGAGAATAGTAAAATTGTTGATGCTTTAAAAAAAACAGGGCAATTGGCATTAACATTTTATGTAGCACATGTCATTATAGGGATGGGAATAATAGAAATATTCGACATTAAAAAATTTGGTAACTATGCAATTGAGTTTTCATTAACTTATGCTTTGATCTTTAGTTTTTTCTGCGTTTTGTTTGCCATTATCTGGCGAAAAAATAAAAAATCCGGACCTTTAGAGTGGGTTCTTAGAAAATTAACAGAGTAAGACACTACATTGAATTTTATGTAAAGGAAATAAAAATTATTTATTTATCAAGATTATCTAAAATAGCAAGTAACTCTTTTTTTACCATTCCGTAATTTTTAAACAAAATAAAGTGATTAGCATCTTTTACAGTTATGGCATTAAGTAAGCTATCGTTTACTTTAGTTTTAATAAAAGCCATATTTTTATAAGATACAATTTTATCTTTAGTACCGTGGTAATAAGTAATAGGTGTTTTGATCTTTCCCCAATCGTTTAACATTTTAGTAAGCTCAGTTACATGCGTTATTTTTTCATCATCGGCAACTTTCAAGGCTTTAGAGAACATCCAACGCGTAAGTTTCCATTGTATTACTTTAGCAATTCCAAAGAACTTTTCGTCTTCAGGAGAAATAGCACCGGCAACCAACACACTATGTTTAATTTCAGGATATTTATACGTCATTTTTGCAGCAATAGGAACACCATAAGACCAGCCGATTAAAACCACATTATTTAACTTGTGTTTTTGAATAATAGTATAAATACTTTCAGCTTGTTTTTCAATAGAAGTTTCTGCATTGCCATAATCAGAATAACCATAACCCAATCTGTCTAATGTAATAATAGTAGCTTTTTTACTCAGATCATCATCCTGTAAATACCTGAAAAAGCTATCTCCAGATCCAGGGGCACCATGTATAAAAAGTAAGGTTGGTAAATTATTCTTGATAGGTTTTGCTGAAACATACCGAACCGTCTTACCCCTATAATTTTCACGATAAATTTGAGGTGTTTTATTTACTTTTTTAAACTTTTTATAAATTCGTTTATCACTTTTTCTAAAAGTCATACATGAATTCATAAAAATAAATACAATCAAAAACAAGGATGAAAAAATAAACCTCTTTTTCTTAAAGAATTTCATATTTTTATACAATTAAAAAGCGAATACTTTCAAAAGTAACGAAATTACCTTTAAAGATTTGTTTCTTTGTTACAGTTAAAAAAGATTGCATGTCAATAATAGTCGAAAACATAACCAAAACTTACGGAAATCAAAAAGCATTAGATGCTATTAGTTTTACCATCAATTCGGGTGAAATAGTTGGATTTTTAGGACCTAATGGAGCGGGAAAATCTACCATGATGAAAATTATTACCACCTATATTGCTCAAACTGAAGGAGTAGTATATGTGAATGGTCATAATGTAGCTGAAAAACCCATGTTGGTAAAACAATCAATTGGTTATTTACCTGAACATAATCCGTTATACTTAGATATGTATGTAAAGGAATATATTCAATTTAACGCTTCCATACATGGCGTTAGTAAAAACCGAATCAATGAAGTAATTGAACAGGTAGGTTTAACACCAGAAGCACATAAAAAGATAAGTCAACTTTCTAAAGGATATCGTCAACGAGTTGGGTTGGCAGTAGCTTTATTGCATGACCCTGAAGTATTGATCCTGGATGAACCCACTACTGGCTTAGACCCAAATCAATTGGTTGAAATTAGGAGTCTGATCAAAGAAATTGGTAAAACTAAAACAGTATTATTTTCTACTCATATCATGCAAGAAGTAGAAGCGGTTTGTGATCGAGTAATTATCATTAATAAAGGACAAATAGTAATAGATAAAAAGCTCAATGAGTTAAAGAGTGATAAAGAACAAATCATTGAAGTGGAGTTTGATTTGCGAGTTGAAGAGCAGTTATTACAACAGCTTCCTAAGCTTTTAGAAGCGATTAATATACATGATAATACTTGGCAATTGACTTTTAGTACCAATAAAGGTATGCGGTCTGCTATTTTTGATTTTGCGCATGATAATGGATTAAAATTGTTGCAATCTCAATTAAAAAATCAAGATTTGGAAAGTTTGTTTAGAAGTTTAACTCAATAATATTATTGGGGAGGATATTTGCTGAAAATTTTCTCAAAAGTTATTCTTAAATACTCATTTTTTGCTTCTGGCGTTATTCGTTTTTTAAACTTACCTTCATAAGTTCCTTGCCAAATCAAAGCGTCTTTAGAAGCATCAATTAGATCAACTTTAAATAATTGTGTTAAAGTATTTGATCGTATTGGAATACCTCCACCTATTCCAACACCTACATTTCTACCACCAGTACCGAGACCAAGACCAATACTTTTATTAGCAGGAGTTTCAAATTGCTCAGACACAATATTTACAAAAATATCTGGTGTAGATGACTTTTTAAAACCTTTTAATACTAGTGCACTTTCTAAATGTTTGAGTACTCTGGTACTATCCAATTGATTCATATCTAACTGCATTTCAGGATAAAAATCAAATGTTTTATACGACTTAAAATTAGTTTCTTTATCATAATCATATACAACTTTTGGTGAAGAGCATGAAAAGAACAACAAAAGGTTCACTACTAAAAACAAGGATAAATAATTTATTTTTTTCATTTTTACTTTGATTTAATATTTTTCAATAGAATGCTGATGACGCTGATTTTATCAAGAAAGATATGTGTTGAGTCATAAAAAAATCTGCGTTATCCGCATTCCAATTTAATACTTCTAAGCAAAATTTATCGTATATCTTATATGGATTAATATGACTCTTTTATTTTTTCATAAGACCTCACAGGTTTCTAAAACCTGTGAGGTCTTATTAGAGTCAATATTGAACTACTGATATAAAAACGGATATACAAAAACTTTCACAATTTTTTTCTAATTCACAGTATCCTTCTTTTTCTTCTTTTTTCCAAATAACCCTCCTAGAATATCTTTTGCAGTTTCTTTGACGGCATCCTTTTTTATAGTGTCTGTAGCCGTAGAATCTTTTTTATTTCTGTTAAGGAGATCATTCAAGACATTGGTAACTTCGTCTGTGCCTTTTTCTATCAACTTATCTTTTTGTTTACCGGCTATTTGTTTACTAAGATTGGTAATGGCAGCTTTCAAATCAGTTTTTATACTGGGATTGCTAAACTTTCCGGAAATCAATGCATTTATCGGTACTTTTACAGCATTTAACTCTTCATAATTCAATTGAGCAATCAGCCGTGAGGCTTCTTTCCCTAAATATTTAGCAGGCACATTTATAACGGCATCATAAGCTAAAGAAGTATCAAAATTATGACTGCCGGAAACTTCTATTTCTATATCTTCATAATTCAAGGTAAAAGGTTTTAGAGCGACTTTACCATCTTTAAAAGTTAGAGACGTTTTTAAATTTTCAAGATTTAATTTTTTAGTATCTAAAAAACTGAAATTTTGTTCTAAACTTTGTAATAATGGTGATTTTTCAGTCGAAATTTTTGAAGACAATAGCTGAGCTAATAAATCGCCATTCAATGAATTCAGATCTGGTGTAAAATCGTTGTTTAAATTACCCGATAAATTGATGTTGGAGTTAATTTTTCCTTGAATTACATTTGCAATAGGAGCTAATGCTTGAAATAGTTTTAAAGATTTAAAAGACTCTCCAATATTAAAATTATTGATGTCTAAATCCATTTTAAAGGTAGAAATTGCTTCTTTCGTAGAAACACTACCATTAAAACCTAAAGCGCCACCAAAAATATTAGACTTCATATTTTTTAATGCTACCTTTTGATCTTTAATCTGTAATGTTCCTGATACATTCTTTAAAATAATATTATCATATAAAACAGTAGTTGCTTTGGCATCAATAGTACAATCTAAAAATGATGGTATTTTAATTTGCTCTTCCGATATGGTGTTAGTTTCACCATTTTTATCATTGGTTTCTGTTTCAGAGATCATAAAATCATTCACAGAAAAAGTGTTTGATATTAGCTTAAAATTCCCTTCGATGTTTTCGTCGTTAAATAGAAAACCTAATAAATTTTTAATGGTACCTGTTGTTGTAAAATCTGTTTTACCTAATTGCGCATCAAAACTATTTAATTGGACAATGTTGGGAGTAAAAATAATAGCTGCTTTTTCTACCTTTAAAGGATTACTAAGTTCTGTAGAACTATACTCAAAATCGGCTAATTTAAAAACTCCGGACGTTTTGGTGTTTTTATATTGTTTTTTCTCAATAGAGAGTATATCAAAATTTGTAGTAGCATTTACATTTAAAATTCCTTTCAATCCTTTTACCGCTTCAGCAGGGTATACTTTTTCAAGGTTTGCTAAGTTTAAATTCCCATCTAAATGTGCAGAAACCTTCATATTTTCAGTTATGTCTAACAGTTTTGCATTGGCACTAAAAACGTCTTTATCGATGGTAAAGGATAATTTATCTATAACCACATAAGTATCTTTTGTCAAACCTGTTTTATTTACAATTTCTGTATTGATATTGATATTTTTAAGTGATTTCGGTAAGTCAGGGTACTTAAAAGAAGCATTATCTGAATTGATACTGATATTAAATTTCGGAATGTGATTATCATCTACTATTCCTTCAATATTACCTTTTACATCAAAGTTTCCCGTTGTAGTAACTCCTTCAATACTTTTAGAATATACTTCAGGAATCAAGGCTAAGAAATTTTTAAAGTCAGAAGAAGGTGTTTTAAAAGAAATCTTAATTTCTTGATTATTTTCATTGAGTTTTACAAATCCGTCAAAAACCAAAGGCAATTGATTTATAGTCGCTTTATTATCTAAAAAGCTATAGATATTCTCTTTAAAGTTGATTCCTAATACGGCATCTAGCTGAATTTTATTATTGTTCAAGTAGACAATACTATCTTTTAAAAATGAAACTGAACTTGTTGTTATTGTTTTTAATTCTGAATCTTCTGAAGATAAATTTCCTGTTCCTGAATGATTAAAATCTGATAACTGTAATAATATCTTACTTGAAGCATCATCATAAGAAATGTTACTGTTAGTTATTTTATAAGATTTTAATCCTAATTGAAAAGAACTTGAAGTGTTTGAACTAACTTCCCCCGTATTATTTTTATCAATTGTAATATCATAATTTGCATTTCCGCTAGTATCAATTTTAATGGCAATATTGGCTTCATTAACAACAAAATTAGTAATGTTGATACCGTCTGATTCGCTCTTAAAAATATCTTTAAAAGGTATTTTTAGATAAATTGCATTGGCACTAAAAAGGGTATCACCTGCAAAAGGAGCTTTATTTACCAAAGAAACTTGTTGTAACGAAACTTCAGCATTAGGGAAACTACTCCATAAACTTAGATCAGCATCTTCAAAATCGAGTGTAGCATTGACATTATTATTGATGGTTTTTTTTACCAAATCAATGATTCTACCTTCAAAAATTATGGGTATCATGATGACAAAAACAAGACATACCAATACTATAATTGAAAGGATTTTTAAGATTTTTTTCATTGTTTAAGTTTGTATGAGTATTACCTTAATTCCGCAAAAGTATTCTACTTCAAAACCAAACTGTACGTCATTATTGGGAATGCTCGCAAAAACTTACTCACCATAACAAGTGATATGTCTGCGTTACTTTTTTCTGTGCTACGCCAATACTAACATACATTTTGACTTTTCGTAACGAACACTCTTGCGGATTTAAGGTATTAGTTAAAATAATAACGAGTTTTAGTAAGATAGATTTCATTACTTGACCTATTTTTTTGTTTAAAAAATCAACAATCCTTAAAAATGATATTGAAAGTGAAAAATTGTACTTTTGCATAAAAATATAGTAAATGGAGCTTTCTTTAATTCCGAATATAAAACATATAAATAGCAATAACTTTTTCTTGTTAGCAGGTCCTTGTGCCATTGAGAATGAAGATATGGCAATGCGAATTGCGGAAAAGGTTATTACAATTACTGATAAATTGGAGATCCCTTATATATTTAAAGGGAGTTTTAAAAAGGCAAATCGTTCAAGAGTGGACAGCTTTACGGGAATTGGAGATGAAAAAGCACTCAAAATTTTACAAAAAGTAAGCAACACTTTTAATGTGCCTACGGTTACCGATATTCATGAAGTTTCAGATGCAGCTAAGGCTGCTGAATATGTTGATGTGTTACAAATTCCGGCATTTTTAGTGCGTCAAACCGATTTAGTTGTTGCTGCAGCTAAGACAGGCAAGGTTGTCAATCTTAAAAAAGGGCAGTTTATGAGTGCTGAAAGTATGCAACATGCTGTGAGAAAAGTAATTGATTCTGGTAACGATAAAGTTATGATTACCGATAGAGGCACTATGTTTGGTTATCAAGATATGATAGTTGATTTTAGAGGAATACCAACGATGAGGCAATATGCTACTACGGTATTAGATGTAACACATTCCTTACAACAACCCAATCAATCATCTGGCGTTACAGGTGGTCGCCCTGATATGATTGAGACTATTGCCAGAGCAGGAATCGTCAATAATGTAGATGGTTTATTTATTGAAACACATTTTGATCCGGCAAATGCAAAATCTGATGGTGCAAACATGTTACATTTAGATCATTTAGAAAAGTTGATGCGTAATTTAGTTGCAATCCGTAAAGTGATAAATACACTTTAAATTTATTTTAACATTACAGCTGCAATTTTTTCGAGCAAATAATGTTTTTAATTAGCATGAAGTTACTAATCTCAACCCTTTTTATTTGCATTACTTTAACCAATACACAGGCTCAAAACTTTGAAAAAGTAGATCAAAGAGTAGGCTTATACCCTAAACAATATGCTTCAGCAGATCAATTAGCAGATCAAATAACTAAAGATTTTAAGAGTGAAGTTGACAGAATTCGTGCTATTTATACTTGGTTGGCGATAAATGTTTCATATGACCTTAAAACTTTATATATGGGTGAAGCACAAATAAATTTTAGTTATTCTAGTCAAGAAGATCTACAACGAAAATTAGCTGCAATTAATACACATATAGTTAATAAAACATTACGAACAAAAAAAGCAATTTGTGAAGGATATGCTCAAACATTTAAAAAAGTTTCTGAGCAGATGGGTATTCCTTGTATGTTGGTAGGAGGGTTTTCAAAAGTTGGTGTTAGTGATATTGGAATTGATCCAACTGTTGAAAATCATGCTTGGAATGCAGTAAAAGTAAATAACAAATGGTACTTAGTTGATGCTACATGGGGTGCAGGTTACACTAATGGCGATAAGTGGGTACGACGTTTTGATGATTTCTTTTTCTTGACTGACCCCAATAAATTTGCCTTAACACATTATCCATCAGAAAGAGGATGGTTATTCACTGAAAGAAGTATTACAAAAAAACAATTTTTTGAATCTCCAATTTACGATAAATCTTTTTTTAGTAATCATTTAAAGTTACTATCTCCTTTACAAGGAGAATTATTTGTAAAATCTAATGAAAATATAATCTTTACAATGGGAGACATTCCAAAAAATATAACATTGTATTATATCTTTAAAGGAGATAGATTTAGCGAAAAAATAGAGCCAAGCTGTACTAATGGAAAATGCACGTTTAAGATTCCTTTTGTACAAAATAGAAATACAGAATTAATATTATTTGCTAATAAACGTACAATTTTACAATATAAAATCAGCCTTGTTAAATAAGGTTAGGCACTGTTAAGGGTATTTCTAAAAACTCCTTCGCATCAAAATTTTCAGAGCTTTTCAAAGACAATTAAAAATTTTGAAACACTATCGAGATAATGTGATAAATTTTGAAGCAGTACTTGGAAAGCTCTGAAAACCCTTTGGGAACAAAGATAATAAACAATCTGCTTCGGCATTTTTTTTTGGAATAGCGAAGGCTATTACAAAAAAAATGTGTCTTGCATCTTATTCATTATTTTTGTTT
>VAPM010493564.1_pt1 | contig 16893 bp, 20 predicted proteins | sample 3395091 | NCBI WGS metagenome assembly VAPM01 (sample SAMN08290445, study PRJNA428436) | hydrothermal vent metagenome | isolation source: Deep-sea hydrothermal vent chimney 3 | place: Pacific Ocean: Juan De Fuca Ridge | reverse complement strand
TTATCGCTTTTGTCGGCGTAATCCGCCCCAATCCGAAAGATTGAGCCGTTAGAAATTGCCCCGCGCGTTTCCAGATCCTCTGACACACCGGTCATCCGGGTCCCGCTTTTCACCCGCAGACAAATCGCATCCGCCAGGGGGCCGGGTGCGGCATACTGGTTCTTACCCCAGGCAATCAGCCCGCCGATAACCACCAGAATAACAACAAACAACGACAGCGCATTAGACGCAATATTACGCCACATCAGGCATCTACCTTTTTCAGAACAAGACTGGCATTGGTGCCACCAAATCCAAAGGAATTGGACAGCGCCACATTGATCACCCGCTCACGTTTCTTATTCGGCGCCAGATCCAGCTTTGGTTCCACCGCCGGGTTGTCCAGATTGATGGTCGGCGGCGCCACTGAATCCCGGATCGCCAGCACACAGAATATCGCTTCAACAGCGCCCGCCGCCCCCAGCAGATGGCCAATGGATGACTTGGTGGATGACATGGTCGCCCCGGCCGCGGCATCGCCCATCAGACGTTCCACTGCGCCCAGTTCAATGGTGTCGGCCATTGTCGATGTGCCATGGGCGTTGATGTAATCGATATCCGCAGGGACCAGCCCGGCACGTTCCATTGCGGCTTTCATTGACCGGTAACCACCATTGCCGTCCTCAGACGGGGCGGTGATGTGATAGGCATCCCCGGATAAGCCATAGCCCACAACCTCGGCATAAATCTTGGCGCCCCGGGCCACAGCGTGCTCATATTCTTCCAGCACCACAACACCGGCACCTTCCCCCATGACAAACCCGTCGCGGTCCGCGTCATAGGGGCGGGATGCCTTTTCAGGTTCATCGGCGCGTTTGGTGGACAGCGCCTTGCAGGCGTTAAACCCGGCAATGCCAATTTCACATATCGGCGCTTCGGCGCCACCCGCAAGCATCACGTCCGCATCCCCCAGCATGATCAGGCGCGCCGCATCACCAATGGCATGGGCGCCTGTCGAACAGGCCGTAACCACCGCATGGTTCGGCCCCTTGAATCCGTATCGGATCGACACCTGACCGGAAATCAAATTGGTCAGCGCGCCGGGGATGAAAAACGGCGATACCCGGCGGGGGCCGCGTTCCTTTAGCGTAATCGCGGTTTCTGCAATTGACTGTAACCCGCCAATGCCCGATCCGATCATCACGCCGGTGCGCAGCAATTCTTCTTCGTCATCCGGCGTCCAGCCAGCATCTTCCACCGCCTGTACCGCCGCCGTCATGCCATACAGGATGAAATCATCCACCTTGCGCTGTTCCTTGGGGGCCATCCAGTCATCCGGGTTGAAGGTCCCGTCTGTGCCATCACCGCGCGGTATTTCACAGGCATAGGTGGTGCCCAGATGGGATGCATCAAACCGCGTAATCGGTCCGGCCCCGGATTGCCCGGCCAACAGCCGTTCCCAGGTTTCTTCCACACCGCAGGCCAGCGGCGTTACCATTCCCAATCCTGTCACGACAACTCGGCGCATCTATATCATCCCCATTCGTCGGTTATTCTTGGCCTACAGATACACGCCACTGCAGGCCGGGGGCAAGGGCACACCTGCCCTGTCGGCAGCTTTCAACCCTAAACGAACTCGGCAACCTTTTCGCCGGTTTGGGGGGCAGCGGCCGCCATGGCCTCACCCAGTTCAACGGACTTTTCAAACAGGGGTCGGCCAATTACAGCTGAACCGATTGACGGGATGTATTTCAGCCGCGCCACATCATCCAGAGTGTGAACCAGCCCACCGGCAATTACCGGCGCGCGCACGCCGTCTGCCAGCCCGGCCACCAAGCCCATTGAGCTGTCCGGATCACCGATATCACTATGCACATCGGTGATCATCACCGCCGCCAGTGGCGAGCCGGCAAATTCAGCGATGAAATCAGCCGGCTCAAATGCCGTGGTTTTGCGCCAGCCATCCACCGTTACCTTGCCCTGATACACATCCACTGACAGCACAATCTGATCCGGATAATATTTCGCCGCTTCTTTCAGGTAATCCGGGTTGGTCACGGCAGCCGAGCCGATCACGATCCGCCCGGCCCCCTGATCCACCGCGTATTCAATATGATCCATGGTGGTAAAGCCGCCGCCAAGCTGCACTGATGTTCCGCAGGTCTTGATGATCTGATCAACAATATCAGAATTTGCCCCGTCTTTTGTCACTGCATTCAGATCGGTCACATGTATCCATTCGGCCCCGGCAGCAGCATATGCACCGGCGGTTGCCATCGGATCAACATGCCAGATCGTCGGCTCTGCAACCCGGCCTTTGACCAAGGTCACACAACGGGCATTCTGTAATTGAAGTGCGGGTATCAGTTTCATGGTATCCCCAATCTGTCTGGATACCGCCGCAATACAGCGCGCGGTTTCTGCCCTGCCCGACACCTCCGTCACATCTGCAACTATTTACGACACGCACCGTTTACGACAATAACCGGCCGGGCGGGCCTGCTCTATTGTGGGCTTTTCACAGGGCCTGAGTCAAACCGGGCGCAACCGCGCCATCTTCTGCACCGGGCCCCATTGATCGTCTGTTACAGTCGCACCCCGATAGCCAGCCTTTTGCGCCACCCGGATTGAGGCCCCATGATCCGGGCCCATCATACAGGTGCTGTGTCCGCCAAAGCTTTGCGCATCAAACCAGTCATGGGACAGTTTAACAGCTTCGCTGCCAAACCCGCGCCCCTGCGCCGCTGCGGCAAATACCCAGCCGCTTTCAAAAACCGGCGCGCCGTTTTGTGCGTTCCGGATGAAAAACCCGGTGGTGCCCAGAAACCCACCGGCGCTGTCAACCACCGCCCAGTTGCCAAACCCATGGGTGGCCCAGCGGTAGGTATTGCCATTGAAACGTGACCATGACTGCAGCGCCGGAACCGGTGCAAACGGGATGTGCTCTGCCACTTCGGGTTCCTGCCACATGGCAGCAAATGCCGGGAAATCAGCCCAGGTAAAGCCGCGCAGCGTCAGCCTTGCCCCCTGTAAAATCGGTACCATGGGCCAAGGCTATAGGCACAGGCGTCAGGAAGTACAACGCGGTGTGACCGCCCTGCGAATGTCTTCACCGATACTGTGACGGGCACGTTCCAGATCATGGTCCACCTGCAGGCGTACCCAGAAATCAGCCGCCGTGCAGAAATACCGCGCCAGTCGCAACGACAGTTCCACCCCGACAATCGCCTTGCCAGCGGTCAGCGCTGCAACGGCATCCTCGGAAATGCCAATATACCCGGCCAGATCAGCCTCGGATATCCCCAGCGGGGTCATGTATTCATCGCGCAGGATATGGCCCGGTGGTGGGCACAAAAACACCTGCGCTGCAGGCTTGGCCGGTACTTCCACCGGCTCAATCTGAACTTCAGTGGGAAAACCCGCCGCCTTCCACGCCTCAATTCCGCCCGCCAGATGGATCACACCGGTATGGCCTTCCTTCAGCAACATTTTCCCGGCCGCAGCCGAGCGTTTGCCAATGGCACAATGCAGCACAATCTTTTTGCCCGGCATTGTCGGAAATATCTCAGCATCAAAGCTGGACAGCGGCAGCAACAAGGCCCCGGCGATATGCTCAATCTCAAATTCAGAGGTTTCGCGCACATCCACCAGCACTATTTCGTTGTGATCATACCATTCCTTGACGGTGGCCGGATCAACTGACTGAACTTCAAATGTGGTCTTGTCCAACATGGCGGGCATCCTTGTCTATTACGGGTAATAATTGTCCTGCCCCGCATGTAGAACCCTGCCCCATTTCGCAGCAAGCCCGCGCGCTTTTGAAAAGGACAGCGTCACCAACTTAGCCGCAAAAACAGAAACGGCGCCCAAACCGGACGCCGTTTCCACGATAAAATTCTTGGGTGCGGTTCAGGTAGCGCCGGAAATAAACTTGGTCGCATCGCCAAATGTCTGGATGGTTTCAGCCGCGTCATCCGGGATTTCGATGCCGAATTCCTCTTCGAACGCCATCACCAGCTCAACGGTGTCCAGACTGTCTGCGCCCAGATCGTCGATGAAAGACGCGCTTTCGGTTACCTTGTCCTCTTCCACACCAAGGTGCTCGACAACAATCTTCTTAACGCGATCTGCGATGTCGCTCATATTATTTCCTCACTTAATTAATGGGGCCAGTGCCCGATATTTTGCCTATGGCCAACTGGCCGTTCAATTCCTGCATTCACAGGCCACACCCGGAAAAGCGTTAGCCCCCCGGCAATTCTGCGCCCCCTTTAGCACAAACTCTGCCCGGGGCAAATGCTTTGTCCCCTCAGGTCGTGCGCCAGTTTGGCACGCTCAGGATGTCGGCACGGTGGCGACAAAATTCAACCCCTGCGGCTACAAATACCTCCGCTAAGCGCCCTGAAACAGGCCGTTTTAAATTCCCGAAATACCCTGATTGTAATACATCCAGTGAAACGAAGCTGCCAGAAAAACCACTGCAAAGCCAATGAAATACAGGTTGTTCTTCATCTTGTCCCAACGCCACAATAAAAACCCGACCAATGGCCAGAACGCAAACCCCATCACCATTGAAACCGGCCCGAACAAAGACCCAAACCCAACCGGCAACCCAAATGGCGAATAAACGCTGGTGAAATGCGCCAAAACCGTACCAGCAAACCGAACCATCATTGATGATTCCGGATAGAACAACGCTTCCTGCCCCCAAATCACCATGAACCAAAACGTTGACACCACCGCCCCCAGCAATACCACTGCCGCCACTGCCAGATACGCCCGCATCACAGCATCGCCATGCCGCCATTGACATGCAGCGATGCCCCGGTGACATAGCCCGCCTCGGCACTGGCCAGATACAGCACGGCTGAACCAATTTCCGCAGGTGCCCCCATACGACCGGCCGGGATCTGGCTCAGGATCGTAGCTTTCTGATCATCGTTCAGCTTGTCGGTCATCGCCGTGGCAATAAAGCCCGGCGCCACACAGTTCACCGTGATGCCGCGGCTGGCCACCTCTTGCGCCAGTGATTTTGACATCGCCACGACCCCCGCCTTGCTGGCAGCATAATTCGCCTGCCCCGGATTGCCCGTGGCCCCGACAACCGACGTTATATTCACAATGCGCCCCCAGCGCGCCTTCATCATGCCCCGGATCGCGCCTTTGCACAGCTTCATGGTTGCGCTCAGGTTCACCGCCAGAACCGCGTCCCAATCTTCGTTTGACATCCGCATGAACAAACCATCCCGGGTGATCCCGGCATTATTTACCAGAACATCCAGTGTTCCCATCGTCTCAGCCGCCTGTTTGGGCAGGGCTGAAACCGCGTCGCCATCTGACAGATTACAGGGCAACACATGGGCCCGCTCCCCCAATTCTGCGGCCAGTGCCTGCAACGGCTCCAGCCGTGTTCCCGACAGCGCCACCGTCGCTCCGGCGCCGTGTAACGCGCTGGCGATCGCGGCACCAATACCCCCGGAAGCACCGGTCACCAGTGCATTTTTTCCTGTTAAATCAAACACCTGTATTCCTCTTTGCTAGTTTTTACCTGCTATATGTCAGGTTATCTTTTTTCAAACGCCAACCGCAATCCAAGCCCGATAAATATCGCCCCAAGGCTGCGATCCATCCATTTCCCCAATGTGGCACTACCCCGCAGCTTAGCTGTTAATTTCTCCCCGGCAAGCACCAGCGGCGGCTCAACCACTGCCGCCACCGCAATGACCAGAATGCCATGCAAAAACAACTGCGCCCAGACAGGCCCGGCCCCGTCCACAATGAACTGCGGCAGGAACGCCAGAAAAAATACCGCCACTTTCGGGTTCAGCAAGCCCACCAAAGCACCCTGTCGATAGATCGGGAAAAACCCGGCGCTCTGTGTCGCATCATCTGAGATAAAAGACCCGCCCCCGGATCGTAAAGCCGCGATGCCAAGCCAGATCAGATAGGCCGCCCCGGCCCATTTCACGATGGAAAACGCAAAAGCCGATGTGGCAATGATCACCGACAACCCGGCGGCAGCCATCAGCACATGGCCAAACGCCCCGGTCCAGATGCCCAACATCGCCGCAAAGCCGGATTTCCGCCCACCGCGAACGGTTTGCCCCAGGATAAATGCAATATCCGGGCCCGGTGACAGGTTTAACAGCAGTGCCGCCGTGAAAAACGTCGACCAGTGCAACAATGAATATTCAAACATCCCAATTCATGCCCTTTTTGACTTTTTTTGCCTGTGTTTTGGGCGATGTTAACGCCACTGCAGGCCAAGGGCTATCGCAAATCACTAAAACCCATCCCTCAGGTTTTCGCCGGTATGGAACACCATACCTTTGATAACCATAGATAAACGCTCTATAATCCAAGCATGACTCGTATTTTCAAACCCCTTATCCCGGCCACGCTGCTGTTTTTAGCGGCGTGTGGTGGCAATCAGGCCAACCATCTGGGTAATCCGCTGTTGCTGCCGATCCTGGGTATCGGAAACGCGGTCGCCAATAATTCCTATGATGCCCGGCGCGCCCGGGTCTCCAGATTTGTGAACACCAATTACACCGGGATCAGCCAACAAATTCAAAACCGCCAAACTGTTTTAATCGGTCAGGCGATGGATATTGCGGGCGTGTCCGGCAGCAAACGGCAATCGCTGCTGGATGAATTACGGAATAATCCACAACTCTACCTGACGGGGGACGCCGAAAACATGGTTGTCGCGCTCATGGTCTACGGCCCGTGACCCACATGTTTTACAGGTAAATATGTGGGTCCGACAATGCCTGATCACTCAGTGATCGGTCCGGTCACAAGCCCGTATTCAACTATTTGTTCACCGGTCATAACTAAAATATCATCCGCCGGGGCCGCATAAATAGTGAACCAGTAAAACTCATCACCGCCCAACATGTCCTCGATATATTTACGATTTTGCTCATGCTCAGGGGCATCACGCGGATAATCCGCCGCCTCCCTGACCCCGTCTGACCATGAATGCACACCAATCACGGCACCTGACTGCATTGTGCGCTGCACACCGGCCAGAAACAGATCAACGCCGCCGGAATATATCTGACTGTCAGCCTGCAGATGCGTATTCAGCCCCAGCTCTCGCACCCGGTAGGCCAGCCTGATCATCGTATCATCATCCAGTGAACCCGGCACATCCTGTTCCACCAGCACCTTTATTTGCGGGTTTTCCGCCATGATGGTTTCAAACTGACCATAGGTTTTTGAATTTATCTCACCATTCATAACCAATCGGTCACCCTCAACCGAAAACTTGGTGACCTCCACCAGGTTCATCGCTGTAATTACAATCGGTTCACAGCCAACAACAGCAAGCCCGACAATCAAACCGGCACCGGCCAACACAATTTTTGTACGCAGTCTCATCAGTTCAACCCTCCAACGCCATCGCAACATCACCAGCTGTACCGATCGTGCGTGTCGCAATGCTCTTGTCTATCCGTCGCACCATACCACTTAGGGCTTTGCCCGCCCCAATTTCCCAAATTTCACTGACCCCGGCGCTGGCCATCCACACCACCGATTCCCGCCAGCGCACAGAACCCGTCACCTGTTTCACCAACAGCCCGCGTATCTCATCCGGATCCGTCACCGGGCCGGCCAAAACATTGGCCACCAGCGGCACGCCGGGGGCCACAATCTCTGTGTCCGCCAGTGCCGCCTGCATTGCGTCAGCCGCAGGTGCCATCAATTCACAATGGAACGGCGCCGATACCGGCAGCAACATCGCCCGGCGGGCACCCTTTGTCTTGGCAATCTCAATGGCTCGCTCCACCGCTTCACGGTGCCCTGATACAACCACCTGCGCCGGATCATTGTCATTGGCCGCCTGACACACCTGCCCCTGCGCCGCCTCTGCTGCAACCTCGGTAACGCTCACAAAATCCAAACCAAGCAATGCCGCCATGGCACCAACACCCACCGGCACCGCGTCCTGCATGGCTTTGCCCCGCAGGCGCAACAGCCGCGCGGTATCCGCCAAACCAATGGCACCGGCCGCCGCCAGTGCAGAATATTCCCCCAGCGAATGCCCGGCAACATAGGCCACATTGTCCAGGCCCAGGCCTTCCGCCTCCAGCGCCCGCAACGCGGCAATAGATGTCGCCATCAATGCTGGTTGGGCGTTCTGCGTCAGGGTCAGCTGCTCCAACTCCCCATCCCAGATCAGCGCTGACAGTTTCTCACCCAGGGCCTCATCTACTTCCTCAAAAACGGCCGCCGATGCCGGATAGGCCGCAGCCAGTGCCTGCCCCATGCCGATGCTTTGGGCACCCTGCCCCGGAAATACAAATGCGCGCGTCATACCTGCCCCTAACCTGTTTGATTTAATCCGGTTTTAGCCAAACAATCGCCCCTGAACAAGCAAAGAGCGGCCATTTCCGGCCGCCCCTTTCAACTTCAGCTTTTAACGTAATCTCAACCGCTGGCAAATGCATTGCGGGTTTGCCGGGGCGTTGCCCTGTCCACATTCAGGCGCACCGGTTTCTTGACGGGAACCCGACGATTACGACAATCCGATTGGATGCGATCCAGCAAAGGTTCAAGCTCACGGGCAGATCCACTGGCGATCAACATGCTGGCCAGCCCGGAAGCCGGGCGAATATACATACTGCTGGCGACAAAGTCCGACTTAGAGCGTTTGATAAACACGCTGCCAATATCGGCGAACGCAATGGTGGATTTAACAGTTGTATGGCCATACCGGTTGCGCCGCAGTATCGATACTTTCTGGCGCTGGGTATCAATCTGCACCACTTCAGAAAGACCCTGACGGGCGATCCGGTAAAGCAGCGCACTGACCGCAAAAAACACCACGGTTCCGGATATTTTCAGCGGCAAAATCGCACCATTATACATCGATCCGGGCAACAGCCACTGGCCAAAAGACGCCGCGGCGAAAAACAGACATCCGCTGGTGGCAACCAACTCACCGATGGCCGCCCAAATATCTGACGCACCGCTTTTCCTGACAGCATAGCCCCAAAGGGTCTCCGAAACTTTCAATGTCGAATGTTTTTTTAAGCCGCTGGTCCCAGCCCTTACATTGCCACTGTGCATTACCATCTTATTCGTCCTGAATTGTTCATGCATTAGAAACAATACGGGCAAGTGTGGCCATATTAGGCCCGGAATGGCGTCGAAAAACGCCAAATACCCACCGGTAATGGGGAAATCGTTAACGAAAAGTAAATTTCTTCACAAAACAAAGCACTTACCAGCGGATTCACCGAAATCAGGCCCGGCGCTTTTCCGCCATTTAAACCCTTGAATGCCACGTCAAATGGCGTATAACGCGGCTTGCTTTGTCGCAAAAGAATTGAAACAGCGTATCCTCTCGTGGGTGGGACGCGGCAAAGCCCAGCCCCCCGGTGAAGTGCGCCCGTACATGATCGGAACATACATGCCACTATATGAGCATGTCTTTATTGCGCGTCAGGATCTTTCCAACACGCAAGCAGAAGACCTAATTGAACATTTTGGAACCGTACTTGCCGACAATGACGGCAAGCTGGTGGACCATGAATACTGGGGCATCAAAACGATGGCCTATAAGATCAACAAGAACCGCAAGGGCCACTATGCCTACCTGCGTTCAGACGCCCCGGCACCTGCCATTCAGGAAATGGAACGGCTGATGCGGCTGCATGATGATGTGATGCGGGTTCTGACGATCAAGGTTGATGCGCACGCAGAACTGCCCTCAATCCAAATGCAAAAGCGCGATGAGCGTGACCGCGGCCCACGCCGCCATTAACCTGAAGTAAAGGAGCTAAACCATGGCATCTAAACCATTTTTCCGTCGTCGCAAAGTCTGCCCTTTCTCCAGCGATAATGCGCCAAAGATTGACTATAAAGACACACGCCTGCTGCAGCGCTACATCTCTGAGCGCGGCAAAATCGTGCCGTCCCGTATCACCGCCGTTTCGGCCAAGAAGCAACGGGAACTTGCCCGCGCCATCAAACGCGCGCGCTTTCTTGCCCTGCTTCCCTACGCCGTGAAGTAAGGAAACATCATGCAAGTTATCCTGCTAGAACGCGTCTCAAAACTGGGCCAGATGGGCGATGTTGTCGCCGTCAAAGCCGGTTATGCCCGCAACTTCCTTTTGCCCCAGGGCAAAGCTCTGCGCGCCTCTGAGGCCAATATCAAATCGTTTGAAGGTCGCAAAGCCCAGCTGGAAGCGAACAACCTTGAAACAAAATCCGAAGCACAGGCGCTGGCTGACAAACTGAACGGCCAGATGTTTATGGTGATTCGAACCGCCTCTGACGCCGGCTCACTTTATGGCTCGGTTACCACCCGTGACGCCGCAGACGCGGCAACGGCCGATGGGTTCACCGTACACCGCAAACAGGTGTCATTGAACCGTCCGATCAAGGAACTGGGCCTACACACGCTTTCTGTAAGCCTGCACCCGGAAGTCGACGCCGAGATCACCCTGAACGTGGCGCGCTCACTCGAAGAGGCTGAATTGCAAGCCGCCGGTAAATCCATCCAGGAACTCGCCGCCGAGGCCGAAGCTGAAGCTGAATTTGAGATCGCGGAACTGTTTGACGATATCGGCGCTGCAGCGGCCGATGACGACGAACTGGTGGACACACCGGAAGGCAGATCTGACGACGCCCCGGCTGAAGAAACCGAAGCAGAAACAGACGAAAGCTAATTCAGTCTGAAAATTACAAAAATGGCCGCTCTGTTCATTCAGGGCGGCCTTTTTAATGGGGCGCGCCGTGCGCGCATTATCTTTAGCCCTTCGGGCGATAGGGCGCCTTACCCGCCATAAATCTCACTTTCCGCCCCCAGATAATTGTTCCAGGCAAACCAATAGGCAATATGCCCGGCTACCCTTGGCAGCGCCTGCCCGTCACTGCTGGTCAATGCATCTTCACTGACCTGCCATACTGCGCCGTCATCCGATTTAACCAGATGCCCCTCCAGCGCAAAATCACGCGTGCCCCGTTCATAGGCCCGTACCGTCCGGGTTTCAGCGTTACCGATCAGCACCAGTGGTTGCCCGGCTATTTCATCATTGATCAGGGTTTCACCCGGGAAAAACTTTAATGGCCAGGCCTTGGCCTCACCCTGCACCCGAATGCCAAATACATAGGATTTCTGCTTAAATTCACTTTGATCAACCTGCACCGGAAACATCAGATCATCTGACCCGAAATAGTCGTTATAGACCACCCCGGAGCCATAATCCCGCCGGAACCCGGTTTGCAGGTCCAAGACTTTGGTACCGGGGTTTTGCGCCCGCCAATCCGCCCAACGGCTGATCACCACCGGGCGTTGCTGCAATTCAATGCCGCTATCGGCCAATGGGCCCACCACCGGTTTGCCGGTAAACTGGTTCCACAGTGAATTGGTTTCGCGGTCAAACATCAGCTTATTGGATCGGTACAAAAACCCGGATGAGCCAAAAACAAACGGCTTGGCGCCCCCGGCAACATCGGTTTCAAACAAAATACCCGAGCCACACAGCGTACAATAGGCCAGCGCCACCGGAACACCGCCGATCACTTCATTGAACATCTCGTGCCACCCCATGATGCGCAACGGATAGGCCCGCACATCGCCATTGATCGCCACACCAAATATCAGATCATCGTCGCGCAGGTAATCTGCCTGATCAGCCGCGATAAGCTTTGGGTTGTCCAGCGACGGAATACCGTCCTTAACCACGCCCCCCCAGACAATTTCCTCCAGCCTGATCTTCATGCGTTCGGGGGTGATGAATTCCGGGCGTAAAAACCCTTGGAAATTGGCGTCGATCCGGCCAAAAATATCGCGCTTCAACGCCGGGTAACTGGCATGCGGAACGATCGCGGGATTGGCTTCCTGCCACAGCATCCAGTCATTCCAGTCAGAACCGGCCTGCGCACCGGTAACCTCCTCCAGTAATTGAATGATTGGCTGGCGCGGATGCCGGGTATAGCGCATTGCCAGTATCAGACCGGCGGCAATATCCGCCTGACCATAGCCACGGATCTGGCTGGCAGCTTGTTCAAAATCCAGCTTATCACCGAATATCAGCAACCGCAGGGCTTCAGCCAGCCGATCCTGCTGGGCATTCAGGCCCGCCGGCAGCAACGCCGCAGCCCCTGCCATTTGCATTAACATGCGTCGATTGACCATATCAGCCTCCTGTGCCGGGGTTCTGACAACAGGTCTGATCGGTTTTCAGATCACAATCACCCCACAGGGTGGTGAATAACGAAAGGTTGATCCAGCGGCATCAATGCAAGAACAATGGCCTGCCCCTAGCGCACCTGATTTTCCGGCCCACGCCCGCGATAGGTATCCAGAAATGCCGCCGCTGCCGCTTCGTCAAAACCTTCCAGCCGCAACAGCTTGGTCCACGCGGTCAGAACCACAACATCACCCAAACCGGGCGAACGGGTTGCCACCACCCCATCCCAAGCGCCAGAATACCGAGAGGTCCAGCTTTTCAGCGTGTCCATCGCTGCGTCCCCGGGGGTATCATAATAGATCACGATATTGCCGTGCTCAATGCTGTGCACCAGATTGATCTTTGGCATCTCACGGTCATAAAACCCGGCCTTAACGCCCGATGCGGCATGGTCACCCGATGTCGGAAACGGCTCAACGTAATTTTTAACCGCCCCCACACCCAGGTGCCCATTGCCCTGATTGGGCGTTGAGCGGACATTTTCAAGCGCCACCTGCCCCTCTTGCGCCAGTGAACCCAGATTTGCCTCTAACTGATCCGCAGATTGTTTGCCTGACCACCAGTAATAACCACTGCCCAGAATAGCGACTGCTGCCACAATAAATGCCAGCCTGTTGGTACCCCTATTGGTCTGCCCGATATTGGCACCGTAACTGACGCCTTTATTAGCTGAATTCCCGGTTTTGGGTTTGCGTTTTTTTGATGTTGGCATAATGGGCCTCCTGAATATTCGGTTGGGAGTATTGTTCAAACAACTCTATCCAACGTGGATCATCGGAACCAATCAAATAATCGTTGTCCCCACAGCCGTCCGGTTTCCGCTGAGAACAGCGACCATTCTGCCGGGTCTAAATCGGCCCGTAGGTCTCTTTCAACTGAGCATGGGACAGTAATTTGCGTCGGTTTTCATCCCAATACTGCAGTTTTACACACTTAAAACTTTCCCGAATGGTCAGCCGCTGGGCCGAGGCCAGAACCGGATGGTCACGCAACACTTCTGTCAGGCGGTAAAACGGAATGCGGCTATACAGGTGATGCACATGGTGAATACCGATATTTGCGGTCATCCACTGCAATGGTTTGGGCATTACATAATGCGAACTGCCGTGCAGGGCGGCGTCATGTAGCTGCCAATCCTCTTCGCTTTCCCAATGGGCTTCTTCAAACTGGTGCTGCACGAAAAACAGCCACAACCCGATTGTGGCCCCGGCAATGCTAGTGGGCAGAAAGATCAACAATAACGGCATCCAGCCGCCAAAATAGACAATCACACCCAGGATCGCCAGCAGAACAATATTCGTCCCCATGGCGCTAACCCAGTATTTCAGTGAATTCATCATGCCAAAGGGCAAACGGTTGGTCAGCAGGAAAATAAACGACGGTCCCAGACCAAACAGGATCAAGGGATGCCGGTACAGACGATATTGTATGCGCCTGAACGGCGTTGCTGCGCGGTATTCTTCAACCGTCATGGTGTGAACATCGCCCATGCCGCGCTTGTCCAGATTGCCGGAACCCGAATGGTGAATTGAATGGGACCGTTTCCAGACATCATAGGGCGTCAGCGTGAACACCCCCAACACCCGGCCAACCCAGTCACCGGCATGGCGGTTACGAAAAAATGCCGAATGGCCACAGTCATGCTGAATAGCAAACAAACGCACAACAAAGGCCCCGTTCGCCAGCGCAATGATCAAGGTCAGAATGTAACTTAACGACAACGCCCACCAGGCCACCGTCCAAAGCGCAAAGAACGGGATTGCCGTCACTGCAATTTCAAAGATGCTGCGAAAATGGCTTGGCTCACGGTAGCTGGCCAGATGGCGCACCCAATCACGAGAGCTCGGGGCAACGTCAGTTTTGACGTTGAAATTCAAATCGTTCATATGCCTGCCCGTTATTTTTTTACATTGGATAAAGATAATCTGAAATTTCACAAGTATTTTCGCTCTTGAATATGATGCATTCCTTAAATTTGTTGTGATTTGGCATTGATCTGCGACGCCCTGTATTCAGCAATAGTAGATGCCCGCCCGTTGCTGACATCTGAAAACAATTTAGTTTAGCAGGCGGGCAGAGCATTTTCCGCCAACTTTTCCGCTGCCGGTACCAGTGGCGATTTTCGACACATCTTTCCGACGACGAAGCAGCCATAAATTTTACAAAAATTCAGGCACATTTTTTGAAATTATTCCCGGAAACACCCCGTTGGCGGCAACACCACCGAATAGACCACGTCAATTTCTTAGGTAATAATATCAAAATGTTATCATTGATTTTGGGTTTACTCGCAGGGGGCATCCGCAATCTCATCTTTTTCGACAGATTGTTTACAAATCAGGAACAGTTCCCGCCACATTTTCGCGGATTTTGTCATTAATGTGTCCGTATTGCACAATTAATCAGATTTTCAGCGGTTTTGAGCGAATTTTTCAAGTTACGGCTTCCAACCGACGATAAGTTTGGTAGTTTAGGAATTGGTAATAGGTTTTATTGTTTCGGAATTAGGGGAATAATCATGAAAAATTTTTCGATAGCAGTTGCAACAGCGGCAAGCATCCTTGCTTTGTCGACTGCCGCAAGTGCGCATACGGTATCTTACGGATATCTTGCCGGTGCAAATCCTGGTGAAGTGGACTTCTGGTTCGGTAGCTATCATCCGTATGGTGTGCCAACACTTGCAGCAATCCCGATTGAGGGTGCGCTAGACTTGGTTGGGGTGAATGGTACAACTTACGCGTCGCAGCAGTTTACCTTTGATCTGAAATCTGTATCGCTTCCCACCGGATTGGTGACTGACGATAACTACTTTTACGCTGATACAGCCACGGTATATCGCAATGATCCAAGCCTGGTTTATTCCTGGATGGGTGTAACGGTAACGGGTCTGGACGCCGGCGACTATCAGTTCAGCTTTGTTGACGTCAATACCACCGCTTTCTGGGATAACTGGGACAGTTCTTTGAACGCTCCTTTCACCCTGACAAGTGGTAATATTGGTGGCGGCGGAACTCAGGGGCCAAGCGTTGTGCCGCTTCCGGCAGCTTTGCCACTGATGGCATCTGGCTTTGGTCTGATGGGCTTCTTTGGTCTTCGTAAGTCAAAGAAGAAATCCAGCTAAACACAGTCTCTAAATTAATTTGATCAGACCGCCCTTTGGGGCGGTCTTTTCGTTTGGCTGAACCAATCCTGAATACCAGCCTGCCACCCCGATTGCCCAAACAAAAAGGGCCACCCAAAAGGGCGACCCGATTTAATCAGCTGATCTGTTACGACAGGCTTATTCTTCTTCCAGCGCCTCAACAGCCTTTTCAAGCGCTGCCTTCTTCACCGTCTTTTCCTTCACTGTGGCCTGCTCAAACACATGGTCCACTACCTTGTCCTCAAACAGTGGCGCCTGAATTTGCTGGCGCATCTGCGGGTTTTGCTGAACAAACTCAAAGAACTGCTTTTCCTGACCCGGATATTTGCGGGCCTGGTTCATCACCGCCTGAGTCATCTCGGCGTCAGACACCTCAATCTCCTGCTTGCGGCCTATTTCAGCCAGCAACAGGCCCAGACGCACCCGGCGTTCACCCAGTTTCTTATGTTCATCCGTTGGTTCAACCGGATCGTGGTCATGGCCTTCAACATCGGGGTTTTCCTCATGCCACAGCTGATGGGCAATCTGCCCGGCCTCAGCCTCCACCAGACTTGGCGGCAATTCAAACTTCACCAGCCCGTCCAGCTCATCCATCAGTTTGCGCTTCATCACCTGACGTGAGGCACCGGTATATTCCGCTTCCAGCCGCTCACCGATATCGGCCTTCAGCTTGGCCAGATCTTCGGCCCCGAATTTCACCGCCATCTCGTCATTGATCTCGGCGGGCTTGGCTTCTTTCACGGCCTTCACCGTACACTCAAACACCGCATCCTTACCGGCCAGGTTTTCGGCGTTATATTCCGTCGGGAATGTCACCTTAACTTCAACCTTGTCACCGGCCTTGGCGCCAACCAATTGCGCCTCAAACCCCGGAATAAAGCTGTTTGACCCCAGAACCAGCGGATAATCCTCACCGGCGCCACCGTCAAAGGCAACCCCGTCCACCTTGCCCAGAAAATCCATTTCAACCTGATCGCCATCCTTGGCTTTGCTGCCCTTTTTGCGATCCTCAAAATTCGGCGCGCTTTCGGCCAGGTTTTTCAGCGCCTCGTCAACGGCCGCCGCATCGGCTTTCACCACCAGACGCTCCAGCTTTACCTTGGACAGATCCAGTTCCGGCACATCCGGCAGCGCTTCATAGGACATGGTGACCTCAACATCGTCACCCTCTTTCCAGTCCTCATTGGTCATCTTGACCTCGGGCTGCATGGCCGGGCGATCACCGCTGTCTTCAAAATGCTTGGACATGGCGCCATCAATGGCTTCCTGCAACGCGTCGCCCAACACTTTGGGACCAAACTGTTTTTTCATCAGCGCCATGGGAACCTTGCCCTTGCGAAAGCCCTTCATTTCCACTTCGGGCTGCGCCTCGACCAGCTTTTCAACAACCTTGGCGTCCAGTTCAGCTGCGCTGATACTAATGTCATAGCCGCGCTTCAGGCCCTTGTTCAGAGTCTCTTTGACCTGCATGTCATGTCCTTTTTTGTCACCCGGGGCACCGACCGGCGATGCGTTATAAATCAGCCGTCCTTCTAGGGCGACAGGGCGTTGGACGCAAGGGGG
>VAPM010234495.1_pt1 | contig 16895 bp, 15 predicted proteins | sample 3395091 | NCBI WGS metagenome assembly VAPM01 (sample SAMN08290445, study PRJNA428436) | hydrothermal vent metagenome | isolation source: Deep-sea hydrothermal vent chimney 3 | place: Pacific Ocean: Juan De Fuca Ridge | reverse complement strand
GAATTAAAGTAAGGTGGCAATTTAGTTGTAAATTATTAGCAAAACCATCCAATATTTTTGCTCCTACCCCTGCCCAATTATCTTCCTCAACAAAACGAGGGGTACCCGCTATTAAAATTAGTGCATTAATACGTTGAGGGTATTGTGCCGCTATATTTATTGCAACGGAAGCCCCTAAAGACCAGCCAACAATACAACAAGGATTATCTGGCATTTCTTCGATTAATGCTTGGCTAATATGATCTAAATCATAAGGCTCAACCGTTTCGCTTAAGCCATGCCCAGGTAAGTCTAAACACGTTACTTGATAATATTGTGCCAATTGCTGTGCAAATTTACGCCAAATCCCCGTATGCATTGCCCAGCCATGTATTAAAACAATAGGCCGCCCTTGCCCATATATTTCTTTGTGAATTTTAATCATATTGCAATAGCCCCCAAAGCATCTAACAATTGATCAATATGCTGTTCCTGATGGTTAGCAGAAAAAGTAATTCTTAGCCGCGCCTCATCTTTAGGCACAGTAGGCGGCCGAATAGCGGTCACTAAAAACCCTTTATTCAAAAGTACCTCACTTATTTCAAGTGCTCGTTGACTTTCACCGATTAAAACAGGTTGTATTGCCGTGCTTGATAACATAACAGGCAAACCAAGTTGGCTTGCACCAGTTTGAAAACGTGTAATCAGAGAATTTAATTTATCTCTACGCCAATTTTCAGTAATAACCAGCTTTAAACTGGTTCGTGTTGCTTCTGCCACTGCCGCAGGTAAAGCCGTGGTAAATACATAGCTTCTGGCTTTTTGAATTAAGGTTTCTATCAATACCTCAGAGCCAGCAACAAAAGCGCCAAAAGTACCCAACCCCTTACCCAAAGTCCCCATTAATATAGGTACATTTTGTTGAGTGAGACTTATATCTTGCAAAACACCTGCGCCTGTTTTCCCCAAAACACCTAAGCCATGCGCATCATCAACCATTAACCAGGCATTTTTATCTGCCGCTAATGCTGCTAATTTAACTAAGGGTGCAATATCCCCATCCATACTAAAAATCCCATCCGTTACGATTAAAGTACGTCCCTCTATAGGCTTTATTTTGTTAGCTAAATCGGCAATATCATTATGCAAATACCGTTTAAACCGGGCACCAGACAATAAACCACCATCCAACAGGGAGGCATGATTTAAGCGGTCTTGAAAAACCTGATCACCACGCCCTAATAGTGCTGAAATCACCCCCATATTAGCCATATAGCCAGTTGAAAATAATAATGCACGTTCACGCCCGGTAAATTCTGCTAATTCTTGCTCTAAGGCATGATGACATTGACTATGCCCACAGATAAGATGGGCTGAACCACTCCCTACCCCATATTTATCAGCCGCCTCCTTAAAAGACCGAATAATATCAGGGTGGTTGGCCAAACCTAAATAATCATTACTACTAAAATTAATCAAAGCCTTACCATCAACGTTTATTTCAACACCTTGAGGCGTTGAGATAATACGTCGAGAACGATATAAGTTTTGCTGTTTTATCCGTCGTAACTCATCAGCTAAACTGCCAAAACCTTGAGACATTATGCGTAGCTAGAGCCACCAGAGTGTATTCCTAAGCGCTCAAACAAAGCTAAATCATGGTTGCTCATGGGGTTTTCTGTAGTAAGTAATTTATCACCATAAAAAATAGAATTTGCCCCTGCAAAAAAACATAAGGCTTGCATTTCATCAGACATTTCTTTTCTACCTGCTGATAAACGCACGCGCGATTGCGGCATTAAAATTCTAGCGACCGCGATAGTCCTTATAAAAACAATAGGATCTAATACCTCAGTATTATCTAATGGTGTACCTTCAACCTTAACCAACATATTAATTGGCACACTTTCTGGGTGTTTGGGAAGGTTGGCTAATTCAATTAATAAATTTGCTCTGTCATCATCCGATTCCCCCATACCCACGATACCGCCACAACAAACATTAATACCTGAGTCTCTAACACGCGCTAAAGTATCTAATCTGTCCTGGTAAGTTCGGGTAGTAATAACCTCAGAATAATAGTCCTCAGAGGTATCTAAATTATGGTTGTAATAATCCAAACCGCCCTCTTTTAAAGCAGCTGTTTGCTTATCTGTTAGCATACCTAAAGTAACACAGGTTTCCATCCCTAAGGATTTGACCCCTTGCACCATTTCCACCACACGTTCAATATCCTTATCTTTAGGACTTCTCCATGCTGCCCCCATACAAAAACGCGATGCTCCCTGATCTTTTGCCAATTTAGCTGATTTAATAACCTCATCAACAGGCATTAATGCTTCAGGTGTTAAATCAGCATCATATCGTGCACTTTGCGGACAGTAACCACAATCCTCAGAACAAGACCCTGTTTTAATACTTAACAAACTACTAATTTGTACTTCATTAGGATCAAAATTTTCACGCTGGATTGTCTGGGCTTTAAAAAGCAGGTCATTGAAAGGTAAAGCATAGAGTGCTTTTACCTCAGCGAGTTGCCAATCATTTCTAACTGAATTCACAACATTGCTATGTGCATTTGATGCTATTTGGTCTATATTTGGATTTACTGACATTCGATTATTCTCTATTTAAGCGGACACTTGTCAACCTAACAAATTAATTATGGGAAACAACTGGATCAATATTATACAGCATTACCTGTTTCCGCCTACCTGCATCTTATGTGGAAATAAGGGGTTTTCTTCTCAAGACATCTGCCAAGGCTGTTTTAATGATTTAACTAGAAATATTCATTGCTGTTATCGTTGTGCTGAAATATTTAATACTGCCAACAGCACACCACAGTTATGTGGACAGTGTATTAGTAATACCCCGGCCTTTGATGAAACCTATGCACCCTATACCCACCAAGGTATTATTCGTTACCTGATTGCTCATTTAAAATTCAATCGACAATATAAAAACGCCCGATTACTCGGTATGCTACTGGCAAAATATTTAGAGCAAACAGCCGAACTGCCAGAATTAATTATCCCCATCCCGCTACACAAAATACGTTTCCAGCAACGCGGCTTTAATCAAAGCATTGAAATAGCCAAAACCTTATCCAAGCAGCTGAATATTCCACTAGACACAAGCACCTGTATTCGCTATCGAAACACACCCCACCAAATAGACCTACCGGCTAAACAGCGCCATAAAAACATTAAAAATGCCTTTAAAATTATTCATCCAATCAAGGCTCAGCATGTTGCGATATTTGATGATGTTATGACCACTGGCACAACAGTTAATGAACTGGCAAAAATATTAAAAAAATCAGGTGTTAGCAGGGTTGATGTTTGGGTATGTGCAAGAGCATAAGGATTAGCTTTCCCCTTTACCCTTCCTTGTTCAGCCCTATCAAGGGGGCCAGCCAACTTGATTTGTAAGTTTTTGATGTTATCTAAAAGATACTCATTAGACACCCTTATTACAATATAAAAAATTACTTATCGGTAATATTACATTTACATTTACCCTGTTATTTTCTATAATATTACATATCGGTAATATTTTAACCAATAATTATGAGTAAAGAAGAAAAAATACCATACGGGACTACTTCAAATGTTTCTGAAATGGGAAAACTGGTTCGCCTACACCGTAAATCTCAGAAAGTTCGTATTGAAGATTTATCCGATATGGCAATGATAAGCGCTCGATTAATCGGAGAATTCGAACGAGGTAAAGAAACTTGCCAGATAGGTAAAGTATTACAAATTTTAAAGTTCTTAGGATTAGAAATACGCATAGTTCCCCGAGGATCTAAATGATTGAAGACGAGTTGAACGTATGGTACGAAGATCAAATTGTTGGTTATCTGTGGAGAGATCATCAAGGCAATATGTCGTTTAAATATGATGACAGCTGGAATGAATTTCCTTTATCAATCAGCCTGCCATTAGGAAAACTACCTGACAGTTTAATTGCCCATCGATTTTTTGCTAACTTGTTGCCTGAAGGGTCTGCAAGAGACAGACTTTGTATAAGATTTAGATGCCCTGATACTGATTTTGATTTGCTAAGGGAAATTGGCAGCGAATGCGCGGGTGCCATAAGTATTTTACCGATTGAAAAAGAACCCGACCTTAACCAGAGTTATAAAAAACTCGGTAACGAAGTTCTTACTAAAATTATAGAAACTAGAGGTGCGTCATTAAATCTTGAGGATAAACCAAGACTGTCTTTAGCAGGCGCACAAGATAAAATTACAGTACATGTTAAAGATGATGAGATTTACTTTCCTATTAATCAATCACCCTCAACGCATATCCTGAAATTTGAAGTCAGAGACTTTAAAAACGTACCGCTTTATGAAGTCTACACGACTAAATTAGCACGGGCGATTGGACTAAATACTATTGATATAGAGTTAAATTATTTAGGTAATTACAGTTACACAATATCTAAACGATATGATCGAATTTCAGGCGACAGGATAAGCAGAATTCATCAAGAAGACTTTTGTCAGGCATTAGGGTTAAAAGAAAAATATCAGCGTTCAGATAAGCCTAACTTCGCTCAATGCTATCAATTAATCATAGAAAATTCAGCTAACCCTTTGATCGATGCGGAACAACTTATTAAATGGCTCTTTTTTAATGTCATTGTAGGAAATTCAGATGCCCATATCAAAAACATCTCGTTCCTCTATAGAGGTTCGTCACCACGGTTAGCACCTTTCTATGACCTTGTTTGCACCCGAGCTATTGAGCATTTAGACGAATCATTGGCATTAGCTATAGGTAACCAAAGGAACCCCAGTCAGATCACCAAGAAAGATTTGCTAGAGCTATCAGGCCAGTGTAACGTGCGGCCTAGAAAAGTATTCGATATCGTTCATCAGGTGTTAAGCGCTGTTGAGAATAATAAAGATAAGATACGAGGTGAGCTTGAAAAAGACCGTAGTGAAAATCCTTCACTACAACGAATTGACCGAATAATTAAACAACAGGTTAAATTACTTAAACGAATTTAATTTGGCAATAAGTTTAAACCCCTATGATTTTACTGCATATTTCCTGGGTCAACTAACAAGTTGCCCATTATAATGTTATATTCAGATCGCTCTCCTCATTCAGTAATAATTTTTCTGTCACAGGTTTATTGTGGTCGAGTAGCCCCAATAACTCACAAATAATACCGCAAATCTGACTGTGTGAAGTATAAGTATAATCAGGTATGGTAGGGGCCGACCTCTGGGTATATGCTATAGCATAAGAGTTAATTCCAATACTTCCCTTTATCTTTCCTTGTTGAAATAACCGTTAATTGCTGATTATCTATTACAACAGTTATTGCGCCCTGCTCTGCAGTATTCAACCAGTTTTTATTTAAATTAACATACCGACTTATCACCTTTTTATGAGGAAAAGAAAAACGATTTCTATACCCAGCAGGAATCAAAATAACTTGTGGATCAACTGCTTTTAAAAATGGCATTGTCGATGATGTATTACTGCCGTGGTGTGGTGCAATTAATACATCACTTTTTAACGCCGACCCATAGTGTTTAATTAGCCAGTTTTCCGCTTCTTTCTCTATATCGCCCGTTAATAAAATACTTTTATTCTCTGTACTAACCCGCAAAACACATGAATTATTATTTTCACTGTTAAACCCATTTATACTAGGTGAAATAATCTGAAACATCACCTTATCCCAAAACCATTGTTGCCCTGCTCTGCAAAATTCAGCTTTAGAAGGCTCTAATAATTTTGGAACACTGGATATAATACGCTGTACATTTATTTCCTCAATAATAGCCTGAGCACCACCAATATGATCATTATCACCGTGGCTAATTAGTAAAGTATCTACTTTTTGTATTCTTTTATATTTAAGAAAAGGAATAACAACTGAGCTGCCCATATTAAACTGTGCTGAATATTTTGCACCGGTATCAAACACCAATGCATGATGAGCTGTTTGTATTACTGCTGACAAACCTTGCCCTACATCCAATAAGGTCATCTCAAGTTCAGCGTCTTTTAACGTGTCCTGTTTAGTAAAAAGTAATGGGAGTAATAAAACACCGCCTAGCCATCGAGCAGGTATGCCTTTAGGTGCCAATAAAATAAAAACTCCAAGCAGGGCAAAAAGTATGACGTATAAAGGGTATGAGTCTGTTGTAATTGAGGCAAAAGGTAATTCTGCCATAACTGACAACAGCTTCCCTATGCCACTTAATATTAAGTCGATCAACTGTAAAAATAAGACTGCCAACTGAGTTGATACAAACATCATTAATACAGCAATAAAACATAAGGGCACCACAACTAAACTGACAACAGGGACTACGATAAAGTTAGCGAAAGGGGCAATAATTGAAATTTGCTGAAAATACAAAATTAACAAAGGAGATAGTGCAATAGCGGTTACCAAATGCGTTTTAGTTGCGCCTATCCAGTACCCCGTTTTACCAAGTCGACCAGACAGGCTGTATGCAATAATACTAACCGCTAAAAATGATAGCCAAAAACCAGCTGATAATACGGCTAATGGATCAAATAACAGCACCCCAAGCATGGCTAATGCCAAGGTGTTTTTAATGGCTATATTCCGCTGCACAATGATTGCTGACATAAAAACAAGCAACATAATTAAGGCACGCTGAGTAGGCACTGAAAATCCAGCCAATGCTGCATAAAATATAGCAACCAACAAGGTACTTATTGCAGCAGTTCTTTGTGGTGAATCAACCGATAATTTAATCGCCAATTTTAACACCAGAAAAAATACCAAGCCCGAAATTAAGCCAATATGTAACCCTGATATTGCGAGTAAGTGGACCGTTCCCGTTTTTCTAAAAACCTCCCACTGCCTATCATTTATCTCATGCTTATCACCAATGGTTAGCGCTTTTATTAAGCCAATATTTTCACTATCAGGTAATAAAAAACTAATTTGATCAGAAATTGCTTGCCGTAATACGGTATAACTTTGCCATTTAGATAGTGTTGCTAACAATTTTGGTTTTGGGCTGCTTCTAACATACCCCGTTGCTCCAATATTCTCTGCAAATAACCAACGCTGATAATCAAAGCCTCCAGGATTAAGCCTACCATAAGGTTTTTTTAATTTAACAGTGAATTGCCAGCGCTGCCCTGATTTAATCTCTTGCTTGGGAAAGTACCAGCTCAGTTTAATTTTTTGGGGCAGCTGAAAGGCTGATTTTAAGACTAAAAAATCAAATCTAACACGCCGATCATCTTTATTGGGCAGTCCTATAACCTGCCCTTCAATGGGTATTTTTTGCCCTTCCAAATTAGCGGTTAAACTATCGGCTAAATGAATATGAGCATAGTATATTGCCCATAACAAGCCCATAGTAAAAAACATCAGCCGCCATAAGCGAAAATAGCTAAAACCAATAGCAACAGCCACTAAAGCCACAACCCACTGAATTTCAGGCAGTTCAGAGAACTGTTGGACAGTAACAATACCTGCTACAAAACAGAGAACTGACAAAAACACAATGCGTTAAATTTTAGTCTTCTATATTAAGTATTCGCAAGCGGTTCTTTTTCTGCCGTATTATAGCTATCTACAAAATCCTGCAAACCTTTCTGAACAAGGTTATACGTTGTATCAATATTATTTGCAATATCACCATCCAATACTTTAAGCCCTTTTAATACATCTTTTGCTTCAGAAAATCCTTGGTCTATACCACTACCAATAAGTTTAACAAATGTTTTTACAGCTTCTTTAGTAGACATATCAGTGTTTTGACCTTGGTATTGTGCAAAAAAAGCGGTACTCATTGATACGATCCTATCAGCAGTTGCTTGAGGGCTTACATCAATACCAGAATCAAATGCCGTTGCTATGGCATTGTCTCCAAAATCAGCTTTTAAGACATCATTAATACCTTCAATTGCAGTCTTATAAAGTAAAGCCAAAGGCTCGTTTCCTGCTCCAACACTAACCTCCATACTAGCCTGAAGTACCGCCTTATTATTCTGTTTTTTTATGGCTTCAAGTGTTAGTTCTGACTCTTTTACTTCATTTTTCTGTTTTGTCTCTGCCAAGACCTGTTGCCCCAAAGGTATTCCACTCTCTTTTGAGTAACTTGCTTTGAACTGTTTTACATTCTGGGAAAATGATGCAGTATTGCTAATGTTTTTCATAACAGCCTCTTTTGAATACCTATCAGATAAGTATAGCGGCTAATTTTATAAATCCTTAAGAAAATAACACTAATATAATTAACCTGATAGACTTAAGAGATAATTAACTAACACACCAGCATCATGCCTAAAAAATTAATAAAAAAATATATGCCTGATCCTGACAAACTTAAGCAGCAAAAAAGCTTACAGTTCTTGGGGGATAGATTGCATGAACCTAACTTATGGCACTTAAACCGTCGATCAGTTTCTTTAGCTTTTGCTATTGGCTTATTTGCAGCCTGGATTCCTACTCCCGGACAGATGGCAATAGCCGCTGTTGCTGCCTTTTATTTTAGGGCTAATTTGCCTATTTCAGTTGCACTTGTCTGGGTAACTAACCCACTAACAATGCCCCCCATGTTTTATTTTGCCTATATTGTGGGCTTACAATCTTTAGGGCAATCGCTTCCTGGCGATGATTTTGAATTTAGCCTAGAGAGCCTATTATCTAGCTTAGGGGAGATTGGTGGGCCTTTTCTGTTTGGCTGCTTAATTCTAGGTATTATTTCTTCTATCATAGGCTATTCTGGTATTCGACTTTTTTGGAGATACCATGTAAATAGCCAATGGAATCGTAGAAAAAACCGGTAGCATATACCGTAGAGACAAGGCATGCCTTGTCTCTACAACAACAGGCCATCTTCCATATGTAATACGGTATCCATTCTTTTTGCCAAATCAATATCATGAGTAACCACTAAAAAGCTAACTTGTAGCTCTTGATTTAGCTCCAACATTAATTGATATATTTGCTCTGCGGTTTTACTATCTAAATTACCCGTAGGTTCATCAGCCAACACGCATTTAGGTTTATTAATTAACGCCCTTGCAACGGCTGCTCGCTGCCTTTCACCACCTGATAACTCACCTGGCTTATGTTCTATTCTATGGCCTAAGCCAACTCGAACCAATAAATCTCTAGCCTTTATCCGTGCCTCTTTTACTGACTGCCCAGCGATTAAAAGTGGCATTGCCACGTTTTCCAAAATAGTAAACTCACCGAGCAAATGATGAAACTGGTAAATAAAACCTAAAGAACGGTTTCTTAATTTACTCAGTTTTGATGAACTAATTGTATTAAGATTTTCACCATCTAATATAACATTACCTTTTGTTGGCTTTTCCAAACCGCCCAACAAATGTAATAAAGTACTTTTTCCTGAACCAGAAGCCCCCATAACCGCAACACGTTCACCCGCATTAATTGATAAATTAACACCTTTTAAAACGCTAACATCCAGGTCACCCTGTTGGTAACGCATGGTCAATTGCTGACACTGCAATATGATTGACTCACTCATATCTCAATACCTCAGCAGGATTAACTCTGGAAGCCTGCCAAGCGGGATAAAGCGTAGCAACTAAAGATAATACAAAGGAAACAGTAGCAATCGTATAAACATCCCCCCACTCTAATTTTGAAGGAACATCACTAATATAATAAACATCGGCTGCCATAAAATGAACACCAAAAAAACTTTCAATAGCAGGGATAATGGTTTCAATATTTAAAGCCAGTAATACGCCACAAACAGTCCCTAGCATTGTGCCAATAATTCCAATAATACCGCCTAAAATAATAAAAATCCCCATCACTGACATATTAGATAATCCTTGCGTTTTTAAAATAGCAATATCACCACGCTTGTCAGTCACCACCATGACTAGAGTTGAAACAATATTAAAAGCAGCAACAGCAACAATTAATAATAAGATAATAAACATAACTCGCTTTTCAGTTTTAATAGCCTTAAAAAAATTATTATGTGCTTTAGTCCAGTCACTCACACGGTAATGATTATAAAGTTCATTGGCTAAACCTTGGGCAATTTGGGGGGCATTAAACAAATCGTCAAGCTTTAGCCTCAAGCCATTCACAGCATCACCTAATCGAAATAATTTTTTTGCATCATCAATATGAATAAGTGCCATATTACGGTCATATTCATACATTCCGACTCGAAAAATACCGACCACAGTAAAACGTTTTAACCTGGGTAAAATACCTGCGGGTGTTGAGTTAAGCTGAGAAGTAATAAGCGTTATTTTATCTCCTGGCATCACACCTAAATAATTTGCCAACTCTGCACCTAAAACAATTCCAAATTTACCAGCAACTAAATCAGACAACTTCCCAGCTTTCATATTGTTAGCAATTTCTGATACTTGCGGTTCATATTCAGGAATAATACCGCGTATTAGAGTTCCACTCACACGCCTACCCGCATTAATCATCACCTGCCCTTTTACAAAAGGTGCAATACCTATAACGTGAGGTTTACCGATTATTTCCTTCTCCAATTGCTGCCAATCATAAAGTTTTCCACTTCGTCCAGAAATAGTGGTATGAGAAGTCATACCTAGAATACGGTCACGCAACTCAGATTCAAACCCGTTCATTACTGATAACACGGCAATTAAAGCAGTGACACCCAAGGCTATGCCCAGGACAGAAGTTAAGGTAATAAAAGAAATAAATTGTGTTCTACGTTTAGCCCGCGTATATCGCAAGCCAATAAAAAGCGTTAACGGTTTAAACATAAGATGCTATACCTGCTTTTTACATTGAGCACAGATACCATAAAGATATAAACTATGGTCTGTTAATTCATAGCCTAACTTTTTAGCCACATCAAGTTGATGCTGTTCTATCGTGCTATCGGTAAACTCATCGACTTTCCCACACTTCATACAGACAATATGGTCATGGTGACTTCCTTTGTTTAATTCAAAAATGGAATTACCGCCTTCAAAATGGTGGCGTGTAACCAATCCTGCTGCTTCAAACTGAGTTAAAACTCGATAAACAGTGGCTAAACCAATTTCCTCATTTTCACTTAATAAAATTTTATAGACATTTTCAGCAGTTAAATGACGCTGATCAGTCTGCTTCTCCAAAATTTCTAAAATCTTTACACGAGGCAATGTAACCTTTAAGCCCACACTTCTTAAATCATTAGTTTCCAACAGTTATTCTCCAGATAAACATAATTTTCCAAAACCCTAATCAATAGAACACATTAGAAAAAGCTAATTGTATCTTTTTTTGTTAACTCTCGCAGATACTTTTATAGGATTATCATTAAACATACGGTATGATTTTCCTTATACGTTATTTGATTTAAGAAAAAATGAGAAAAACCATTCACCTCCTAGCACTCTTCACACTCTTGACTTTATCAGCTTGCTCAACAGTAATGAATAACTTACCTGGGGTTTATACCCTGGATATTCAACAAGGCAATATGATTAGCCAAGAGGTTATTGACCAACTTCGTCCCCATATGACCAAGCGACAGGTTTTATATATTATGGGCTCCCCTATGTTAGTTGATGTTTTTCATCACAAACGCTGGGATTACATCTACTCAGAACAGCTAGGAGGTAAAGAAAGAACTCAAAAAAGAGTTTCTTTATTTTTTGTGAATAACAGGTTAAGTAGTATCCAGGGAGATTTAAGACCAAGTACCTTACCCGTCAAAAGAGAATCTAACGAAACTAGCATTGATATTCCCAAACGAAAGTTAGATAAAACCTTATGGGAAAAAATTACTGGTCTTTTTGATTCCAGTAATACTGAAAAGAAACAAGTTAAACAATCATCATTTGATAATACAGATAAATAGACACAGATAGACCACGCAGGTTTACAAAAAACCAGTCAATTACTGAGTTATTCTTGCCGATAACAAGTAATGCATCATGTAGCCTTGATGTAGTAAAACGAATCGAGGCTACATGATGCTTTATAACGTCAATATTAACGTGTAGTTAATATAAAACCATCAATCACGCAACAACTCATTAATACCTGTTTTGCTACGCGTTCTTTCATCAACTTGCTTGATAATAACTGCACAATATAAACTATAAGTACCACATTTAGAAGGTAAGTTACCAGGCACAACAACTGCTCCTGCTGGTACTCGGCCGAATGTAATTTCGCCTGTCATGCGGTTAAAGATTTTAGTGCTTTGGCCAATATAAACCCCCATTGAAATAACGGCACCTTTTTCCACAATCACACCTTCAACGATTTCTGAGCGTGCACCGATAAAGCAGTCATCTTCAATAATGGTTGGTCCCGCTTGTAATGGCTCTAAAACGCCACCAATACCAACACCACCCGATAAATGTACGTTTTTACCAATTTGTGCACAAGAACCTACTGACGCCCAGGTATCGACCATAGTACCACTGTCAACATAGCCACCTATGTTGACGAAAGAAGGCATTAAAATAGCCCCTGGAGCAATGTACGAACCATGACGGGCTACTGCGTTAGGTACGATACGAACCCCCCCCTTTACAAAATCTTCAGGTGTATGAGTTGAAAATTTAGCTTCTACTTTATCGTAGTAACGCGTGTTTCCACCTTCAATCACTCGGTTTTCATTGATTTTGAAAGACAGTAAAACGGCTTTCTTTAACCACTGGTTAACCACCCATTCACCAGAAGTTTTTTCTGCAACCCGTGCAGTACCAGCATCAAGCATATTGATAGCATCTTCTACAGCTGAACGAATTTCAGCTGAAACAGTTGATGGAGTGATGTCGGCGCGATTTTCAAAAGCGTCGTTAATGATGTTTTCTAAGTTTGACATACGTTTTTAGTCTAATGTGTTAATAAAATGTTTAATACGGTTAGCCGCTTCGATACACTCATCTACAGGAGCAACAAGTGCAATTCTAATATGATTTTTACCTGGGTTAATACCATTAGTATCACGAGATAAATAGCTACCCGGTAAAACAGTAATATTTTGTTGAGCAAATAATTGCTGAGCAAATTCTGTATCAGAAATAGGTGTTTTAAGCCATATATAAAAGCTTCCGGCTGGTTTTCTTATACTACAAATATCGCCTAAAATATCTATAAAGGCAGTAAACTTTTGGCGATATAAAACCCTGTTTTGTTTTACATGCTGTTCATCTTTCCATGCTGCTACACTGGCATATTGAGTAGGTAAAGGAAGGGCACAACCTTGATAGGTTCTATATTCAAAATATTTTTTTAATATTTCAGCATCCCCAGCCACAAAACCAGATCTTAGCCCAGGTGCATTAGAACGTTTGGAAAGACTTTGGAACATAACACAGCGATTAAATGCCGTATTACCCATATTGTAAGCTGATTCTAATAAGCCTTGGGGCGGTGTGTTCTCAGCATCATAAATTTCTGTATAGCACTCATCAGAGGCAATAATAAAATCAAATTTTTCTGCTAATTGAATAAGTTTTCTGTGTTCTTGTTCTGGTATAACCGCACCTGTCGGATTGCCAGGTGAGCAAATAAAAATCAACTGGCAACGTTGCCATATTGCATCGGGAACGGCATCAAAATCAGGTAAATAGCCTGTTTTCTCAGTGGTATTTAAAAAGTAAGGCTCAGCACCTGCTAACAGGGCGCCCCCTTCATAAATTTGATAAAAAGGGTTAGGCATAATAACCAATGCATCTGGCTTTGATGAATCAACCACCACTTGAGCAAAAGAAAATAATGCTTCGCGTGTACCACTCACAGGTAAAACCTGATTCTCAGCACTTATATCCGCTAAAGCAATATTAAAACGCTGACTAACCCAAGCTGCAATAGCCTCCCTCAGCTCAGCAATACCTTTTGTTGCTGGATATTTAGCAATACCATCGGCATGTTCTTTCAGTGCCTTATGAATAAGATCTGGTGTCTCATGTTTTGGCTCACCAATCGACAAAGCAATATGGCTTTTATCTTGTGGTGCTGAAATACCTTGTTTTAGCTTGTTAAGCTTAGCAAAAGGATATGGGTGCAATCGATCTAAATTTGGGTTCATTTATAATTATTTACTACAATGAGGTGTTTTTCCAATGGATTGGGCATGCTGATAATAAGGCATTACCTTAGGAAGATATTCAGAAAGCTCTTTTATGCGAGTGGCATGAGATGGATGGGTTGACATAAATTCAGCGGGTTGCCCACCCTTACTAGCCTGAGCCATTTTTTGCCATAACACAATACTCTGCCTAGGATCAAATCCGGCCTTAGCCATTAACTCCATACCAATAATATCTGCTTCACTTTCTTGCGTTCGACTAAAAGGTAAAATAATACCGTATTGAGCACCAACGCCCAAAGCACTCACTGCTAATTGACCTAAAGCAGAAGTGGGGGCACTAACCGCTGAAACAAGAGACACACCTAAATTTACTGCTGTTTTCTGTGACATGCGCTCATTGCTATGCCTAGCCAGTACATGCCCTACTTCATGCCCAATAACCGCTGCAAGCTGGTCTTGATTATCAACTAATTTAATAAGTCCTGTATGGACTCCAATTTTATTTCCGGGTAAGGCAAAAGCGTTTAAAGTATCATCCTTAAAAACGACAGCCTCCCAGTTACCCCCTGTTTCATAAGTAATCGCTTCGACAATACAGTTAACAAATTTAGTGTATTGTGGGTTTTTACTTATAGGCTTTTGTTTTTTTAAATTATCAAACGCTTGTAACCCCATTTGATTCACTTGTGAATCAGACATATAAATAAACTGCGACCTGCCTGTTGGACTGGTTGCACAAGCTATTAATGAGCAACAAAATAGCGTTATGATAATTTTATTTAACATAAAAACGAAGGCTTAATTTAAAAGGCCATATTTTAACTTATCTTGTCATTTATTTATAATTTATCAGTCGATCTCTTTTATAACCATCGAAACATTCCATTGTTGTACTAAATAATGATCCGTAGGGGCAATCCCTTGTGGTTGTAACGACTCCTTAGCTTACCTTCCATAATGCCAACCTCAAGGGATTAGGGCAACCACAAGGGATTGCCCCTACCGGTTATTTAATGCTTTTTTTCAATTTATAATTCTGTAAATCATCAACAGCTAAATAAAGAGAAGGAATTAAAATCAGCGTTATTAGCGTGGCAAAAACAATACCAAAACCAATGGATATTGCCATAGGAATTAATATTTTTGCCTGACGGGAAGACTCCATAATCATCGGCATTAAGCCAAAAAATGTTGTCATAGTGGTTAAAATAATAGGCCTAAACCTTTGGATGCTTGCCATCTTAATAATACTCGCTGCTGGTTTTTCAGGATGCTCAGCACGTAATTGATTAGCATGATTAATAAGCACCAGAGAATCATTCACTACGATACCTGATAACGCTACAATTCCCAGCAAACTAAGAATACTTAAACCATAGCCCATTAATAAATGACCAAAAATAGCACCGATAATGCCAAAAGGGATACTAACAATCACAATTAAAGGTAAGATGTAACTTTGAAATGGAATGGCTAACATGGCATAAATTGCCAATAAAGCGAACACAAAACTAAGCTTTAGGCTGCCGACACTATCTGCCATATCCGCTTGCCTACCTTGAAAACTATAATGCAAGCCTGGGTATTGTTTAAGCATTTTTGCTAGCGTTGTCGCCTCTAAGTCATTAATAATTTCGCCAGCTTTACTTCTGGGGTTTACTCCCGCTTTTACTTGCACATTTCTTCGCCCATTTCGTCGATTAATTTCGGTATAAGCGCGACCTTTTTTTATTTTGACGACTTCTTTAACAGGAATTTCAGTTTTATTAGCTGTCCAGAGTAAAAAATTATTCATATCCATAGCAGAAGACCGCTCCGATTTGGGTAATCTCACCATAATTTTAAGCTCATTACGGCCACGTTGTTGACGTAATACTTCTGCCCCATAAAAAGCATCCCGTAATTGCCGACCTACTGTAAGTTCATCTAAACCTAGGCTTTTTCCCTCTGCTGTCAAGCTAAAATCATATTGTTGTTTGCCGGGGCTAAAGCCATCATCGACATCTTTTACCATGGGGTAAGCGCGTAAAGCTTCTGCCAATTGTTCACTCGCTTTTTCCAACACCCCCAAATCACGATGATTGAGTTCAATAGTTATTGCTGAACCTGCACCCGGGCCTCCAGCATCTGATTCAAAAAGTAACGTATCTACCCCGGTAATATCGCCTGTTAAAGCGCGCCATTTTTGAGTAAATTGTTCTGTACTCATTATCTTATTGCGTATTTCAGGGTCAGTTAAATACACGCTAATAATGGCTTTATGACTGCCAGACACACCTATATCAGCAAAAACGCCTTGAACTAATTTTTCTGCTTGTCCACTTTGTTTAGCCACTTGATCGGCTGTATGGACTAATTGTTGTACCACGGCTTTAGTTTTTTCTATTGCCGTACCATAAGGCAAAGTAACTGTTACTTTGGCAAAATCAGATTCTGTTTTTGGAAACATGGTCATTCCCATGCGCCCACTTAGAGCATAAGACAAGGTAACTAAAAGTAATGAGAATGCAGCGACCATCGTTAGATAACGGTGATTAAGTATGCGTTCTAAAAAGTTACCATAACTATGATTAACCCAATATCTAAAAGCATGACTAAAACGCTGTTGCCGGGTATGAATCCATGCTTGTATGCCTTTATGTTTTATTGGCCCTAGGTGGGCCAAATGATTAGGTAATATAAATAAGCTTTCTGCCAACGAAATCAAAAATACGGTGATAACAACGGCTGGAATCATAGAAAATATCTTGCCCATGACCCCTGGCATAAAAAATAGTGGCATAAAGGTGGCAATATTAGTCAAGATACTAAAAGTAACCGGCATAGCCATTTCTTGTGCGCCTTTAATAGCAGCCTGTACAGGAGGCAACCCCTCTTGCCG
>VAPM010044143.1_pt1 | contig 16903 bp, 14 predicted proteins | sample 3395091 | NCBI WGS metagenome assembly VAPM01 (sample SAMN08290445, study PRJNA428436) | hydrothermal vent metagenome | isolation source: Deep-sea hydrothermal vent chimney 3 | place: Pacific Ocean: Juan De Fuca Ridge | reverse complement strand
GCACTCGTCGGTGATAGCTCAGCTGCGATGTTCCTCGTACACAATGAAAACGTCGAAAACGAATACGTCGCTGCCCGACCTTTTCGAGTCAATGCTGGCGCAGTCCACGCCTATGTCCGCCTACCCGATGGCAAGACTAGCTATCTCAGCGAGATGAAAGCTGGTCGCCGTGTGATTGCTTGTGATCCCGAGGGTAATACATTCCCCGTGACCGTCGGTCGCGCCAAGGTCGAACGTCGCCCCATGCTACTGGTGAAGGCTAAAGTAGAAAACAAAACCATCTCACTCCAGCTTCAGAATGCCGAGACTATCCGCCTAACCAAACCCGGTGGTGGCTGGATCTCCGTCACTCAGCTCCAGCCCGGTGACGAAGTCCTCGCCTACACCGAAGAGGCCGGTCGACACTTTGGCATGCGGGTAAAAGAAACCATCACCGAACAATAACTGTCTACCAGACATTCTCAGCCCTTGCTAAGTAGTTTTGGAAGTGCTATTTTACGTCTAGACATGTCCGTCAGCCAGTATTCAGTCTCGCGTGAAGATGCCGCCGATCAGCTCGGTGTGTCTACCCGTACACTCGATCGCTGGCTACGCTCTGGTAAATTGAAATACAAAACACAGGGTCGTGCGATCTTTGTCCATGCTGGCGAACTAGGACAACTAACCGTAAAAAAACCCAAAACTAAATCAGAATCACACAGTAATGCTACTGCCGAGCCGCGAGCCGAACGTATCACAGTCCAGCCCAGTAGTGAAGAAAAGGTCTTTCAAAAACTCTACGAAGAAGCTAATACAGACCTCAAAGCTAAGCAGGAGAAGCTTGAAGCTGCCAGCTTTCGTGTCGGTCAGCTAGAAGCACAAGTAAAGGCCTCCGTGCCACTACTGGAGTACAAACAACGTGAAGATGAACTCCAAAAAGAAACCGCCTCACTCAAAGATAATCTCAATGCGCTAAAAATAAAAAACAGCGTGCTGCTAGTTGGCTTCGCTGTCATAGCTGTCATTGCACTCGCTCTCGGAGTCGGACTACTACGCTAAACCAACCTTCTATCGAGAATTGCTAGCTTTACTCTTCCTCCGCCTTTTTGAGCACGTCCTTGAACCGCACATACTCTGTGATGCGCAGACCAGTATAACGACCCAACATGATATCTGCCCCGATGAAGATAAACACTATCTCTGGTGTCGCCAGCATGAGTGTCCGAAAGGCAACCCACTGACCTACGATGAGATAACAAACTACCGCGACAAACGTAACCTCTATGGTCAGCTGTACAGCTGAATAAGTGCCTTTTTCTGTCTGCACAGAGGCAAATCGCTCGGCAAGCGTACCCATAATCAAAATCGGAAAAACAAAACTACCAATATTCGCTCCACTGAAATTCGTCAGCTCTGTCAAAGCAGCAACAGTAAACAAAATCGCCAATGCTACACCAGTCAGCACTAGGGCCATCCGTGGCGTATAGCTCAGTCGATAGTGTCGCAGCAGTCGACGCATGATTGTACTAGCAATAATCACAACGAATAAAATCGCAATGCCAAGCCAAATACCGAGGATCAGAAAAGAAAGTGTAATCACTGAAGGCGTATAAACTCCGAAAGTTGTAATGCCTACGACTTGTTTGAGAAACGCTACAATCGTCGCAATCACCGGCAACATAAGTATCAAAAGCAACATCGAGGCTGGTATACCCTGACTGAGGAGGCGATTGACAATGAAAGAAAGACTCCAGAGTGGATTGAACTCTGCTAAACCCGAATCGACAATCATAGCAGGGATTGCCTGATCGGAGAGTGTAGTAGCCGTATCAGAAGTATAGCCACGGAGTATCAACTCACGTAGCGCATCGGCACGAGTAAGGATAATCTCCGCTGGCTCGAGCGTCGCAAAAGTACTACGAGAAATTTGAGCGAGGTCAGCTAAATTACCTTCACTGATGACAGCGATCCTACGACCACTGAAATCAAATGAGTCGATTTGTTCGTGAAAAAACTGAGTCAGAGCACTGAGTCCTCCACTGCCCTTCGTCCAAAGCACAATTAGCTCAGCATTTGCCAGTGCTTCGGTTTTTTCTTGGAGAGCAGTAATGATGGAGTTTTCACGCGTAAATGTCGTACTATAACCCCGTGCCACAGCAAGCAAGATACCTTCTGCTCGGGCAGCTCCTGCCAATGCCAAGAGTTGGTTTTCCTTATTCGAATCATCGGCGACCAGTAGCACCGCACGCGCATAGGCAAAGATCGGGAAGGTCACCGTATCTGTCTCGTTACCTACTCGTAGATTTAGCGTCACATCATAAATCCCTGGCTGGCGAAAAACATGTACCACCTCTTCACCTGTATCAAAAGTACCATCACCAAAATCCCAATTATAAACTGCTGGACGTTCAGGGTTGGGATTGTAGCTACGCGCTGCATTGAAAATAATATTCTTACCTGCTCGGACAGACTCCTGCGCAGAGACGACCGCCTGTAGCTCATCTACAGCTTCGGGAGCGCTTTGAACTAAGTCAGTCGGGGTCGACACTGTCTCGGTCAGTGAGGTCGCCAGCGGCGCACTATACGCCCCCAGCAGGGCAACACCAAACACCAAAAGCAATCGAGATATAATGTGTAAGCGCATTGCTAAAATTTTAAATTATTAAATACACCTTAGCGAATATAAGTCAGGTACTTGCGATAGCGTGCTTCCTGCCCACTGACCGTATTTAGGTATAATTCTCGTAATTGAGTTGTAATCGGTCCAGCCTTGCCGTTACCGATCTTTTGGCGGTCGATCGAACCGATCGGCTGGACCTCGGCAGCTGTCCCGACGAAGAAAACCTCATCTGCTGCGAGCAAGGCTTTGAGTTTGTAGTCGCCCTCTTTGACTTTGATTTTCAGATCTTTTGCCAGCTGGATCACAGTCGCGCGAGTGATGCCGTTTAGAATTGTACCGAGACGAGGAGTGTGGAGCACTCCCCGCTTGAGGAAAAACACATTTTCACCAGGACCCTCGGCGACATAGCCACGATAGTCGAGTAGCAGCGCCTCGTGATAGCCGCTTTTTTGAATCTCGAGACTGGCTAGGATACTGTTGACATAGTGTCCACAGACCTTGGCATCTGCGACGAGCGAACGTGGGTGGATACGGATATACTGAGAAGTCTTGACTCGGATCGGCTCACCACCGAGATAGCTACCCCACGGCCAACACGCGATCGTAACCTCGACTGGCGCACCGACAGGGTTGAGACCCATCTTGCCATAGCCGAAGTAGGCGAGCGGACGGATGTAGCCAGACTGGACTTTGTTCTTTTTGACAGTTTCGACTATCGCATCGGCAATTCTTTTGCGCGAAAAAGGGATTTTCATCGCCAGTGTCTCTGCAGAGTAGAATAATCTTTCAACATGCTCTTTCAGACGGAAGATCGCCGGTCCGCGCGGTGTCTCGTAAAAACGAATACCCTCGAAAACACCAGAACCATAATGTAAAGCATGGCTCATCACGTGTGTCGTTGCCTTCTCCCAGTCGACTAGCTTACCGTTGAACCAGATCTTTTGGGTGATTGGAAACGAAGCTTTGGGTAGACGTGGCATTGGCGAAGTAGGCTAAAACAGAGCTTTATTTTAGCAGGAGTCCAGTACGTTGGGAAGTTCAGGCGTGACCAGCGCTAGATCTCTCATCGGGCAATAAGATCTCCAAACGCTGACGTACTGCTGCTGGTAAATTTTGCTCGTTCAAAATTTCTGCTATGAGGTCTTGATGCTCGACGCTCTTTGGGTTTAGACCAGAGATTTTCAAACCTGCTGTGTCCTGCCGCCAAACACCAGACTGCGTCAGCGCAATGCGACCATTGGCGCGGATAACCAAGATCCCATCTGACATAGACATACCTCTTTCATCCGTAGTCTCGCCATATTGTTCAAAAACAACCGTAATATCTCTTTCTGGCTCTGCGTTGTTTGTCTTTGGAGACATGAGTCTGGAGATTAAATCAAACTTAAATTAAACCTCTGGCTCTGATTTGGCAAGGATAAAACTCCGAAAATTAGGAATTATTATTTACTTTGCTGTTTCCAGTAGAGGATGTTGTAACCTTTTACAAAAGCTTCAATGCTCGCCGTGATAATGTCTGGTGAAGTCGCTGAGGCGATCACTGACTGACCTTGCTTGTCATGTAGTCGCATCTTCACCTCGGTCGTCGCAGCTGTACCCTTGTCATCGATACGTACAGAATAATCCGTCAGTCGAATATTTAGCTTATCTTGATTTTTGATAGCTGTCCGTAGGGCATTGAGTACCGCATCGACCGGACCTACACCTTGCGCTTTGGCGTGGCACTTCCTACCTGCGAACCGCAGCCAAACGGTAGCCTCAGGTGGCTTGGTCTTGGTGACTTGGAGATCGTAATCCAACACATCCAAGATACGTGTCTCATACGTTAGATCGGTCAATGCGTCCTCCAGCAAGTGCTGTAGATCAGCCTTGCCGACAGATTTACCCTTGGCGAGGAATGCTCCGATCGCAGCTCGTACCTCGGCTAGGTGAGTTTTTTTGAGACTTGCGTTGAACTCTTTTTTTATCACTACGGCTAGTCGTGCTGCTGTCGGCACCTTGGTAAAGAGTTGCCTTTCTTTTTCGAGATAGCCAGACGCACGGATCGCATAGAGCTTGTACTTGAGGAAGCGATCAATCTCACTACTGATTGGCTCGACACTCGGCGGAGTTGGGTGTGCTCTTAGCGCGTTCTTGGGGTCTTTGAGCCCAGCACCTGTCGCCACTAGTACGACTGTATCGGTCGGCTGAATCTGTTTGGACTTTTGGAGTTGAACGACTGCTGCCAGCGGCAGCGCACCAGACGGCTCGACAAAGATCGCTTCCTCGGCACCGAGTGAGCGATTGGCTGCAACGACCACTGTATCTGATACCGCTACTGCTGTACCGTGTGATTGTCGCAGTGAGCGCAGCGCTTTGACATCATCGAGCGGTGTGCCGATGCCTACCGCAGAGCAGACTGTCTGTGGCTGCTTTACAATGGGAGCTTGCTTTTTGTGTTTTTGAAAAGCCGCCACGATCGTACTACACCCCTCAGGCTGGACGGCAATCATACGTGGGAGATTCTTGATGAAGCCGAGCTGCTTGAACTCGACGAAACCCTGCCAAATCGCTGCGAGATTGGTCCCACAGCCGACCGGTACGATGACCACGTCCGGCGCGACCCAGCCGAGCTGCTCGCACACTTCGAAAGCCAGTGACTTTTGACCTTCTCCGCGGAAAGCATAATCCCCTGCGAGATAATAGCGATACTTCGCCGCCATCTCCTCCGACAGTCGGCAGCAGTCGCCATATGTACCGCGGATCTGAAGCACGCGTGCGCCGTAAGAGAGCGTCTGAGCGAGCTTGCCCAGTGGAGTGCCCTCTGGGATCAGCACATAGCACGGCAGACCGCAGAGGGCTGCATACGCGCTCACAGAGGCAGCCATATTACCCGTGCTGGCGCAGACGATTGCCTTGGCGTTCAACTCCTTGGCTTTGGTCACCTCGACGAGGGAACCACGATCCTTGAAGACACCGGTCGGGTTCTGCCCTTCGTTTTTTACATAGAGATTTTTTAGCTTCAGTTGGCGACCAATTTTTTTTAGTTGAATCAGCGGTGTCCCACCCTCTCCAAGACTTACTACCTTACGAGGATTTTTGAGCGGATAAAAAGCCGCGTACTTACGACCCGAGAGCGGAGCAGTCCGGTCGAAATCCTTGGCAACGCGCTGCTTTAGCGCAGCGAAATCCGACACCACATCCAAAGCCTCACCACAGCTCGGACAGCGTGTGACAGATTTCTTTTCAGACACAATCTTTGAACAGCCGACACAGATTAGTTTGTACTTCACCCGAGCATTATAGAGCACGCTGGAGAAAACTAAATCCCAAAAAGATACCGCCACCACTTCTGTGGTCCTGTGAGCAGCTCGCGCGTGCGTTGCTCCTGCCGGAGTGGCGCTTCTGGTAGTAGACCAGATATGTCTTGGTTTTCGCCAGTGAGGATTATCACTTGTTCGCCAGGGTCTTTGAGTCCGAGTAGCTCCTTGGCGATCTTTTGCTGGTACTGTGGAGTCTGTACATATGCTAGTTCACCTTGCTCCGACTCAGTTGTCGCTTTTTTGGACTCGATCAGTACTAGTGAACGGTCGATATAACTACCGACCTGAAAGCTGTCACGATAAATACTGCGTGCTAGTGCAAAAAGCATAAACGCAATAAAGATAAATCCACCGATTAAGATTAACTGAAAGTGAAGTGGCTGAGATTTTAGTTTGGAAGTAGACATCAAATAACATTAAACTCAACTACTTAATCTCTCAAAGACTTACCTAAGCCTTCAGCGGCATGATCAAGTGGAGATAGTCACTACCCTTGGCTGGCTTGATCACCACTGGGGCAGTCTTTTCACCGAGCTCTAGTACGGCATCGGCGCTACCGAGTGCACCGAGTGCCTCCAGTAGATAATTCGCATTGAGCGCCGCAGTGTTTTCTGCACCAGCAATAGTCGCAGCGACTTCGGCTTCTTCTTCGCCAATCTGAGTCGCATCAGAACGAATGAGGAGCTTTTTGTCTGCTGATACTTCGAGTTTTACGTTGTGGCTATCCTTGGTAAAAAGGTTGACACGCTTGACCGCAGTAGCGAGCTCGTCGGTCTTGATATTGACTTGGGTCAAGTGCTTCTTGGGGATAATCTGACCATACTCAGGGAAAGCACCTTCGATCAAACGACTCGCCAGCTCTACATTCTTGTAGATGAATAGCACCTGACTACCAGAAAAATCAAGCGTGACAGGCTCTTTGCCCTTTTCGATGATCCGCGCCAACTCCATGACTGTCCGTGCTGGGATTATGATTGTGAAGTCTTTCTCTGGTCCTTTGGTCGGCGTCAGGACCTTTTCTGACAGGCGGTAACTATCTGTCGCCGCAAGGCGCACCTCTTTTTTTGTCGCATGGAGATTGACTCCTGCTAGTACTGGTCGCACCATGTCACGCGCCGAAGCAAAGGCGACTTGTTGGATCGCAGTCAGCAGGTCACCTGCTACTAGCTCGAGACTGATGTCTTTTTGGACTTGCGGGATCAGTGGAAACTCATCTGCCGAGATACCTTTGATACGAGTCTGTGACTTAGATGCCTTGATTTGTAAATCAAGGCCTTCTTTATTCGCCAGTTCGACTTTGCCTGCAGAGAGCAGACCAGCATAGCTAGTGAAAAGCCTCGCTGGTACAGTGAGACTACCTTCGTTTTTAATTTCTGCGGAGATACTGGTTGTAATCGCGATCTCCAAATTCGTCGCTGCAAAGGTCAGCTTTTTATTTTCTGCCTTGAGCAGGATATTGTTGAGTACTGGTAGCGTGTTGTTGATATTGACTGCCTTACTCACAGTCGTGAGCGCTGCCATGAGGTCGCCTTGATCGCAAGTTAGGAGCATTTGGAAAGCTTTTTAATTAGTTGGATTCTAGCGGAAAAATATGAGTTTGGACAAACCACACCATTTTTCTTTAAAATCATAGTAATGATTAAAAAACTCCTTGTCTTCGTCCTCATAATCCTGCCGACCAGCCTCCTCCTCACAGGCTGTGAGACAGCTGCCAGTGTAGTCCAGCAGGCCAAAGATCTACAGACCAAAGCCACGACACAAATCGAAGAGGTCAAAACTAGCGTCGCAAATGTCATCGCCGAAGTAGAAAACGCCAAAGAGGCGTTGATTGAAAAAAAACGCCAGCTCGACGAAGCCGTTGCTAGTATCCAAGCAGCGATGGACTCCATCGACCAGCTACTCAACCGTGGCGAGACCGGCACCGATACAGATAAGTCTACCGAGGTGTCTACTTCTGCTGCCGTTGAGCTACTAGTCCAAAAGGCTGAACTCGAAACCTCGCTCACAGATATCGATGCAGCACTGACCACTGTCAATGAGACGCTGGCAGAAACACCAGCTGAAACAGCACCAACTACTCCTACCGCTGATACACCAACCGCAGAGGTCACCCCTGACGCCACAGTCACTAAATAATTAAATCAATGCTGACTCACGCCGACCTTACTGGCTCCTTTGTCGCCCTCGTCACACCATTTGATCCACAGTCACTCGAGATCAATGAGGCAAAACTGCGTGAACTGGTCGACTGGCAGATCGCCTCTGGTACCGATGGCATAGTCGTCGCAGGTACGACAGGCGAGAGCGCGACACTCAGCCATAGCGAGCATCACCACGTCGTAGATATCGTCGTAGACGAAGCAAAGAAGCGTGTACCTGTCATCGCTGGTGCTGGGTCAAACAATACTGCCGAGGCGGTCGATCTCGCCAAACACGCACAAAAAACTGGTGCCGATGCGATCCTTTCGCTGAGCCCGTACTATAACAAACCCACCCAAGACGGACTAGTCGCCCACTACACAAAGATCGCCGAAGTCGGTATGCCGCTGATTATTTACAATGTCCCCAGCCGCACAGGTAAAAACGTCGAAGCGGCAACCACGCTAGAGCTAGCAAAACACCCAAACATCATCGGTGTCAAAGAAGCCAGTAACGATCTCGTCCAAATCAAAGAGATCTGTGACAATAAACCTGCTGACTTCGCAGTAGTGTCCGGTGAGGACAGCCAAACAGTAGAGATAATCAAGCTCGGCGGCAAAGCCAGTATCGGTGTCGCTGCCAATGAAATCCCACGTGAATTTCACGAGCTAGTGTCAGCAGCCAACACTGGTGACTGGGAACGTGCGCAGACATTACATAGCAAGTACTTAGCTCTCATGGAGGCAAACTTCCTCGACAATAACCCCATCGACGTAAAGTGGGCGCTAGCCGAGATGAACAAGCTACCCTATGCTGTCCGCTTGCCACTGACCGAGCCGAGCACAGCCAACAAAGCCAAAATCAGCTCGGTACTAAAAGACCTAAAACTCGTGTAGGAGAAGCAGAAAACTGCTAGACTGCATTGGTTATTCTTTATTTTGTTTTTTAAAAAAATCCCAAGTTATGTCTAATTTCTACCGCCTACTCGTTGCGACGATCATCTTGATGATCACTGTCAATCCTGCTTTGGCCACCTTTACTGATGTCACAGCCCAAAATCCACAAGCAAAGGCAATCGAATGGCTAGGGTCGATCGGAGTCGGTAATGATAGCGGGCAGTTCAACCCCAAGCGCCCAATCACTCGCGCAGAGTTCCTCACTATGGGGCTCCTCGCCGCAGGTGTCGACGCAAGCAAGCTGGATAAAAACTCTCGTACACGCTTCAACGATGTCCCCGTCGAAAGTTGGTTCGCACCATATGTCGCTGAGGCTGAGCGTTTTGGCATGTTGTCAGACTATCGTGACAAATTTGGTCCAGAGCGTGTGCTCACACGTGGTGAGGCTGCCCGACTAGGGCTAGCACTCTTTGGTGTCGGTACGCCGCCGACTATCGTCGAGGAATACTTTGGCTTCCGTGATGTACCCAGTCGTCATATGTACGCACCGTACGTCTATCGCGCGGTCAAGGCTGACGTGATGGCTCCTGTCGCCGATGGCAAGTTTGGTGTCAATCAGGCTCTCACGAGAGCTGGCGCAGCAGAGCTTTTTTATAAGCTAGATAATTTTAACGAAGGATCGGTCGTCGTAGTTCAGACTAGTCGTAGTAGCGTCATACCAAATAATGAATTGCTTGAAATCATTTGGAATCAGATAACAAGTAAATTCCTCTTTGAGAACCAAATCGACGAGACTGTCATGATTCAGGCAGCTGCCAAAGGTATTGTCGATTCACTCGGTGATCCGTACTCCAATTTCTTTACGCCAGAGGCTAGCAACGCCTTCTCCGACGGACTCTCAGGAGAGGTAGAAGGTATCGGCGCGTACCTCTCGGAGGACGAAAAAACTGGCGATGTTGTCATTGTTAGTCCGATCAAAGGCTCACCAGCAGAAGAAGCCGGACTCAAACCCGATGATGTCATCACCGCAGTCGGTGGTAAATCAGTCAAGGGTATGACCGTCAGTGAGGTTGCTGGCCGTATCAAAGGCCCTACTGGTACAGATATACAGATCACCATTAGGCGCAATGGTCAGACACAAAGCTTTATCGTCACGCGTGCACGTGTCGAGGTCAAATCTGTCGAACTAACATTTAATAATAATATCGCCGTAGTATCGATTAGTCAGTTTGGCGTGACTACTGCTGAGGAGTTTGGTAAAGCAGCTGCCGAGATCATAGCGCAGAAGCCAAAAGGCATCGTCCTCGACCTACGGAATAATCCTGGTGGTCTGCTCAATACTGCTATCGACATGCTCGGCTACTTCCTACCAAATGGCTCAGTCGCAGCCACCGCTCGCTACCGCGATCCAAGCAACGACACAGTCTACAGGACCAACCGAACACCACTACTGGACGGCTACCGAACACTAGTACTGGTCAACAAAGGTAGCGCTAGTGCCTCTGAGATCGTCGCTGGTGCGCTTCAGGACCACAATGTCGCTGCGATCGTCGGTAGTCAAAGCTTTGGTAAGGGCACCGTCCAAGAGCTCTCGTTTTTTTCCGATGGTACCGCGCTGAAGCTCACGATCGCCCACTGGCTGAGTCCCAACTTCCAACCAATCCAAGGCAATGGTATCACGCCAGACATCGCCGTAGCTGAAGATGAAAACACCGCAGCTGATGAAGTAATGCAAAAGGCGCTGGAGTGGTTTTAGCGAAAAATCACCGTCGCACGGTAGACACCATCGTCACCCTGCGCGACTCCGATCGCTAGCGTGCCGAACTCCACCGTCAGGAAATTTTCATCCGCGAGCAGATTAGCCTCGATATCGGCTAGTCGGCTGGCTTTGAAAATCAGCGCCTTGATCGAGCCGGAGAAACCTTGTGCACGCACTGTCGCCTCTAGACTAGCAGGACCATGGACTGTATCTAGGAAATTGCCAGCTGTCATTTGTTTACTCCAACTATCGGCAGCAGCTTGGATATTGGCATGTGAGCTAAAGGCAACCAAACCACGTGACTGTCGCGCAGCACTCAAGCTAGCGAAGAGCTCATCTGCCAAAGTGTCCAGCGTAGGCTCAGTCTTGAGTGTGACGCTGAACTCTTGGACAAAGAGGCGCTCACCACGTGAGTTTTCTGCGATCCCTAGTCCTACCTGCCCCCATTCGGGGTTTAAGATATTGGCACGATGCGCGGCTGAGCGCATTAGCCCAGCATGGGCGTATTGAGTATTCATATCTTGTGCGAGATTCTCACCGACTGAGAGTGGCCAACCAGCTGCTGTGCGACGCGCCTCTGGATCACGACCGTCTAGCCCCACATGTCCAAAAAAATTATTCGTAGCCATCTGCTCGGCATAATCTTGAGCGATCTCAGACAGCTCAGGACTCAGAGTGACCGCACCAAGCCCAGCCTGTGCTCGTGCAGAGTTGACCAAGCGTAGCCAGATCGAACGCTCACGATTGAGTGAGAAACCAGCCGCTGATTTGACAGTATCACGGAGATCTTGAAAATCCGGCAAAAGTGGAAAAGTACCAGTCTGGTAAAGCGGATGGTTGAGCACTGCCAATCCACTTGTATCATTTATTTCGACTATATATGTACCCACTTCAGAAAAATTGAGATTGAGCGTAAAACTACTACCAGCTAGGAGTTCGTTTGGCTCACCGACGAAAGTAAACTCTTTTACTGTACCACTTGGTGAGACCAGATAAGCTGTCGTCTCCAGCGCGATAGAGCTAGTGCCAGCCAGCGTCAGAGCATCACCATGCGTCTCTGGCAATAGAGAGAGTGAGAGCACATCGGTACGCCACTCAGAAAAATAATGCTGAGCGATATTTAGTGTCAATGGATCACTTGCTACCCACTCTGTCCTCGGCGCATAGCTGACACCGCCCTCCGCATACGCACCGAAGACTTGAACCGTCGCGCTACCGACCTCCCAATCAGTGAAGTCTACTGGATCAAGCACCAGCTCCGTCTGTCCAGCCGATAGCAGTCGCTCATAACGATGCGACCCCTGACGCAACACCACACGTGTAAGGTTGTTGGTACCGTTGTCCCAGCGCAGGATCGGCTCGTTGTCTACAGTCGTAGCGGTCAAACCAGTTGGCATACTGCTTGCCACGGCGACTGTGGCTGGAGCACACTCCTGTGGTATTACTTCCACTGTCGCCACTACACTCCGACCGCTTTCACCAGGCAGTACGGCGAAATTGTAATATCCTGGCGCACGGAATTCGACCGGTAATACAAACTCACCATTTTCGACAGCTGTCGAAAAAACAACTTGCTCGCCATTTGTCTTGGAAAAAAAAGCTGTCACCTTTGGCACTGCCCCAGCCGTAGAACCACGCAACGCATAAATCTCATCTTCATAAAAGATCGTCGGTAATGGTTGTGTAAGTGTTAGCCCATTGAAATAATCAGTTGACTTGGTTTTGATATTATCCAGTAAGCGCGGACAGACACGATCAATGCGCGTCGCATAACGGTACATCACCTCCGCGAGCTGACCACGTGTCAATGATCGATCTGGATACACACGATCGCCTGTGTCGCCATCGACCAGCTCAAACTGCTTGGCATAGCTGAGAAAGGCGCTATACCACGCACCAGCCTCAGTGTCGGCAAAGACCTGAGCTGTAGTCGCGTAATTGTCCAGCACAATCTGATTGGCGGTCAGCGCCATCTTGAGTGCTTCGACGAGATTGACCGTCTGCTCCGGACGAAAAAACCCATCAGGATAACCGCCGACGATCTCACGATCCTTGGCAGTACTGATAAATGGAGCGAACCAAGCCTCAGCTGGCACATCGGGAAAAACTGCCGCACGCGAAGCACTAGTCACGATCTGACTACCGAGCAAGATAATCTTGAGCGCCTCTGCTCGATTGACTGGCTGATCCGGTCGGAAAGAGCCGTCAGGATAACCACCGATCACACCTTCTGTCGTGAGATAATCAATCGCAGCAGCATTGGTGTGAGTACTCGGCACATCGACGAAACTTGCTGCTACTACTTCTTTTGGCGCAGCCACCAAAAGAGCCAGAGCAACAAAGGCAACAACAAAAGTGCGGGCGCAAAAACCACTACAGACAATACGAGCACTAACGCGATCAAGCAACCTGTCAAACATGATGACTGGATTTTAGCAAACTGTGGTGGTACGCCGCCACGTGGTTGCTCTCGCTGAGAGTTTTTTTCTGGCGCAGAGCCAATGACTTCACCTTCGAGTATTTCAGGATCTTTAGGGTTCATTTGATAGCGCGGACTATTAGATTACGTCCAGTGAAAACACCAGTCTTATTCTCTCTAGCCGCAGGGAAAACTTCAACTCGACTAAATCCCACCTCGTCAAACAGCTGCATTAGCTCACTCGCAGTGAAAGCATAGACATAGCGCTCCACTCGTCCAGCGAAAGGAATTCGACACTCGCGAGGAGTGCCAACTAAATAACTTTTTAATGTGAATTTCAGATACCGTAGCTGCCAGAGATTCCAAACTGTCAGGAAAAGTCGACCACCATTTTCCAGACTCGTATAAAGATTTTGTAAAACCTTTAATCGATCGGTCCTACTCGGCAGATGGTGTAACACCGCGATACAGGCGACAGCATCGTACTTTGCCTTGGCTCGAAACTCTGTCAGGTCAGCCTGTTGGAACTTCCGTGCAGGAAAACTTGTCTGCGCTTTTTTTAGTAATTCACTAGAACTATCCACACCGAGATACTCATACCCATTTTTATTTAATTTTGTGTCCAACCATTTAATTAGCCGACCATTACCACACCCTGCGTCTAATATTTTTATATTCTTATCAGAATGGCTTTGATCCAGCAGCTCACCCAAAAACTCAAACTCACCCCATGAGTTTTGCCGCGTCCGATCCCATTCGTCGGCGATGGTATCATAGTCGCGAGCGACTTTCTGCCGTAAACTAGCTGAGTCTTTGGTCATGCAAACTGCTAAAAAAATAATTCTCGCCACACTCAAAGAGAAGGTTAACTCGGAGAAGAGTTTGCGCCAAATCAAAGCCCGCTATGCTGCAGGCAGCGCCCTGCTGCCGAATAGTCGATTGCTAGCTGCTTACAAAAAACTCCTTACCGAAAAAAAAATTAAACCCGCTCCTGCATTAGAAAAACTCCTTATCCGTCGTCCCATCCGTAGTCTTTCGGGTGTCTCGGTCATTACAGTTTTGACACGTGACTTTGGCTGCCCAGGTCGGTGTATTTTTTGCCCTAGCGAAAAAGGTCTACCCAAAAGCTATCTCAGCAATCAACCTGGCGCTATGCGCGCTGTACGCAATCAGTTTGACCCTCACCGCCAAGTCAGCGAACGCCTCGCCTCACTCCAAGCTTGTGGTCACCCCGCCGAAAAAATCGAACTCATAATCCTCGGCGGTACTTGGACAGCACTGCCACACTGGTATCAGACTTGGTTTGTACGCCGCTGCCTACAAGCACTAAACACAAAGACAAAAGCTAAATCTAACTCACTCTCCGACCTCCAAGCTGCCAACGAACGCGCCCAGTCTCGCCTCGTCGGACTGACGATCGAGACACGCCCCGACTGGCTCAGCCTAGCAGAAGTTCGTCATCAAATGCGACTCGGTGTCACGCGCGTAGAGCTCGGCGCTCAGTCGCTCGATGATACTGTTTTGAAATTTACCAAACGCGGACACACCGCTGCCCAGACTGCCACCGCGATAAAGCTACTGAAAAACGCTGGACTCAAGGTCGGACTCCATATGATGCCCGATCTGCCCGGCACTACACCAGCCAAGGACCTCGCTATGTTTCACGTGCTCTTCGAGAGTGACGACTACCGCCCCGACCAGCTAAAAATCTACCCCTGCTCCGTACTTGCTGGCACTGGTCTGGAGCGACTCTGGCGCGCACAACAATACCACCCCTACTCCAATACAGTACTGACCAGTCTCGTCGCCGAGCTGAAAAAAATCACACCTGAATACTGTCGCCTCGCGCGCATTGTTCGCGATATCCCAGCTACCTCAATACTCGCTGGCTGTAAACTAACCAATCTACGCCAAATCCTCCAAAACAAAAAAGTAAAGTGTCGTTGTATCCGCTGTCGCGAAATTCGCGATACAAAATTTGATCCAAAGAACGTAGAGCTAATCAAACGCGTTTTCATCGCATCGGGAGAGCAGGAGATTTTTTTGAGCTACGAAGACACCAAGCAGGATAAAATCCTTGCCTTTTGTCGCCTACGTCTGTGCGCGACTGATCGAACTGCTTTCGTCCGTGAGCTCCACAGCTACGGTCAGGAGCTTGCCCTCACACAGCGAACCAAAGCCTCTGGACAACACCACGGCTATGGACGCCGCCTACTAGATCACGCTGAAAAAATCGCCAAAAAATCCAGAGTAAAGCTAATCAAAATCCCAGCAGGTATCGGTGTCCGTCCATATTATCGTAAGCTCGGGTATTATTTGGATAAGCCCTATATGATAAAGAAAATATGAAACCCTCCGCTCGCCAGTCCGCCCGGCTCACATTGAAAAACCCTACTTATCGCAAATTCACCAGTGAGCTACTTGAGCTGATCTACCGCGCCGATATCGGCGCAGGCGACAACACCACCACGCTGCTAAAAAATCCGCACGCCAAAGTAAAAGCCATAGTCAAAGCCAAACAAACTGGTGTCCTCGCTGGACTAGATGAAGCAGAGTACTTTTGGGGGAAACACAAAGTAAAAATCACAAAGCGTAAACGTGATGGTGCGCAGATAAAACGCGGCGAGATCGTAGCACGACTCACCGGCAGCGCACTGAATATTTTGACAACCGAACGCACCGCTTTGAATTTAATTCAACGACTCTCGGGTATCGCTACCGCCACTGCCGATGTAGTAAAACAAGTCGGTAAAAATAAAATCGCCGCCACGCGCAAGACCCCACTCGGGCTACTCGACTGTCGTGCGGTCGTGCTCGGTGGGGGACTTTCACACCGATTGAGTCTGAGTGACCAAATCCTCGTCAAAGACAACCACCTCGCGCTAGACCCAACCTGCTGGCAGCAAATCGCAACTCGTGAACCTTTCGAGATCGAAACCAACACGACCAAACTAGCTACTAAAATAGCCAAGTACTTTCAGGATTCTAAGAACCTAATCCTCTTGCTCGACAACTTCACACCAGCCAAACTCCAAAAACTCATACCCAAACTCCGTGCGATCAACCCCAAGATATTACTTGAGGCCTCTGGCAATATCACTACCAAAAATGCCAAGCATTATCTCAAAACTGGTGCAGATTATGTCTCGCTCGGCGCGCTCACGCACAGCAGTCCTGCTTTAGATTTTTCTTTGAAGATTGCAAACTAACTTCCTCATCATCGGCTCGGGTATCGCAGGTCTCACTGCTGGACTCACACTCGCAAAGCGAGGTCAGGTAACTTTAATCACCAAGTCCAATCTGCTAGAAAGCTCCAGCCGCTACGCTCAGGCAGGCATCGCTGCTGTACGCGATCTCCACTGGGATAGCTTCGCCGAGCACTACCGTGACACACTCTATGCTGGCGCAGGCACAAATGATAAACGTGCCACGCACTTCCTCGTAGAGCACGCACCAGCAGCCGTCGACTGGCTAGAGTCGCTCGGAGTACGGTTCGCCACTGAACCGACTCGCGAGGCTGCTCATAGTCACAGTCGTATTTGGCATACGAAAGACTCCACAGGCGAGACAATCGAAAAAGTACTAGCAAAAAAAGTCCGCGCCAATAAAAACATTAGAATCCTAACCAACACGACGCTACTAGACCTCATCGTACGAAAAAATGTCTGCTATGGTGCCTTTGTAAAAACCAAATACAAAACCTCTTCCATACTCGCTGGTCAGACCGTACTCGCCACTGGCGGCTTTGGGCAGCTCTACGCTCGCACTACGAACCCGACTGTCTCAGCT
>VAPM010179420.1_pt1 | contig 16904 bp, 13 predicted proteins | sample 3395091 | NCBI WGS metagenome assembly VAPM01 (sample SAMN08290445, study PRJNA428436) | hydrothermal vent metagenome | isolation source: Deep-sea hydrothermal vent chimney 3 | place: Pacific Ocean: Juan De Fuca Ridge | reverse complement strand
TTTCGACCAGCCCCCTGGCGCGGGCCAGTTTGCCATCGTCTTCGACAACGTCAAGAATCCCGTAACGGTCGGTATGTTCCGGCCGGACCTCTTCCGAAGCGACGATATTGCCGCCGGTTTCCCGGTATACGTCCATCATTTGCCTGAGACACCCCGGCTCGCCCATGATCAGGTCATCGGCCAGCAGAACGGCAAACGCTTCATCGGCGATAAAATTCCGGGCGCACCATACCGCATGCCCCAATCCCAGCGGTCGCTGCTGCCGGGTCGAACTGATTTGGCCGGGCCTCGACATGGCCTGGTGCATTTCTTTCAGGACGCCGGTTTTTCCCCTTTCGTCGAGCACATGTTCCAGTTCGAAACTGTGATCGAAGTGATCCAGCAAAACCGTTTTACCGCGCCCGGTGACAAATATGATCTGATCGATGCCGGCGTCGCGCGCCTCTTCGACGGCGTACTGAATCAACGGTTTATCGACAATCGGCAGCATTTCCTTGGGCATCGCCTTGGTCGCCGGCAGAAACCGGGTACCCAGCCCGGCGACGGGAAACACCGCCTTGTTGATAGGTTTAACCATAATTCAGCTCGCCTTTATTTTTTTTAGCCATTATTCGGTGCCGCAATCTGCCATATACCGCCCACCCCCGCAACCGGCGGCTCAATAGCTGTCCCGTTCAGTCGCCCAGCAAAATATCCTTGGCCTGATTGATCTTACTGGCCAGATAGGTCGATCCGCCATGATCGGGATGCAGCCCCGACATCAACCGGCGATGGGCCTCCTTGATTTCGTTTTCCGAGGCGCCCTCGGCCAGCCCCAGCACGTCGAGCGCGTCTTCCCGGCCCATCGCGTCATCGGCCGAGTGATGGCGCCCACCGGCCTGGTTGCGCCGCCAGTCCGGATACTGGCGGTCCAGATAGGCCTGCAACACCATTACCGACTGCTCGTCGCATTTCCGGCATTCATCCAACAGGGAAAGCAGTTCTGTTTCCGCCAGTTCGCCGAGCCGTTTGCCACGAAATGTTCCATCCAGTATTTCGCCGTCCATTCGACCGCTGCCGTGTTCCAGAACCATCCGGAAAAAACGGGTCTCCACTTCCGATTTATCGTCGCTGGCGGTGGCCCCGCCAGCACCGGCCGCGGCCGCCATTTTGGAAAAATTCCTGGCGGCCCTGGCAATCGACCGGAAACGCATGAACCAGCCAAACAACACCGGCAGCGTAAACAGCGCCCAGGCCAGCCTGCCGGTTAGCAGCAGGAACAGCCCGACGACAACCAGGACGGTCAGGGATGCCCATTTGAACACCTTGAGCAGCGTTTTGGGATCGGTCGAAACATACCAGCGGCCCAACAGCAATAAGCCGACAAGCAAGGCGAGCCCGAGAACAAACAAAGGCAGCACCGGATTATTTCCCCTTCAGTTGATGGACTATTCCAAGGGCCGCGCCGCCGTGCTTCCGGCCCAGGTCCTCAAGGGCCGGTCGACCGCCGGCGGCGAAAACCGCGACCGCCTTAAGAAGATCGCGCAGCACCGTCGCGCTGGCGGCATCGAAATGGCAATTGGCGCCACCCGACAACTTGGCGATCTGCTTGAAAGCGAAGGCGGCAACGGGGTCGTTTCCTTCCTGAAACATGAACACCGGAACCCCCAGAATTCCCAGTTTTCCGGCTATGGCGCCAAGCTTATCGACGTCTTCTTCGATACAATCGCCGACAAACACCACGGCATTGATTTTTTTCCCTGCCGCCTCGTTGACCGCATGTCGCAATACCTTGGCGATCTGGGTTTCCCCGGCCAAACAAAAAACAGAGGTCATCAGGGCCAGCAGTTCCTTGCCGTCGCCGACCCATTTGCTGACCTTGAATTCACCGAATCCGCGATAAAACGCCAATTGCATGTCGAGGCCGCCAAGGGCCGCGGTTTCGATAAACATTTCGCCCTGTATTTTAGCCGCCCGGTCCCACATCGCCTGGCGGCTGGCCGTCGCGTCCATGCCGAAAATCAACCGGCCACGGAGGCTTCCGCCAGGCGCCTTCGGCGTGCGGGCCAGTTTATCGAGAAACGCATCGACCTCGGAAGCGGTAGACCTGCCTTCCGCGAGTTCGTGTTTTCTCTTATCGAGGGCATTTCCGTTTTTGTCGGCCATCAATTCACCCTGACCGCGTTCAATAAATTCCGGACTTCCTGGCGCGCCGCCAGATGGGACATGTTCAGTCCGCCGCCACCCACGTCACCAATATTGATACCGGCATCGATAACATCGCGAACATCAAGCATGGTCAAGCCGTTAAGGAACAGTTCCCGGTAAATCACCCGTTCGCCAAAACCGGAAACGAGGCGAAACCCGACCCGTTTCGCCAGTTCCCCAAGCAGCCCTTCGACCTGCCTTTTATTGCGCGCATCCAGGCTTGAGAGCCTGTTTCGCATGACGATCCAGTCGATCGAGCCGCCATCGCGTTTGGCGCGGACCATCTTTTGCCGCCACACCGTTTCCGCGTAGTGACTGGGTTTTTCAATCTTCATGGCCGCCGGATCGACCCGGGCCAGGACATCGAGATCGATAAAACTGTCGTTCATGGGGGTAATCAGGGTATCGGCATAGGAATGCCCGTGACTGCTCAACGGGCTGTCGTTTCCCGGGGTGTCAATTATGATAAAATCATGGCCGCCCGAAAGATCCGTAACCAGTCGGTCCAAAATGTCGTTTGCGCCCGCCGCGCCGGTTTCGATAGCGTGCGAGCCCGGCATGGGAAGGTCGAGATTATGGCTGTCGGCGAACGCCTTGCGGTTTTCCAGATAACGGCCAAGGGTGCCCTGGCGGGCATCGAGGTCGATGCAGGCCACCGAATGGCCGTCCCGCAATAACCCGACAATCAAATGCATGGCGGTTGTGGATTTACCGCTGCCGCCTTTTTCGTTTCCGGTTACAATAATGTGTGGGTGGTGACTTTTCATTACGTCCTGATGATTTCGAATCTCGCCGCTGCTGATTTTAATGTAAGCCAACGGGAACCTGAATGAGCGAAAAAATTGATTGTGCGGTAATCGGCGCCGGCGTGGTCGGTCTGGCCGTCGCCCGCCTGTTGGCGATGGCCGGGCGGGAAGTCCTGATTGTCGAACGGGCCGAAAGCATCGGCACGGGCACCAGTTCACGCAACAGCGAGGTCATCCATGCCGGTATCTATTATCCGAGGGACAGCCTGAAGGCCGATTTGTGCGTGCGGGGCCGTATTTTGCTGTACCGCTATCTGGAAGAACACGCCATCGACCATCAGCGCTGCGGCAAGCTGATCGTCGCCACCGGCGAAAAGCAAATACCGGACCTGGAAACCCTGAACCTGAAGGCCCGGGCCAACGGCATCGACGACTTGCAGTTTATCGGCGCCGACGCCGCCAGGGACCTGGAGCCCGAACTTTATTGCGTGGCGGCTTTGTTATCGCCTTCGACCGGGATTATGGATTCCCACGGCTATATGCTGAGCCTGCTGGGCGACGCCGAAAACAACGGCGCCACCCTGGCCTTGCACAGCGCCGTCACCGGCGGCAGGGTCACCGGGCGGGGGATTATGATCGACGTCGAGAGCGACGGCGAAAGCATCTCCCTCGACTGCACTACCGTCATCAATTCCGCCGGCCTGGGCGCCCAGGCCATCGCCGCTTCCCTGCATGGCATGCCGCAGTCCATGATCCCGCCGCTTTATCTTGCCAAGGGAAACTATTTCAGTCTGCCCGGCAAGGCTCCTTTCCGACATCTGGTATATCCGGTGCCCGAAGAAGCGGGGCTTGGCATTCATTATACCCGGGACCTGGGGGGACAGGGTAAATTCGGCCCCGATGTCGAATGGATCGAGACCATAGATTATGGCGTCGACCCCGAACGCGGCGCGCGGTTTTACGACGCCATCAGGAACTACTGGCCGCAATTGCCCGATAGCGCCCTTAATCCCGCCTACTGCGGTGTCCGCCCGAAAATCCAGGCCCCCGGTGAAAATGCCGCCGATTTTGTCATTCAGGGCGGCGCCGACCACGGAATCCCCGGGCTGGTTAATCTTTACGGCATTGAATCTCCCGGATTGACTGCTTCCCTGGCGATCGCCAGGGAAGTTGAAAATAGACTAGGGTAGTGTCCACCCCGTCATATTTTGCTATGACTGAACATCGAATAATTGCCGGTGGATTCTTTATGTATCGCGTACTTTTCTGGTTTGTTGCGTTCCATATCCTGACGGTATCGGCCCCGGTATCGGCCCAGACCCGCATTCAGGGACGCGAAATCAACCAGACACAGGAACAACGGCGGCAAACCAATTCCGCCACCCCGCTTGATCAGCGGGAACTGATGCGTGTCTTCATTCAGAACATTTCAGCCTATGCCCGCTCGCAAAAACGCGGCTTCATTGTTATTGCCAAGGGCAATCTGGAACTTCTGGAGAAAATTGACGCCGCCGAGGAATCCAGGGGCGTCCCGGCCAGGGCCTACATGCGATCGATCAATGGCGTAATCGATGAAGGATTATTTTTCGGCGGCAAATTAACTGGCCAGCCGACCCCCGATGAAAAGCTGAAGGAACGCCTGGAATTGACCGAGTTGGCCAAAAAAAACCGTCTGAAAGTTATGGTCTTGGATTACGTCAACAATGCCAGGCAGGCTAATCAATCCTATCGCCGTAACATGAAAAAAGGATACATCCCCTATGCGGCAAATGCCCGTGGGGAAGAACTTAACAGTATTCCGCCGTTCAGCAGGTCCCCGGTAAATGAAAACCCCAGGAGCATTTTATCGTTACGGGACGTAAAAAACTTCCTGTATCTGGGTGAAACATCGGGATTCGGCCGTCAGGATGAATTTGCCTTCAAGATGCATGACAACAATTTTGACATGCTCGTCGTCGATGTTTTTCATGGTGACCGACCGCTGACCCCGCAGGCCATCGAAACCCTGAAATACAAGAAAATAGGCGCCAAAAGGCTGGTCCTGGCGCATATGGATATCGGTTCCGCGGCGGCTTATGACTATTACTGGAAAAGCAACTGGCGCGAAGGCTCGCCGACATGGATCAGTTCGCCGCACAAGGACAATCCGGATAAATACTACGTCCAGTACTGGCGACCCGGATGGCAGAGCATCATTTTCGGGGACACCGATTCATATGTCTACGGACTGATCGCCCAGGGCTTCGACGGCGTCGTTATCGACGGGATCGAAGCCTATAAATTCTTCCTTGGCGACGATGACGAAGAAGACGACCAATAGCCCATCATGCCGGCAAGCGAGAGCGTATAAATATTTTCGCATCAAGGGTCGTCCCGACAAAGAAGCCCCGCCTTCCGGATGGAAGAACGAGGCTTTTTTTGGTGGGCACTGTAGGATTCGAACCTACGACCGTTCGATTAAAAGTCGAATGCTCTACCGACTGAGCTAAGTGCCCGCTAGGAGCGAAAACCGGAACATAAGGACCGGCGTCCGGGTGGTCAATCCCTTATAGCAAGTGGCGCCGATATTACACGGCAGTGCCGTCTAGCGGCGCTGGCGAGCTCCGTTCGAGATCGCGGAATCGCTGTTCCAGCCTGATTTTGACCCGCGCCGGCACGAAGTGCCCGACATCGCCTCCCAGCCGGCCGATTTCCTTGACGAATCGCGAGGCGATGAACTGATGCCGGTCCGAAGCCATCAGGAACACCGTTTCGACGGCGTTATTTAGGCGCGCGTTCATCCCCGCCATCTGGAACTCGAATTCAAAATCCGATACCGCGCGGAGGCCGCGAACGATTACCGACGCATCCACGCTTTCGGCAAAATTCATAAGCAGCGTATCGAAAACCCGAACCTCGATGTTCGCCGCCACGTCACCCAGCGCCATTACTTCCTCGGTAACCATTTCCAGACGTTCCTGGACCGAAAACAGCGGTTCTTTCCCGGTATGCCTGGCGATGCCGACGACCAGTTTATCGACAACCTTGGCGGCCCGCAGGATAATGTCCATGTGGCCGTTGGTGACGGGATCGAATGTGCCGGGATAAACGCCGATACGAAGTTTGCTCATCGTTCAATCCTCAATTCGCAGCTAATCGCTTTGTGTGGCCGGGGCTTCTTCCTCGCCCTCGCCGTCATCGTCTTCCTGCAGGCGGCTGACCGAGACGACATGTTCGTCCTTGGCGACCTTGAAAATAGTGACGCCGCGGGTTGACCTACCGACCGTGCTGATTTGATCGACCGGGCAGCGGATCAACTGGCCGCCATCGGATACAATCACCAGTTGATCGCCGGCATCCACCGTGAACGAGGCGACCACCGAACTTGTCTTGCCGCTGCGCTTCAAATCAATGCTGGTGATCCCCTTGCCGCCCCGGTTGGATATCCGGTATTCGTAGGCGGAAGTGCGTTTACCAAATCCATCATCGGATATGGTCAGTATAAATTCTTCGTCTTCGGCCATTTTGGCAAACAGATCTTCGTCCAGGCGACGGGCCAGTTCATGGTCCCTCGCCCTGTCTTCTTCCCGGTCGGTGTATTCGCTGCCGGTCAGCCGGCGCGCGGCACCGCGGGCTTGCAAATAATCGTCGCGATCGGCCACTTCCGCCACCACATGGGACAACACCGACATGGAAATGACCCGGTTGTCGTTTTCCAGACGGATGCCGCGCACACCGGTCGAGGAGCGGCTGTGAAAAACGCGAACGGCGGTAACCGGGAAACGGATGCATTTACCGTCCCGGGTCGACAACAGGATGTCTTCGTCATTCGAACAGGTCTGGACACCGATTAACTGGTCGCCTTCGTCCAGCTTCATGGCGATCTTTCCGTTGGCCATGACGTTACAGAAATCCGATAGCGAATTGCGCCGGACACTGCCAGAGGCGGTGGCGAACATTACCGACAGTTCGGCCCAGCTATCCTCATCTTCGGGCAGCGGCATCATCGTGGTGATGATCTCGCCCTCGTCCAGGGGCAGCAGGTTAATCATCGCCTTGCCGAGCGCGGTTGGGGAACCAAGCGGCAGCTTGTAGACTTTCAGTTTGTAGACAATCCCGGTTGAAGAAAAAAACAGCACCGGGGTATGGGTGTTGACGACGAACACCTGGGTCACGAAATCCTCGCTACGGGTGGCCATGCCGCTGCGGCCCCTGCCGCCCCGCCGTTGCGCCCGGTAGGTCGATACCGGCACCCGCTTCATGTAGCCGGTGTTGGTAACCGTAACGACCATATCCTCGCGCGCGATCAGGTCTTCGATATCGTGCTCGAATTCGCTTTCCTCGATGACCGAACGACGCGGTGTGGCGAACTGTTCGCGCATCTCCAGTAGTTCCCGGCGCATTACGTCCAGCAATAATTGACGCGACCCCAGCAAGGCCAGGTGTTCCGATATTTCGGCGCCCAATCCGGCCAGATCATCGGCGATCTTGTCGCGCTCCAACCCGGTCAACCGGTGCAATCTTAAATCCAGGATCGCCTTCGCCTGTTCATCCGACAGCTTGTAAACTCCGTCAACGACCTGGCGACCGGGCTCATCCAACAGGGCGATCATCGGTTCTATATCGACAGCCGGCCAGTCCCGTTGCACCAGTTCGCGGCGGGCGGTGGCGGAATCCTTGGCCGCCCGGATCAGGGTGATAACGGCGTCGATGTTAGCCACGGCGACGGCCAGGCCGACCAGGACGTGCGCCTTCTCGCGGGCCTTGCCCAGTTCGTAGATAGTGCGCCGGCGGATCACTATTTCCCGGAAATCGACAAAGGCCTGAAGGATTTCCTTCAGGTTCATCAGCTTCGGCATGCCGCCATCCAGGGCCAGCATGTTGACCCCGAAACTGGTCTGCAACGGGGTAAACCGGTAAAGTTGCGCCAACACCACTTCGGCGATGGCGTCGCGCTTGAGCTCGACGACCACGCGCACGCCGTCCCGGTCGGATTCGTCGCGCAGGTCGGATATGCCGTCAATTTTCTTGTCGCGCACGCAATCGGCCATGTGTTCGATCATGCGGGCCTTGTTGACCTGATAGGGCACCTCGGTGATTATAATGGCCTGGCGGTCCTTCCTGATTTCCTCGATAGCCGTCAGGCCGCGCATGACCACCGACCCGCGACCGGTGCGAAATGCCGAATGTATGCCCTGGCGGCCCAGGATGATGCCGCCGGTCGGGAAGTCCGGTCCCTGCACGTAATCGCGGATCAGGTCGTCAATACCCAGGTCCGGGTCGTCGATCAAGGCGCAGCATGCGTCGATAATCTCGCCCAGATTATGCGGCGGAATGTTGGTCGCCATGCCGACCGCGATCCCGCCGGCGCCGTTAACCAGCAGGTTCGGGTACTGGGCCGGCAGGACCGTCGGTTCCCGTTCGGATTCATCGTAATTAGGCTGGAAATCAACGGTATCCTTGCCGATGTCTTCGATCAGCGCATGCGCCGACCTGGCCATGCGGGCCTCGGTATAGCGCATGGCGGCGGCGCGGTCGCCATCCATTGAACCGAAGTTGCCCTGACCGTCGATCAGCGGCAGACGCATGGAAAAATCCTGTGCCATGCGGACCATGGCGTCGTATATGGACTGGTCGCCATGGGGGTGGTACTTGCCCATCACGTCGCCGACGATGCGGGCCGATTTACGGAACGGCTTGTTGTATTCGTAGCCGTTTTCCTTCATCGAATGAAGGATCCGGCGATGCACCGGTTTCAGGCCGTCACGGACATCGGGCAAGGCCCGGCTGACGATCACGCTCATCGCGTAATCCAGATACGATCCACGCATTTCGTCTTCGATGTTGACCGGGGTCACATCGGATTCGAAAGGCGGCTCTTGCGGAGGCTCACGGGGGGCTTCAGGAGGAGGCGTGTCGGCTGGCGTCGTCAAAGGAAATTTCCAAGCAAAATCAATAAATTGAAATCTTACCGGCAGCCTTTTTCGAGAGCCGATTCGATGCCGTTGAATGTATCATGCCAGGGTTACAGGCACAACAGATTGCAGACCGGTTTCCGCCCTTTATTGCAGAAATATTACTATGAAAATTCAATATGTTGCCGGCTATTTCTAATAAATCGATGCAATTTATCGATTGATTGCCCGGCTTCGGCGTAAATCCGTGGACATGGCCCCGACCCAACCGACCGTTAAGGCGCGGTCAAAACGGGATTTCGTCGTCCAGGTCATTACCCGGCGCGCCGCCACCGGAAGAACTGCCGCCACCGGAAGAACCGCCGCCGCTATCGGAAGAACCGCCGCTATCGCCGCCCCAGTCACCGCCGCCACCGCCGGAATATCCGCCGCCGCCGCCTTCGCTGCGGCCATCCAGCATGGTCAGTTCGCCACGATAATTCTGCAAAACGACTTCCGTGGTGTATTTTTCGACGCCGTCATTGGTCGTCCACTTCCGGGTCTGCAAGGCCCCTTCCAGATAGACCTTGGAGCCCTTGCGCAGGTATTTTTCGGCAATATCGGCAAGGTGACTATTGAATATGACAACCCTGTGCCATTCCGTTTTCTCCCGGCGTTCACCGGAACTTTTGTCCTTCCAGGATTCCGAAGTGGCAATCGACAGGTTGACAATTTTCCTGCCGTCCTGGGAAAATCTTACTTCCGGGTCCCGCCCCAGATTGCCGATCAAAGTAACCTTATTGATGCTGCCTGCCATGAAACTCCCCTGAAATACCCGCCGCGACTCTGCAATTGGCGATATTACACACTTGCCGGACCCCCTGCCAATGTCGTTTATCCACAATTCCCTTAATATCCGGAAGTTTTCAGGCAAAATTAATACAAGTTTAGCATTGCATTAACAAGAACATTTAGCGAACATTGCGCATTGACGCCAGATTCGGCGTGACTTCCTTTACGTGGCCCGGGAACCGCTGTATCTGTGCCCGTTTAATTCCTGTTTTCGAGACTCAACCTCGACATGACACCCATGGATCTATCAAAAATATCCAAAATCAGCGTCCGCGGCGCCCGCGAGCACAACTTGCGGAACGTCGATATAGATATTCCGCGCGACCGGCTGACCGTCGTCACCGGGCTTTCCGGATCCGGCAAATCATCTCTCGCATTCGATACCATTTACGCCGAAGGCCAGCGCCGATACGTCGAAAGCCTGTCGGCCTATGCCCGCCAGTTTCTCGAATTAATGCAGAAGCCCGATGTCGATCATATCGAGGGCCTGTCGCCGGCCATTTCCATCGAGCAAAAAACCACCTCGCGCAACCCCCGCTCGACGGTCGGCACGGTAACCGAAATCTACGACTACCTGCGCCTGTTGTTCGCCAGGGTCGGCATCCCCCATTCGCCGGCCACCGGCCTGCCCATCGAAAGCCAGACGGTCAGCCAGATGGTCGACCGGGTGATGACCTTCGCGGAAGGAACCCGGCTATACCTGCTGGCCCCGATAGTTCGCGGCCGCAAGGGTGAATATCGCCGCGACTTGCAGGACCTGGCCAAACGCGGCTTTCAGCGCCTAAAGATCGATGGCGCATTTTATGAAATCGACGGCGTGCCGCCCCTCAACAAGAAACTGAAACACGATATCGAGGTGGTCGTCGACCGACTGGTTGTCCGCGACGGCATCGAAAGCCGCCTGGCCGACAGTTTCGAAACCGCGCTGGAACTGGCCGACGGGCTGGCTTTCACCGAACTGGCCGCAGCCGAAGATGAAACCGGCGAGCGTACCGCCTTTTCCGCCAAATTCGCCTGCCCGGTATCCGGTTTCACCATCGACGAAATCGAACCCCGGCTGTTCTCTTTCAACAACCCGTTCGGGGCCTGCCCGGCTTGCGACGGATTGGGCACGGAGATGTTTTTCGATCCGGAACTGGTGGTCCCCGATGAACGGCTGTCGTTGAACGAAGGGGCAATCGCGCCGTGGGCCAATTCAACATCGCAATACTACCGCCAGACGCTGCAAAGCCTGGCCCACCATTTCAATTTCGACCTGGGCGTTCCGTTCAAGGATCAGGGCAAGGATGTCCGCGAAATGCTGCTGTACGGATCGACCGGGCAGGACGTCACCATGCACTATGACGATGGCCACAAGTCATATACCGTCAACAAGCCTTTCGAAGGGGTAATTCCCAATATGGAACGGCGCTGGCGGGAAACGGATTCATCGTGGGTGCGCGATGAACTGGGCCGCTACCAGACCGTCGCCGGATGCGACGCCTGCCGGGGCCACCGCCTGAAGCCCGAAGCCCTGGCCGTCAAGATCGCCGGACTGCATGTCGGCGAGGTGACCGAAATGTCGATAGATCAGGCCGCCGCATGGTTCGCCGGCCTGAACCGCCGGCTCAATTCCAAGCACCAGGAAATCGCCGAACGTATTTTACGCGAAATTAACGAACGGCTTGGATTTCTGGTCAACGTCGGGCTCGAATACCTGACCCTGTCACGGGCCTCGGGAACGCTGTCCGGCGGCGAGAGCCAACGCATCCGCCTGGCCTCGCAAATCGGCTCGGGCCTTACCGGAGTGCTCTATGTGCTCGATGAACCGTCCATCGGCCTGCATCAGCGCGACAACGAACGATTGCTGGTTACCCTCAAGCGGTTGCGCGATCTGGGCAATACGGTGATCGTCGTCGAACATGACGAAGACGCCATCCTGGCGGCCGATTATCTGGTCGATATGGGGCCCGGCGCCGGCGTTCACGGCGGTCACGTCACCGCCCACGGAACGCCGGATGACGTGATGGCTTCTAGCGACAGCCTGACCGGGCAGTACCTGACCGGCGTCAGGGGCATTCCGGTGCCGTCCACGCGGCGAAAAAACGCCAAGGGCCGTAAACTGCGGCTGAAAGGCGCCCGGGCCAACAACCTGGCCAACCTGACGGTCGATTTCCCCCTGGGCACATTTACCTGCATCACCGGCGTTTCCGGCGGCGGTAAATCGACTCTGGTGATCGAAACCCTGTATCAGGCCCTGGCCCGCCGCCTGCATGGCGCCAGGGTCCACCCCGGCGAACACGACGGCATCGACGGGATCGAACTGATCGACAAGATCGTCGATATAGACCAGTCGCCGATTGGCCGCACGCCGCGTTCCAACCCGGCCACATATACCGGCGCCTTCACCCCGATCCGCGACTGGTTTGCCGCCCTGCCCGAAGCCAGGGCGCGCGGCTACAAGGCCGGACGGTTTTCCTTCAACGTCAAGGGCGGGCGCTGCGAGGCCTGCCAGGGTGACGGCGTCCTTAAGATAGAAATGCACTTCCTGCCCGATGTCTACGTGCAGTGCGACGTATGCCACGGTAAACGCTATAACCGGGAGACCCTGGAAATCCGCTTCCGCGACAAATCAATCGCCGATGTGCTTGATATGACCATCGATGAAGGCGCCGATTTTTTCAAGGCGGTGCCGTCGGTCCGCGACAAGATGACGACCCTGCAAAAGGTCGGCCTGGGCTACATTCATCTGGGCCAGCAGGCTACAACCTTGTCCGGCGGCGAGGCCCAGCGGGTCAAGCTTGCCAAGGAACTGTCGAAACGGGCCACCGGCAAGACCCTGTACATCCTGGACGAACCGACCACCGGCCTGCACTTCGCCGATGTCGAAAAACTGCTGGAAGTATTGCAGGCCCTGGTCGATACGGGCAATACGGTGATCGTCATCGAACACAACCTGGAAGTCATCAAAACCGCCGACTGGATTATTGACCTGGGGCCTGGCGGCGGCTCGAAGGGCGGCAAGATCGTCGCCGTCGGCACCCCGGAAGATGTCGCCAAGGTCAAGAAAAGCTATACCGGCCAATATCTGAAACCACACTTACGGAAACGGAAAACAACTAAAAAACGAGCCTGAAATATACTTTTCAGACCGATTTGTTCCATGTCTCCCTGGGAATTTGCAAAAATCATACGGCGGCATTTTTTTTCAGGACGGCGACAGGCGTACGGCGTATATTGCCGCGGTTGTCTTCCTTGAACTGAACGTCGTTATATGCGCACCTGTTCAGGCCTAAATCCTTCATGCCATGCTCGGCGGCGGCGATGCTGCAATTGCTGAAAACGAATTGGCGAAATGGTTACGATCCAACAATTGTAAGTAAAGCCGCCATGCGCCCCCTGATATCGGTCACCAACCTGTCGAAAACCTACGCCAGCGGCTTCCAGGCCCTGAAGTCCGTGAGTATTGATATTCTCGATGGCGAAATCCTCGCCCTGCTGGGACCAAACGGGGCCGGCAAGACGACGCTGATCAATATAATTTGCGGCATCGTCAACCCCGGCTCCGGAACGGTCACCGTCGATGGTCACGATACCGTCGCCGATTACAAATTGACCCGCGCGATGATCGGTCTGGTGCCCCAGGAATTGCACACCGACGCCTTCGAAAGCGTCTGGAATACGGTCTCCTTCAGCCGTGGTTTGTTCGGTCGCAAAGCCGACCCCGCCCATATCGAAAAAATACTCAGGGAGCTGTCACTGTGGGATAAAAAGGACAGCAAGGTTATCGAGCTTTCAGGCGGCATGAAACGCCGTTTGCTGATCGCCAAGGCGCTGTCGCATGAACCTCGGATACTGTTCCTCGATGAACCCACCGCCGGCGTCGATGTCGAACTGCGCAAGGATATGTGGCGGCTGGTTGGCGGCCTTCGGGATTCCGGCGTGACCGTCATCCTGACTACCCACTACATCGAAGAGGCCGAGGAAATAGCCGACAGGGTCGGTATCATCAACAACGGCGAAATTATCGTCGTCGAGCAGAAAACCGAATTGATGCGAAAAATGGGCCGGAAACAGTTAACCCTGGATCTGCTGCAACCGCTGTCGAGCGTGCCGGAACGATTGCAGTCCTTCAATTTGCAGATTGCCGGTGCCGGCTGCCAACTGGTCTATACCTACGACACCAAGGCCGAACGCACCGGCATTACCGCCTTGCTTGGCGAACTGCACGACGCCGGCATCAAATTCAAAGACCTGAGCACGACGCAAAGCTCGCTGGAGGATATTTTCGTGACCCTGGTGAAGGACGGACAATGAATTTGCACGCAATCAAGGCGATCTACAAGTTTGAAATGGCCCGCACCGGGCGGACCCTGTTTCAAAGCATTGTCTCGCCGGTTATTTCGACATCATTGTATTTCGTCGTTTTCGGTTCGGCCATCGGTTCCCGAATTTCCCAAATTGACGGCGTCGCCTATGGCTCTTTCATCGTGCCCGGGCTGATTATGCTGTCATTGCTGACCCAGAGCGTTTCCAACGCCTCGTTCGGCATATATTTTCCAAAATTCACCGGCACCATCTACGAGTTGCTGTCGGCCCCCATATCCTATTTCGAAGTCATACTCGGCTATGTCGGCGCGGCGGCGACGAAATCGATCCTGCTCGGATTGATTATCTTGTCTACCGCCGGCCTGATCGTGCCGGTCCAGATCGCCCACCCGCTGTGGATGCTGCTGTTCCTGGTGCTGACGGCGCTGACTTTCAGCCTGTTCGGCTTCATCATCGGCATCTGGGCCGACAATTTCGAAAAACTGCAAATAATCCCGCTGCTGGTGGTGACACCGCTGGTCTTCCTGGGCGGCAGTTTCTATTCCATCGACATGCTGCCGCCGTTCTGGCGCAGCGTCACCTTGTTCAATCCGGTATTGTATCTGGTCAGCGGCTTCCGCTGGAGCTTTTACGAAATCGCCGATGTCAGCGTGCAGTTGAGCCTGACGATGATCATAGTTTTTTTGGCAGTCTGCCTGACCACCGTATGGTGGATGTTCAAAACCGGGTATCAGTTAAAGCAGTAAATCACTTTTCGACCGGCAGCCCATGCCGATTCCAGCCGGCCATTCCGCCCTTGATGATGCAGACATTGGTGAAGCCGGCCTTGGTCAATAGCTTGGCGGCCCGGGGTGAACGGTTCTCGGTGCGGCAGGTGACGAACACCGGCTCGCTTTTAAATTCCTCGAACTGTCCGTCGGCGCTACTCAGGCGGCGGCCTAATTCGCCCGCTTCAAGATTGAGCGCACCGCCGATATGGCCCAGATTGCCGTTAAATTCACCATTGGACCTGACATCTATTACCAGCACCTCTTTGCCGTTCTGGATCAGATCATGAATAGCCTTGGGATCGACAAACGGCACCCCGGCCATCAGCCGCGGCAGGAACTTCATCATCAGGAATCCGCCGATAAGGACGGCGATGATGGTTATGTATTCTGAATTGAGGGTTTTGATGAACGACAGATCCACGGAGTCTTCCTTTTTTGCCGGCGAGCCAATGTGTCCGGAAATCTAGTGCCTGATATTGATCGTTGCAAGGGGGCGGCGCTGTCTATATGAGTCAGCCGCCATGATCACAGAGATAAAACCGATTCATATTGTCGGCGGCGGCCTGGCCGGCAGCGAAGCCGCCTGGCAGGCCGCGCGCATGGGCGTTCCGGTTGTCCTGCACGAAATGCGTCCCGAACGGGGCACCGATGCCCACCAGACCGACGGCCTGGCCGAACTTGTCTGTTCCAATTCCTTCCGTTCCGACGACGGGACATTTAATGCCGTCGGGCTGCTGCACCAGGAAATGCGTAGACTCGGATCACTTGTCATGGCCACGGCCGATGCAAACCGGGTGCCGGCCGGCGGAGCGCTGGCCGTCGACCGTAACGCTTTCAGCGCGGCGGTGCAGAAAGCCATCGAGGGCGAGCCGCTGATCGATATCGACCGGCATGAGGTTTGTGGACCGATCCCCGATCACTGGGATAGCGTCATCGTGGCCACCGGCCCGTTGACATCGCCATCCCTGAGCGCCGCCATCGCCGAGCTGACGGGGCGGCGGTCGTTGGCGTTTTTCGACGCCATCGCCCCCATCATCCACAAGGACAGCATCGATTTTTCCAGGGCCTGGTTTCAATCCCGCTACGACAAGGCGTCGCTGGGCGTGCCCGGCGATGGCAAGGATTATATTAACTGCCCGCTGGACAAGAATCAGTACGATGCCTTCATCCAGGCGCTGATCGACGGCGAAAAGACCGAATTCAGGGAATGGGAAGGCACGCCCTATTTCGAAGGCTGTCTGCCCATCGAGGTGATGGCCGAGCGCGGCCCCAGGACCCTGGCCTATGGCCCCATGAAGCCGGTCGGCCTGACCAATCCTCACAATCCTGCGGTCAAGGCTTATGGCATCGTCCAGTTACGCCAGGACAACGCTCTCGGCACGCTTTACAACATGGTCGGCTTCCAGACCAAACTGACCTATGGCGAACAGAAACGGATTTTCCGCACCATTCCCGGCCTGGAAAATGCCGAATTCGCCCGCCTCGGCGGCCTGCACCGAAATACCTTCCTCAATTCTCCGACCCTGCTGGATCAATCCTTGCGCCTGAAATCGCGACCGGAAATTCGCTTCGCCGGCCAGATCACCGGCTGCGAGGGTTACGTGGAAAGCGCATCGATAGGGCTGATCGCCGGCCGTTTCGCCGCCGCCGAAAAGGCGCGGATACCCCTGCCCACGCCCCCCGCGACAACGGCTATCGGCGCCCTGTTAAATCACATCACCACGGGCGCCGAGGCCGATACCTTCCAGCCCATGAACATCAACTTCGGCCTGTTCCCGCCCCTGGCGGGAGACGAGGGGCTGAATGAAAAGGGCCGGCGGCTGAAGGGCAAGGACCGCAAGCAGGCCTTAAGCGACCGGGCCAGACGCGATCTTTCCGGCTGGCTGGATTAATTCTCCGCTGACTCCCCGCAACGATCCGACGGCCAGTTCATGGACCAGTAATCGTTGCGCCGCCTCGCCCGGCATGGTGATGCCATGGGCGGCGGCCGGCCAATAGCCGAAACGGCAATAATAATCGCCAGCCCCGACCAGCAATACGATTTTATGGCCCAGGGACCGCGCCACGGCGTGCCCCCGACCGATCAGGGACCGGCCAATGCCGTTTTTCTGACGGTCCGGCGAGACCCCGACAGGACCCAGCAACAACGCCGGCGCGGCGCCGATCAT
>VAPM010211983.1_pt1 | contig 16914 bp, 15 predicted proteins | sample 3395091 | NCBI WGS metagenome assembly VAPM01 (sample SAMN08290445, study PRJNA428436) | hydrothermal vent metagenome | isolation source: Deep-sea hydrothermal vent chimney 3 | place: Pacific Ocean: Juan De Fuca Ridge | reverse complement strand
TGATTATTGTTTATAATTTATGTGTGTTTTTTCGGTTATACTAATATTTTAGTTTTAATTTGCATTTAGTATGAAAAAAAGTTGGATTTGTATATTTTTTTACTCCTTTATTGGTTATTCTCAAACTGGGGGAGAGAATGTTTTTAATTTTTTAAATTTATCAAGTTCGGCAAGGCAAACAGCCTTAGGAGGAAGAGTTTTAACTATTTTGGATAATGTAAATCAGCCAATTTGGAACCCTTCTTCAATAAATAATAATATAGATAATGAATTATCAGTAAATTATGTAAATTATCTTGCTGATGTATCTGTTACATCTGTTGCATTTGCTCATATGGTTAATAGACAAATAGGTGTGTTTCATTCAAATATTACGTATTTAAATTACGGAAAGTTTATTGGTGCTGATGAAACAGGTATTGAAACTGGAAATTTTAAAGCATATGATTTTATGTTTTCATTGGGATATTCCTATAATATTTTAAATTCTGATTTTCACATTGGAGCCAATATTAAAGTTATAAATTCTGTAATAGAAAATTACTCATCCTTTGGAATTGGTGGAGATTTTGCAATATTATTTTCAAATGAATACGTTCCTTATGTATTTACTGTTGTTGCTAGGAATTTAGGCTATCAAATAACTGTATTTGACAGTGATAGAGAAAAATTACCATTTCAAGTTGATTTTGGTGCATCATATAAATTAGAGAATGTACCATTAACTTGGTATTTTACAATAGATAATTTACAGCAGTGGAAGTTAGCTTATAGCAATCCTTCAAATCAAACGACTGATTTAAATGGTAATGTTACACAAGAAAAAATATCTTTTTTAGACAATACTTTTAGACATATTTCAGTAGGAGCTGAACTTTTTTCTGAAGGAGTTTTTAACCTTAGGTTTGGATATAATTTTAGAAGAGCAAAAGAATTAAAATTTGTAGATCAGCGTTCATTTGCTGGTTTTACTGCTGGTTTTGGTTTAAAAATGAATAAAATTAAATTAAATTATGCATTTTCTAAATATCATCCTGCTTCTAATTCGAGTACTTTCAGTCTATTAATAAATTTAAATTAACAAATTGAAAAAAATTACAATTGCAATAGACGGATTTTCATCTACAGGAAAAAGTACTATAGCTAAGCAATTAGCTAAAAAGTTACATTATATTTATGTAGATTCTGGAGCAATGTATAGAGCTGTTACCCTATATTTTATGCAACATGATTTAATTTCTAAGCATAAATTCAATAAAAATAAATTGATAATAGCATTAGAAAAAATTGAATTAAAATTTAAGTTTAATAAGGAGTTAGGTTATGGAGAAATTTATTTAAATAACATCAATGTTGAAAATAAAATAAGGTCTTTAGAAGTTTCTAATCTGGTAAGTAAAGTAGCTGAAGTTTCTGAAATTAGAAAAAAAATGGTAACACAACAACGGGCAATGGGAATTAATAAAGGTATTGTGATGGATGGTAGAGATATTGGAACCGTTGTTTTTCCTAAAGCTGAGTTAAAATTATTTATAACAGCATCTGCTGATGTTAGAGCCAAACGTAGATTTGATGAATTGACTAAAAAAGGGGACAAAGTTTCTTTTGATTCAATATTAAAAAACGTGAAAGAAAGAGATTTTATTGATACAACACGTAAAGATTCTCCTTTAATTAAGGCAAATGATGCTATTGAAATTGATAATTCAAAGTTGAGTTTAGAAGAACAATTTCAAAAAATTTATAAAATTGCTCTTAAAATTATCAATAAAAATTAAGGGATATTTAAATATTTATGAGTTTGTAGTGAAATTTTCCATTTGGGATTTTCCATAACATAATTTACAATCAAAGGCATTATTTCTTTTCTTTTGCTCCATTCTGGTTGTAAAAATAACTCACAATTATTTAAAACTTTACTAGCTTGTTCTTCGGCAAATTTAAAATCGTTTTTGTTTAAAACAATTATTTTTAACTCATTTGCTTTTTTATAAATTTCTTTTAAAGGTAGTTTTGTTTTTTTTGGAGAAAGGCAAATCCAATCCCAATTTCCTGTCAATTTATAGGATCCAGAAGTTTCAATATGCGTTTTTAAACCCTGAGATTTTAATAGTTTTGTTAAATAATCCATATTCCAAATTAATGGTTCACCTCCTGTAACTACTACTGTATTAGCCTTTTTGCTAATATTTTGTACAATTTTAATAGTTTCAGTAGGAGAATGTAAGTTTGCGTCCCAACTTTCCTTAACATCACACCAATGGCAACCAACATCACAACCACCAATTCTTATAAAATAAGCTGCTTTTCCAGTGTGAAATCCTTCCCCTTGAATGGTGTAAAATTCTTCCATTAAAGGTAGCATTTCACCTTTATTAATAAGCTGTTGAGTCTGTTTATTTATCATTCTGCAAATTTAAGTATATTACTTCATTATAAATAATTTCAAATTAATTTATAATGAAATTTTTAATTTGATTTATATATCTTATTTTTAACAAAAAAATATTAAATGACTGCAAAAGAAGATTTTTTTAACGAGATAAATGACGGTTACCGCACCAAAGGTGATTATATAGTTTTAGGGTCGGCAATGCTAGCTGGTGAAACATTAAAAGATGCTTTTGTAAAAGTACCATTAAAAACCTTAAATAGGCATGGATTAATTGCTGGTGCTACTGGTACTGGTAAAACCAAGTCATTGCAAGTAATGGCAGAGAATCTTTCAGAAAAAGGAATTCCTGTTTTGTTAATGGATATTAAGGGAGATTTAAGTGGTTTAGCCAAACCTAGCCCTGGTCATCCGAAAATTGACGAGCGTATGGCTGCCATTGGTTTGCCGTTTAAAGGAAGAGGATTTCCAGTTGATATACTTACTATTTCAGAGCAAAATGGAGTTAGGTTGAGAGCAACGGTATCAGAATTTGGTCCGGTATTATTATCCAGAATATTAAACCTTAATGAAGCACAAAGTGGTATTGTTTCTATTATTTTTCAATATTGCGATGATCAAAAATTACCATTATTAGATTTAAAAGATTTTAAAAAAGTTTTACGATTTTCAACTGAAGAAGGTAAAGAGGAAATTCAAAAAGAATATGGAAGAATTTCTACTGCAAGTACAGGTACTATTTTACGTAAAATTATTGAGCTAGACCAACAAGGTGGAGAGTTGTTTTTTGGAGAACGTTCTTTTGATGTTAAGGATTTAGTTAGAAAAAACGATAAAGGAGAAGGTATTATTTCTATTTTACGTTTAACAGATATTCAAGATAAGCCAAAATTATTTTCTACGTTTATGTTGCAACTATTGGCGGAAATTTATAGTACTTTTCCAGAACAAGGTGATAGTGGTAAACCTGAATTAATTATATTTTTAGATGAAGCCCACTTAATTTTTAGAGAAGCATCAAAAGCATTGCTTTCTGAAATTGAAAATATTGTAAAATTAATTCGTTCAAAAGGTATTGGATTGTATTTTGTTACTCAAAATCCAAAGGATATTCCAGAAGATATTTTAGCACAATTAGGACTAAAAATTCAACATGCATTAAGAGCTTTTACAGCAAAAGATAGAAAAGCTATTAAATTGGTTGCTGAAAATTATCCAGATTCAAAATATTATGATGTAGATAAAACACTAACTTCTTTAGGAATTGGAGAAGCTTTTGTTTCCGTTTTAAGTGAAAAAGGAAAACCAACTCCGTTAGCTGCAACTATGATGAGAGCTCCTATGAGTAGGATGGACATACTTACTGATACAGAATTGAAAAAACTAATAAAAAACTCTCAATTATTTTATAAGTATAATGATACTATTGACAGAGATAGTGCTTTTGAAATTTTAAATAGAAAAATTGAAAGCATTAATGAAAAAGAAGAAGTTGAAAGAAAAAAAGAAGAGGCCAAAAAGTCGCATTCTTCTGGCAGGAAAAGAAGAACAAGGAGTACTAGGATGAATCCTATTTTAAAAGTGGTAACAAGTGCTACTTTTATTAGAGGCGTTTTAGGTATATTAAAAAGAGTTTTATAAAATACTAGTCTTTTTTTAAATAAAATTAAAATTAAAACGTTTTATTAAATTAAACATATTAAAAATAAAATTGTAAATGACACTTATTAAAAGATTATTTTATTTCATAATTATAACGTTATTTTTTATTCAATGTACCAATACAAATAAATATGAGGTAAAAAAAGGAATGGTTGGTAATATCAATAAAAAAACTACAATTGCAGATTTAAGTAATATATTTAAAAATGATTCTATAGTTTCAAATAAACCTTTAACGGACACTAATGATTCCCAAAAAATATTTTCTTTAAACGATGACGAATATGATATTTATTCCAAATCTGGAAAAAAATTATTAGAAATAACAGCAAGTAAACAAAACGATTCTTTATCAAAGATAAAAAGTGTTGGAATATACGATTCTAACTATATTACGGATAAAGGAATCTCCTTAAAATCTACTTTTAAAGATATTAATGAAAATTATTTAATAAATAATGTAGAAACTACTTTAACTTCAGCAACACTATTTATTGATGAATTAAATGCTACAATTTCTATTGATAAAAAAGATTTAGGAATTAGTAAATTTAGTACAGAGCAAGTTTCATTAAGTCAAATCCCTGATATGGCAAAAATTAAATACTTCACCATTTGGTTTAATTAAATGGTAAAAACCTTCCGATAAAAAAAGTTAAACGAAATCCAAAAAAGCATAAAGGCTTTATTTAAAGAAAACATTTAATCTAAATAATATTCCTTATCTATTTTAGCAACGGTGCATTTCCAACCAAGTTCATTATTTATTTTAGTTTTTAATGCTTGACTTTGATGTGGTTCTCCATGATTTATAAAGGTAAGTGTAGGAGGATTTTTGTAATGCTTTAGCCAATCTAATAATTCACTTTGATCTGCATGTCCAGAAAAACCTATAATTTCGGCTATTTCTGCTCTTACAGCATGATATTTTCCAAAGAATTTAATTTCATGATCTCCAGAAATTAACGCTCTACCACGTGTTCCTACAGCTTGATATCCAACTATTAAAACAGTGTTTTTTGGATCGGAGATTAAATTTTCTAGGTAATGTAAAACTCTTCCGCCTGTTATCATTCCACTTCCTGCTAATACAATCTTTTGTTTTTTGTCACGTACTATTGCTTTAGAGGTTTTAACATCACTTACTAAATGTACGGTTGTTAGCATACTTTGTATATCATCATCATTTAAAATATGATTGTTTTTATGATTTAAATAAACTTCGGTAGCATTTACACCCATTGGGCTATCTAAGTATATAGGAATTTTTGGAAGTTTTTTTTCTCGTTTTAGAATGCTTAATAAATAAATAATTTCTTGTGCTCGTTCTACTGAAAATGTGGGGATAATTAAGGTACCGCCTTTTTCATGAGTTTTTAAAATATGGTTTAGCAAAGTATCTTTTATATTTACCTGCTTATGTAACCTGTTTCCATAAGTAGATTCAATTACCAAATAATCTGCTTTATCTATGTATTCATATCTATTTAATAGAATAGGATGTTTACGACCCACATCACCAGAAAAAACTAATGTTTTACCATTGATTTCAAATAGAATAAAAGTACTTCCTAAAATATGACCGCTATTTAAAAATTTGAATTTAATATTATCATCCAAGTCAAACCATTTATTAAGCTCAAGTGTTTGAAAATGTGAAAGTGTATTTGCAGCGTCTTCTTTGTCATATAAAGGAACTGCCTTTTCATGTTTTGTGTAGTGATGTTCGTTAGCTCTATGTGCATCTTCTTCTTGAATTTTACCACTATCTAGCAATATTATTTTAGCTAAATCTCTTGTTGCTTCTGAACAATAAATTTTGCCTTTATACCCATTTTTAACTAAAATAGGTAAATATCCAGAATGATCTAAATGAGCGTGTGTTAAAAATACTGTATCAATTTCGTTACTATTAATTGGAAATTCTTCCCAGTTTTTTAATCGTAGTTCTTTTAATCCTTGAAATAAACCACAATCAATTAATAATTTTTTATAATTAGTTTCTAATAATGATTTTGAACCTGTTACGGTACCAGCACCACCTAAAAAAGTTAGTTTCATATTCGTTTTTTTAATTTACTACTAAGTAAGGAATTATTAAATTTAAAATGGTTTTTATAGATTTAATATTTAGTTAAAAATAAAATTTATAGCTTTGCATAAGTTAATTTTAAAAGTCATTTCTATTGGGAAAATATAAAATTCAAAAATCTCCATTTGTTGTTCCAACTACAGATGGTAAGTTAATTGAAGAACATTTTGGAGGAAGTAATAATTGTAATATTAGTATTGCTCATATGGTAGCACCTGCAAATTGGAGTGAACCTTTTCAAACTCCTGATTTTGATGAATATACATACATTATAAAAGGAAAACAACAATTAATAATTGATGGTGAAAAAGTGTTTTTGGAAGCAGGTCAGTCTATAAAAATCAAAAAAGGAGTAAAAGTTCAATACTCAAATCCTTTTGATGAAGTTTGCGAATATATTTCAGTTTGTAATCCTGCATTTAGTGTAGAATTAGTACATAGAGAAAATGAGATTTAGTTCTCTTTTCTTTCACAAGCCAATAACGTATTTTTCATTAACATAGCAATTGTCATTGGTCCAACGCCACCAGGAACAGGAGTTATAAATGAAGATTTAGGGGCTACACTTTCAAAGTGAACATCTCCAGCTAATCGATATCCTCTTTTTTTGGTAGCATCTTCAACTCTAGTAATTCCAACATCAATAATAGTAACGCCATTTTTAACCATATCACCAGTTAAAAATTCAGGTTTACCAAGTGCGGCAACTATAATATCGGCTTGTAAAGTAATTTCTTTTAATTTTTTTGTTCGGCTGTGAGTAATTGTAACAGTAGCATTACCAGCTGTACGTTTCTGACTCATTAAAATACTCATTGGTCTTCCAACAATATGGCTTCTACCAATAACCACTACATTTTTCCCAGAGGTTTCTACTTTATAGCGTTCTAACAATTCTAAAATTCCAAAAGGAGTTGCAGGTAAAAAGCAAGGTAAATCTAATGCCATTTTTCCTACGTTTACTGGATGAAATCCATCTACATCTTTATCAGGATTTACAGACATTACTATTTTTTGTTCATCAATATGTTTTGGTAGTGGAAGTTGAACTATAAATCCGTCAATATCTTTATTGTTATTTAGAGTTGAAATTTCCTGTAATAATTTTTCTTCGGTAGTATCTTCAGGAAGTTTAATTAAAGTGGATTTAAATCCAACCAATTCGCAGGCTTTAACTTTAGCATTTACATAGGTCATACTTGCTCCATCATCACCAACTAAAATTGCAGCTAAATGAGGTGTTTTTTTATCTTGTTCTTTTAATTTTTGAACTGATAAAGCAATTTCTTGTTTTAAATCTGTAGCAGTTTTTTTTCCGTCTAGTAGTATCATCTTTATTTTAATTTATAAATGTTAATATAAATATTATTTTTTTTAAACTGTTTTATTATGATGTATTTAGTATCTAATTTAGCATATTCATCATCTGATAAATTATAAATATTTGAAAAAAATACATATTTATTGTTACCATTAAAGTTTTTAAAAGATCTTAAATCTTCATTTAAATCAATATTATTAATTGTTGTTTTATTTGGAAAAAATGAGGCGACACTATCAATTTCAATCTGTTCTTTATCTAAATATTTTATTGCCTCACTTCTTAGATTATAATAAGGTAAATGGGCTAATGAAGCATCCCAACCTTGGGCTATATTTCTTGGGTAAATCCATAGATTTCCCGAGAGTAATCCAATAAGGAGAATTAAATAGATAATTACCTTTGATTTATAAAATTTTTGCAAAATTATAAAAGCTAAAAGATTTAGTGTAATATAAGATGCAATAAAATAACGATGACCAAATGGATTTGTTGTGATTAAACTGGTAATAATTATAATAACAATTGACGTTATTGAGAGTAAAAAAATTTGTTTAATTTGATTGGTTAACAATTTTCTTTTAAATTTAATAATACTGAAAACAATAAAGGTGACAAGGAAAATTCTGCCAAAATCTAAATACCTATGTATTAGAATTATAACATTTTTTAAAAATCCGAAACCGGAAACATAGTCTCCCTGAGTTTCCCAAGTATTTTGATGACCCATAATCCACCCTTTAGCTATTAAACGCCATACTATATAGACTACGGCAGGAATACTTCCAATTAAATAACTTGAAATAAATTTTTTGGAGAAAATAGATCTTATTTTTATTTTATTGATAATTCTGTTATTAAGAACTTCAAAAAAGAAAACTCCCGCACATAACATCATACTTCTGTAAGTTATAATGCTTAAAAAAAAAAGCCCAATTATTTTTAAATAATAACGATTATACAAAATTGAATTAATGACTAAAAAAAAGAAAAATAATTGAATAACTTCAGGATTTACAAGTACAAATTGAGTAAATAATGTTGGGTCGGCAATAATTAAAAGAAATCCAAAGAATACAGTTAAATTACTTTTAATATAATATGAAATGAATTGATGAATTTGATAAAATAAACCAAAAGTGAAAGGAATCATTAATAAGTGACTTGCCCATAAATTGTGTCCAAAAATATTCCAAAAAATAGCTAATAGAAAGCCTAATAATGGTGGATGACCTGGATCAAAACTATCGGGAATGTACCAATTAAATATACTTGTATAATAAAGGTGATTTCCCATTTTTGAAGCAAATAGAACATTGTCCCAAAACATTCCAATGTTATAGGAAATAGTAAAAATTAATATACTTAAAGAAATAAAAAAAATTAAGCGGTTAATTTTTTTTGAAAAGATTATATCTATAAAATTAACTTTCACTCATTTTTTTATTTAATTATTTTCAAGAATATTACTATTTTTCAATTAGGTATTAGTGAATTAACGAAAAATTATTGTTGCTATAAAATAAACTGTTAACTAATTAGTTATTTCCCCATTCCTTTCATCATTTGCATCATTTGTCTGCCACCACCGCCTTGCATCATTTTCATCATTTTACTCATTTGAGTAAATTGCTTTAATAATTGATTCACTTCTTGAATAGAGGTTCCAGAACCTTTGGCGATTCTTTTTTTACGAATAGCGTTTATAATTTTAGGTTCACTTCTTTCTTTAGGAGTCATTGAATGAATAATTGCTTCAATTCCCTTAAAGGCATCATCATCAATATCCACATCTTTCATCATTTTACCGGCACCAGGAATCATCCCAACTAAATCTTTCATATTCCCCATTTTTTTAATCTGGTGAATTTGTTTTAAAAAATCATCAAATCCAAATTGGTTTTTAGCAATTTTCTTTTGGATTCTTCGAGCTTCTTCTTCGTCGTATTGTTCCTGAGCTCTTTCAACTAAAGAAACTACATCTCCCATTCCTAAAATACGTTCAGCCATTCGGTCTGGATGGAAAACATCAATGGCTTCCATTTTTTCACCCGTACCGATAAATTTAATAGGTTTGTTTACAATAGATTTTATAGATAATGCTGCACCACCACGGGTATCACCATCTAATTTTGTTAAAACAACGCCTTCAAAATTTAAAATATCATTAAATGCTTTTGCTGTATTTACCGCATCTTGCCCTGTCATAGCATCTACCACAAATAAAGTTTCTTGTGGATTTACGGCTTTATGAATGTTGGATATTTCAGTCATCATTTGCTCATCAACAGCTAAACGACCAGCAGTATCAATAATTACTACATTTTTACCAGTTGATTTTGCATGTTTAATGGCATTTTTAGAAATTTCAACAGGATTTTTATTTTCCTCTTCTGCATAAACTTCAACACCAATTTGTTCACCAACAACTTTTAACTGGTTTATTGCGGCAGGTCGGTAAACATCACAACCTACTAATAAAACTTGTTTTGTTTTTTTGTTTTTTAAATAATTAGCCAGTTTTCCTGAAAAAGTAGTTTTCCCTGAACCTTGTAACCCAGACATTAAAATAACAGTTGGAGCACCAGATAAATTAAGTCCAACGGTTTCACCACCCATTAATTCGGTTAATTCATCTTTAACAATTTTAACCATTAATTGGCTTGGATTTAACGTAGTTAAAACGTTTTGTCCAATTGCTTTTTCTTTAATTGTTTTTGTAAAGTTTTTAGCAATTTTAAAATTAACATCAGCATCTAGCAATGCTCGCCTAACTTCTTTTAAAGTTTCTGCAACATTAACTTCTGTAATTTTTCCGTGACCTTTTAATACATGAAAGGCTTTATCTAGTTTATCACTTAAATTATTAAACATAAATTTTGCTTCGTTTTTTAGAATTGCAAAGATACTAAATAGAAATAAAAGTTCTAATTTATGATTAATGAATTTATTGTTAAATACTTAGTGATAAAAAACACATTTTCTTCTTTTAAAAACTATTTTTTAGAGAAAACGTTATAGTGATAATCATTACAATTTATTCCAAAAAAGGGTTAGAAATTTGCTCAAAATATAAGTAAATAATGAAAAAAATTATAATAATTGGAGGTTTGTCTGCAGGACCTTCTGCAGCAGCAAAAGCTAGAAGAGAAGATGAAAATGCTAAAATTATTTTATTTGAAAAAGGAGCAAATATTAGTTATGCAACCTGCGGAATGCCATATGCTTTTTCTGGAATTATTGAAAACAGAGAAGATTTAATTGTTGTTAAACCTGATTTAATGCAAAACAGATTTAATATTGATGTTAAATTAAATGAAGAAATTCTAAATATTGATACAAACAATAAAATAGTATATTCTAACAAAAGCGATTATGCTTATGATAAATTAATTATGGCTACCGGAGCAAGTTCTGTGGTTCCACCAATTAAAAATATAAACATTGCAACCAATTGGTCAACGTGTAGATCAATGTCTGATTTTGATAAGATTATGAAAGAAGGATTAGCTACTAATTCTAAAAATATAACCATAATTGGTGGTGGATTAATTGGTATTGAAGTTGCTGAAAATTTAAAACTTGCAGGTAAAAATGTTACTTTAATTGAAGGAGCAAACGAAGTTTTAAGTATGTGGCAACCAAAATTTGGAACTATTGCCGAAAAAATATTAATTGAAAAAGGTATAAATGTTATTACATCAAGTTTTGTAAGTGAGTTTGAAGTTGATGAAAAGGGTAAAATTAGTAAGGTTATTATTAAAGATAAAAAAGCAGTTGAAACTAATTTTGTTATTGTAAGTGTAGGTATAAAGCCAAATACAGATTTATTGTTGAAACAAGGAGCAAAACATATTAAAAACGGAGCTTTAATTGTAAATGAACTTATGGAAACATCTATTAAAGATGTTTATGCAGCTGGAGATAATGTGGCTATTAAAAATTTACAAACTAATACGTATGGTTATTTTCCTTTAGGAACTCATTCTAATAAGGCAGGTAGAGCTGCAGGAGCAAATGCTGTTGGAAGTAAAACTATATTTAAAGGAGCTTACCATACAGCTATTGTTCAGATTTTTGATTATACTTTTGCCAGAACAGGAATGAATGCTAAAGCTTTAAAAGCACAAAATTTACCTTTTAAAAAAGTATTAACTATTGTTGGGGCAACTCCAGGTTATTACCCAAACAAAAAAGAAATTGTATCTGAAATTTATTTTAATCCAACAACTAAAGAAATTTATGGTGCTGAATTGGTAGGTGAAGTTGGTGTAGATAAGCGAATTGATGTATTAAGTACGGCAATTTATGCAAAACTAAAAATTTCAGATTTGGCACAATTAGATTTGGCGTATGCTCCACCTTATTCTCCAGCTAAAGATTCATTAGTTGTTTCAAGTTTTGTTTCTGAAAATATTGTAAATGAAAAATGTCCTCAAATTTCCATTGAAGATTTGGAGGTATTTATAAATGAAACAGATGCTTCCAATTATTTACTAATTGATACTAGAACTCAAGAAGAATATGAAGCAGGAACTTTAATAAATGCAATTAATATTCCTATTGATGATATTAGAAATAATATTGATTTTATTAAAAATGAAAATAAGCCAGTAATTTTAATTTGTAGAAGTGGTTTACGTGCTTATATAGCTCAGTTAATATTAGTAAATAATAACATTAAAGAAGTAGCCAATGTAGCTGGAGGAATAAAATTATGGAAATTGTGTAACAAAGCAGTTTCCAAACCAAAAGAAATGTTTGTTTAGTTATGTTAAAATTACCGCTTGTGTTTAATATAAGTTGATGCGAGCGGTTTTTATTCTTGTTTTATAAATTTAATAGAAGTAGTATTTACACAATATCGTTTTCCTGTAGTTTCTTGTGGTCCGTCATCAAAAACATGTCCTAAATGTCCTCCACAAGTTGCACAAATAATTTCAGTTCTAATCATTCCATGACTTTTATCTGTAATATATTTTACCGTTTCTTCAATAGCATCATCAAATGAAGGCCAACCACAATGTGATTCAAATTTTGAGTTTGATTTAAATAATTGTGTTCCACAGGCAGCACAAACATAAGTTCCTTTTTCAAAAAAAGAAGTATAACCAGCTTCACTTGGAGCATCTGTTCCTTTTTCTCGAAGTACATAATATTGTTGAGGAGATAAAATATTTTTCCATTCAGCTTCAGTTTTTTCGACTTTTTTATTCATTTTAGTAATATTTTTTTGTTGACCATAACTTGAAAATGTAAAAATAATTATTACCAGAAATAGGTAGCTAAATTTTTTCATAACTTTTATCTTATTTAATAAATTTTATAATTTTTTCAATAACAAAATCATCCTTTAAAATACGCCGATGACCTAAACCATTGGTAATTAATAATTCACTTTGTTGTAAATTTTGACGAATGTTATGTGCACAACTTACATGAACATCATTATCATTGGTGTCATGAATTATTAAGACAGGAATAGTAACTTTTTTTGCAGCTACATTAGCCGAATAATTATCAATATCTTCACCAAATTTCTTAAAAAAGCTCTCTTTAATTTTTGAAACCATAATTGGTTTTAATTCTAATTTGGAAACAAAATCTTTAATAATATCTGTAATTACACATCCTGCACTAATGCTAATAGCTTTTTTTACTTGTAAACCTTGTTTAATACTATTTAAAACAGCCATTCCACCTAATGAATGTCCAATAGCAAATTCAAACGGACCGTATATTTTTTCAAGATGTATTATAGAGGTTACAAATTCACTCATCATAGTAGTTTTACCAGTGGAATGTCCATGAGCTGGACCATCAAAACTAATAGTCATAAATCCGTTTGCTAATAATTTATCTGCAATTTTATATAATTGAGTTCCTCTTCCAGACCAACCGTGAACTAATAAAACTTTCCTTTTCGAATATCCATAAGAATACACCATAATTTTTTTTTGTAACTCAGGAATTAAAACCATTTCCTTTTTGGCACTTTTCTCCATCATCTTTTCACGTTCAGGAGTTTTAAATTTTATAGGAGTACTAAATATTTTTATAGCAAATTTGGTGGCTAAATTAGTAGAAATAGCTTGTAATACTTTACCTGTAATTAAAATAGGTTTGGGTATTTTGGTGTAATTAATTTGTGGTTTAAATTCTTCTGGTTTTTTATGGTTCATAAAAATTTTATTTTGAATGTAAATATAGAATTTGTAATTTTAGAATTCTCTAAAAAAAAACTAAAAAATGAAAAAAATTATCTCTTTGTTTGTACTGTTTTTATTTATTTATAGTTGTAGTACTGTTCCAATAACAGGTAGAAAACGATTAAATTTTGTGGGTGATGAACAGGTACTACCTGCCAGTTTTGCACAATATCAAGGGTTTTTAAAGGAAAATAAAATCTCAAAGAACGTAAAAGAAACCAATGAACTTAGAGAGGTTGGTAAAAATATTTCTCAAGCTGTAGATAGGTTTATGAGAGCAAATGGTATGGTAAAGGAAGCGAATAGTTATAAATGGGAATTTAATTTAATTGAAGATAAAACAGTTAATGCTTGGTGTATGCCAGGAGGAAAAGTTGTTTTTTACACAGGTATTTTGCCTATTTGTAAAAATAAAGATGGTATTGCTGCGGTAATGGGACATGAAATTGCCCATGCATTTGCTAAACACGGACAAGAACGTATGACCTCTGGAATATTACAACAAGCTGGTGGGCTTGCAGTTGCGTTGAGTACTTCTAATAAAGATCCAAAAACTAGACAAATTTGGAATACGGCTTTTGGTGTTGGTACAGGTGTTGGATTATTAGCCTTTAGCAGAACTCATGAAACCGAAGCAGATAAGTTAGGAATGGTATTTATGACCATGGCAGGATATAACCCAAAAGAAGCGATTAATTTATGGATTAGAATGAGTCAACAATCTAAAGGAAATAAGCCCCCAGAATTTTTAAGTACACATCCATCAGATCAAACAAGGATTAAAAATTTAACAGCCTATTTGCCTACAGCTATAGCACTGGCAAAAAAATATAATGCACAACAATTAAACACAAATCAATAAGCGATTTTTATAAAAAATATTTATAGTATATTGTAAACCGTTCTAAAAAGTTAGAGCGGTTTTTATTTTATGTTACAAAAAGGCGATAAAAAATTAATAAATGCTTGGGCATTTTACGATTGGGCAAATTCAGTATATTCTTTAGTAATTAGTACGGCAATTTTTCCTATTTATTACAGTAGTTTAACAGATTCTTTTGAAAATATAGATGGGAAAATTTCGTTTTTAGGAACACAATGGACTCCGACAACGTTGTATGATTATACGCTTGCATTTTCATTTTTGATAGTTGCTTTTATATCTCCTATTCTATCAGGTATTGCAGATTATACGGGAAATAAATTAAAATTTTTAAAAGCATTTTGTTTAATTGGTTCTTTATCAGTTATGAGTTTATTTTTTTTTAAAGGAGAAGAAACTCTTTGGGTAGGTATTGTTTTTACCATTTTTGCAAGTATCGGTTTTTGGGGAAGTATTGTGTTTTACAATGCGTATTTACCTGAAGTTGCCTATCCTGAGCAACAAGATGATGTTAGTGCTAAAGGATTTATATTTGGTTATACAGGCTCTATATTTCTATTGCTTTTTAGCTTAGTGATGATTAATAAACCAGAACTATTTGGTATTCCAAATGCAGGAATGGCATCTCGTATTACATTTTTATTGGTTGGTGTTTGGTGGTTTGGTTTTGCACAAATTACATATAGAAGATTACCCAATAATGTGTACAATAGAAAACCTAAAAAAGATTTTATTTGGAAAGGTTTAAAAGAATTAAAAGTAGTAGCTAAAGAAGTTTTTAAGCATAATGAATTGAAATTCTTTTTGTTAGCCTTTTTTATGTTTAGTGTAGGAGTACAAACTATAATTTTAATGGCAGGTATTTTTGGTAGCAAAGAATTGAACTTACCAACCTTAAACTTAATTATAGTTATTTTGTTGGTGCAAATAGTTGCTATAGTTGGTGCTTTTTTATTTTCTAGATTATCAGATAAAATAGGAAATTTGGCTACTTTAAAAATCACGATTACTATTTGGGCAGTAGTTTGTGTATCTGCTTTCGCATTAGATAAAAACCAAGAAAATGTGGTTTATTATTTTTATGGTTTAGGAGCATTAATTGGTTTGGTTTTAGGTGCTATTCAATCTTTATCACGCTCAACCTATTCGAAATTATTACCAAAAACAGAAGATCATGCTACATTTTTTAGCTTTTATGATGTAACAGAAAAATTAGCTATTGTATTTGGAATGATTGTATTTGGATTGCTAGTTTCTTTAACTGGATCTATGCAATATAGCGTATTGTTTTTAGGTATTTTCTTTGTTTTATCTTTTGTTTTACTGACCTTTGTTAGAAAAACAAAGTATGTCCAATAAATATGATTTTATTGTTGTTGGAGCAGGGATTGTTGGCTTGGCAACAGCGTATAAATTACAATTAAAATTTCCTCAAAAAAAAATAGCGATACTTGAAAAAGAATCTAAAGTAGGAATGCATCAAACGGGTAGAAATTCAGGAGTTATGCATTCTGGAATATACTACACGCCAGGCTCTTTTAAAGCAAAAAATTGTAAAAATGGAAGAGAGCAATTAGTAGAATTCGCTAAAAAACATGCTATTAAATATGATATTTGTGGAAAAATAATTGTTGCTACAAAACAAGAAGACCTTCCAATTTTAGAGGATATATATGCAAAAGGATTAGAAAATAAAACAAAAGGAATTCAGTTTTTATCAGAAGATGAAATCAAAGAAAAAGAACCATTTATTAAAGCAGTAAAAGCTATTTGGGTTCCTACTACAGGAATTATTGATTATGTTGGAGTTTCAAATAAATTAGCGGAATTAGTTGAGAACTTAAATCCTGAAAGTAAATTGTTAACTAATTGTAAAGTAGAAACAATTTCTTCAAAAGCTTCAGAAACAATTGTTCACACTTCATTAGGTGATTTAACCGCTGGAAAAGTAATTTTCTGTACAGGCTTACAATCAGATAGAACTGCTGAAAAAGATAATTTAAAATTAGATATGCATATTGTTGGTTTTAGAGGTGATTATTTTGAACTAACCGATGAAGCTTCACATAAAATAAACAATTTAGTTTATCCGGTTCCTGATCCCAAATACCCTTTTTTAGGAGTTCATTTTACACGGATGATTAGCGGTGGAGTAGAGTGTGGACCAAATGCAGTATTTACCTTTAAACGAGAAGGTTATAAACGAACAAGTTTTAGCTTTAGAGATACTTTTGAAGCATTAACTTTTGGTGGAACTTGGAAATTATTTTTTAAAAACTGGCGTAAAGGAATTGATGAATATAAAAGAGCTTTTTCTAAACGATTATTTGTGAATGCTTTAAAACATATGATGCC
>VAPM010149403.1_pt1 | contig 16919 bp, 16 predicted proteins | sample 3395091 | NCBI WGS metagenome assembly VAPM01 (sample SAMN08290445, study PRJNA428436) | hydrothermal vent metagenome | isolation source: Deep-sea hydrothermal vent chimney 3 | place: Pacific Ocean: Juan De Fuca Ridge | reverse complement strand
GCGGTTGTTATTGGTGTGGCAGGGACAAGGGGGGCAGGCTCGACCGCTTGCGGCGGCGCGGTCTGGGCGGAAGGTGCAGGAACAGAAACCACCAGATCGTCGACGCTTTCACCGTCTTCAATCATAATTGCAATTGCTGTGTTCACTTTTACGCCTTCGGTGCCTTCAGCAACCAAAATCTTGCCAACGATGCCTTCTTCGACGGCTTCAAATTCCATGGTTGCTTTATCGGTTTCGATTTCGGCTATGATGTCACCGGATGATACTGTGTCGCCTTCGCTGACCAGCCATTTAGCTAGTGTACCTTCCTCCATTGTCGGGGAAAGGGCGGGCATCAGAATGTCAGTGGCCACTATGAATTCTCCTTGTCGGTGGCGCGGGTGATGCAAGGCATCACATCAGGCGCGGTTTGTTAGGTTTTCCAGAATACTATAATCTTCTCTGTAATATTCTTTGACGAAAGAATGAACGTCCATGAGGGCAAGAACCTCATCGAGCTCGGGATCACTGTCGCGGCGTAACACGCGCTTAGCACCTTGTTTGGCCAGATCAAAAACCGGCGCTGGCAGGATGCGGGCCGCCATGTCTTTGTACCCGGCCACGCGGCCAAATAACTGACGGTCATAGTGCGGGGTCTTTCGGCGAAACTCGACGACGTTTAAACGTATCTGATACTTCTCAGCTATCTCAGCAGAGAATGCATTCAGGTCGCTTAGCTCAAAGATGTGCTTGGCAATCATGTCGCCGTCAAGCGCCAGGAATTCGGCTTGCGGACGAAAAAAGATCATGGGGAGCGTTTTACCTTCGCCACTTTCCAGCTGGGCGATGACAGTGCCCACCATTTCCTGGAGCGCGGGTCTTGTCATTTGTGATAACTCGCCCAGGAGGGATAATCGGGAAAACTGCGACAGCGCGGATCGAAAGCGTGCAAACGGATCGCGAACGATGGCGTAGACGTCATAGACGCGCAATTTTTCCAGGACCTGTGGATAATGCGTGGCGTACATCTGCATCGTTAGATGATCCTGGTAAAACTCGCCCAATTTGGGATCCTTTTCGATACCCTCAAAGAATCGACTGTCATGCTGAACCTGGTTGGCGATCTGATGCCCCAAGGTCGTGCCGCCAGTTTTTGGCACGTGGAGAAACGCAAATTTCAGGTCGTCGGAAATTACAGTTGGCATCCATCTAAGCCTTGATTTGCGGCGCAATGCCGATGGCCGATGTTTCGGAGCCAATACTGCCGATTTCTACTAATTGACAATCTGTTCCCTCGACAGAGGTCATTATCCGGTCTCCGCATAAATATCAGTATAAAGCTCATTCAGCCCCGGCTCTGGACTTTGCTTGGAATATTCAGCGGCCTCGTTCACCACGGCCTTGATGTCTTTGTCGATTGCTTTCAGATCCTCCTCAGAGGCGTGTTTGCCAGCCAATAGCATTTCACGGATATGTTCTATCGCGTCCCGCTCTTCGCGCATTTTCTGCACCTCTTCACGGGTTCGGTATTTGGCGGGATCCGACATTGAGTGTCCGCGGTAGCGGTAGGTCTTAATCTCCAGAATGTAAGGGCCATCACCGGAACGGCAATGGGCCGTTGCTTTTAGTCCTGCGGCTTTGACGGCCAGGACATCCATTCCATCAACGGCCTCACCCGGAATGCCAAATGCCATGCCGCGTGTGTAGATATCAGGGGTGGACGTGGAACGGGATTGGGCGGTGCCCATAGCATATTGATTGTTTTCGATCACAAATATTACCGGCAGTTTCCAGATCGCTGCCATGTTGAAACTTTCATAGACCTGGCCCTGATTGGCGGCCCCGTCCCCGAAATATGCAAATGATACATTGTTATTGCCCAGATACTTATCAGCAAATGCCAACCCGGTTCCCAAGGGCACCTGGGCGGCAACGATACCGTGGCCGCCGTAAAAGTTTTTTTCCTTGGAGAACATATGCATTGAACCACCTTTGCCCCTGGAATAGCCCCCTTCACGTCCGGTCAATTCGGCCATAACGCCCTTGGGATCCATGCCACAGGCCAACATATGACCGTGGTCTCGGTAGCTGGTGATGCGCTTGTCACCTTCGATTGCAGCGGCTTCCAGACCGACGACGACGGCTTCTTGTCCGATGTACAAATGGCAGAATCCGCCAATCAGACCCATGCCATAAAGCTGTCCGGCCTTTTCTTCGAATCGACGGATCAGTAACATTTGCCGGTAATGCTCAAGAAGTTCTTCTTTAGATGTGTTGGATTTAGCAGCTTTCTTCCGGGCGGCCATGCGGTTTCTCCTGTCGGTCGTCTATATAGTTTAACGTTAAACTAATAATACCGCAGATAAACTGAAATTGCGAACAAATTATTTTGAATGTGTTGGATTTCAGGTATGCGCCGCCGGCATATCTAACAGTTCAGCGGATCACGATCTCATCAGAGCGAACAAGGCCAAGTACATCGCGGGCCTGTTGGTCCAATAAATCAAGGTCCAGATACCCGTCGGAAAGTCGGCGGGTTTTGTTTCGCATCTCAACGACCGACTGCTGCAATTGATCGCGTTCTTCGCGCAAAACTTTTGCTTCTGCATCTATCTGAACGCGGCGGAACAACCCATAATTACCTTGCACGCTGGCAAAAGTGAAATAGATTGCCAGTGAAAAGATGATGGCAAAATATGCCACAACACCAAATGTCGGGGATTTTCGTGGACCGCTCATTATATAACCTCAGATCATGCCTCTGACGGGCAACTGGGTGTAGTCTGGCATATTAATGTAGCGGTGTGAATTCCTAATTTGGACGGTCTGAAATTTCGCCTCTGAAACTATCCGGCAACGGAAGCATCGTAGATTTTCCCGATGGTATCATCAATCATATCATTGAATTCAGCGTCACTTTGTTGCGCAGAAAGTCCTTCCGTCAGAGCCCGTGAAAAACTGGCGATGACGCCGGAGTTCTGGGAAAGCCTGCTATTTGCTTCTGTGCGTGTATATCCGCCCGACAGCGCAACAACGCGCAAGACACCAGGATGATTGACCAATGACTGATAGTGGTTTTCGTTCTCTGGCAAGGTCAATTTCAACATTACCTGCTTGCCCTTTGGTAAGGCATCCAGTTGTTTGGTCAGCTCTTCCAGCAGTATGTTTTCTGCTTCGGATTTGTCGTCTATTGTTATTGTCACTTCCGGTTCAATGATTGGCATCAGTCCGCGGGCACTGATGGCATTGGCGGTTTCAAACTGTTGGGCGACATTGGCCCTAATACCATTGTGTGAGGCGGCGTTTATGACAGAACGCATTTTGGTGCCGTAGATACCGGCCGAAACCGCGCGGTCCAGCAATTCGTCAAGTCCCGGCATTGGTTTCATCAGTTGAACGCCATCTAAATCAGCCTCAAGACCCTTGTCGATTTTCAAAAATGGCACGGTGCCGCGATCTTCCCACAGGTATTTCGCTGAGGATTTCCCGCCTATTTTGCGATCCATTGTATTTTCAAACAGGATAGCGCCAACGATACGGTCGCCGTTAAACCCGGGTGCTTGCACAATGCGTGTTCGCATGGCGTGGATCAGGTCATACATTTCTGCATCGTTTGTAAACTGGTCCTCGGAAATTCCGTAAAGGCCGAGCGCTTTAGGCGTGGAACCACCGCTTTGATCAAGAGCGGCAACAAATCCGTTTCCGGAACGCATTTGATCAGACTGTTGTTGCTTGGACATAATATTTAAATACCTCAATAAAATATGGCCCCGCTGCCGCTATTAGGGGACGCGGATTGGCGTGGCAATTACGGTTGCGCTAACAGACGAAAAGAGTGAACGAAATCGGCATCTTTCCGTGGATTGTTGCCATATTTGGGTGCGGCTTTTCGCACCTGTTCCGACAATCGGCTTTTCCTTTGGTGGGATGCGCCCTATTTAGCGTTAAAACCACATAGCAGGAGCAATAAAATGGCCGATATCAAAGACCCCGAAAACACGATACTGATTGAACTCAAAGACGGAACGGTGACCATAGAGTTATTAGCCGACGTTGCGCCCAAGCATTGTGAACGCATGAAAGAGCTTGCCCGCTCTGGTGCCTATGACAATGTGGTTTTTCACCGGGTTATAGATGGATTTATGGCCCAAACCGGTGATGTACAAAACGGTAATGCCGAAAAAGATTTTAATCTGGGTTCAGCGGGTACCGGTGGTTCGGACCTGCCTAACGTACCGGCTGAATTTTCAAGCCTTCCCCACGATCGGGGCACAATCGGTGCGGCGCGATCCAGCAGCCCTGACAGCGCCAACAGCCAGTTTTTCATCAACTTTTCAGACAACCACTTTTTGAATAATCAGTACACCGTATACGGGCGGGTAACCTCTGGTATGGAACATGTCGATGCGATTTTGCGCGGTGAGCCACCGATGAACCCGGATCGCATGGTCAGTATGAAGGTTGCCGCAGATGCGTAACCTTATTGCTGCAGCGGTTGTTCTGCTAATTCTGTTGTTTGGTGGATATTACTTTTGGTCATCAGATCAAACTGAAACAATGACCGCCGAAACCACCGCCACTGAGGGCACAGATACAGATGCAGACGCCGCAATGGGGCAGGCAGCGCCAGATGGGCCAACAATGGAAATTACTGTTGCAGGTGAGGCAAACGGCACAATTGTTATTGAATTGTTTGATGATGTCGCCCCCAAACACGTTGAGCGGATACGGGCACTTGCTGAGGCTGGTGCATATGATGGCATCGTTTTTCACCGTGTTATCGATGGATTCATGGCGCAAACTGGTGACGTTGAGTTTGGTCAATCTGACGGTGACACGTCCAAAGCCGGGCGCGGTGGCTCTGACATGCCTGACTTGCCGGCCGAGTTTTCGGATAAAACATTCGCCCGTGGTATCGTTGGCATGGCCCGTTCAAACAATCCGGACAGCGCCAACAGTCAGTTTTTCATCATGTTTGCGCCCGCGCCCAATCTGGACGGTCAGTATACTGTTGTCGGTCGGGTCGTGTCAGGGTTGGACGTTCTGGATGCTATAAAAATGGGCACCGGTGGCAACGGGGCCGTTCTGGGGGAACCTGACAGGATGAAGTCTGTCGTTATCAACGAGTAGATTATTCTCAAACTCCCGTGATAGGGGCTAGGATATGGCGCTTCTCTCTGCCAGCTTGTTGGCAGGAGGAGCGTCTTATGCGTTTAAACACTTGGATTGCCGCGTGCGGTATTGCGTTATTGGCCAATGGGGCTGCGGCCAACCCGGATATTTGGAAAAGCGAATGGCCCGGAACAGATTTTTCGATCACCAATGTTGGTAACTGGACTGACATCATGGGCGGTGGACCACCGAGAGATGGTATACCTGCTTTAGATGACCCGACATTTATTCTGGCGGCTGACGAAACCCGGATTGATGACCGTGAACCTGTTGTGACGGTTGAGATTGAAGGACAGGTCCCACGGACATATCCGCTGCGGTACCTGACCTGGCATGAGATCGTGAATGATGAAGTTGGTGGCGTTTCTTATGCGGTGACCTATTGCCCGCTCTGCAACTCTGTCCCGGTTTTCAACCGGACTGTGGATGGCAAAGTTCTGACATTTGGTGTTTCCGGCAAACTGCGCGACAGCAACCTGATCATGTTTGACCGACAAACCGAAAGCTGGTGGCAGCAGGCGACGGGGGAAGGCATCGTTGGGTTTTATACCGAAACTGAGCTGGTGCAGATCCCGTCATGGCAGGAAAGCTGGGCAGAGTTTAAGGCCCGCAACCCGGATGGGTTGGTGTTGGATGAACCAAACTGGCCGCGTCAATATGGTAACAACCCCTATGTGGGTTATGACAGCGCACGCCGGCCGTTCCTGTATAACGGGGAAATGCCGCCCTTTGATATCCCGGCGCTGGCCCGCGTGGTACGGGTTGGTGAACGTGCCTGGCCAATATCGCGCCTGCGCGAAACCCCTGAGATTACTGAGGCAGGCTTGACCATTTCATGGTTTTCAGGTCAGGCTTCTGCTCTGGATTCCCGTGATATTTCAAAGGGTAAGGATATCGGTACGATCCGTGTAAAGGATGCCAGCGGGGCCGATGTTGCCCACGATATCATGTTCGCGTTTTCCTATGATGCGTTCTGGCCGGAAGGTGAATGGATGTTGGGTAACTAAGGTAAAAAGCCTTCGGCGAGAGTATTTGGACAAAGAAAAAGGGCAGGGGAAACCTTGCCCTTTCCTATTTTGTCAGCATCACCAGAGCGTGGCGTTTCTTGCCGGCGCTAAGTTTAATTGGCTCTGACAGGGCGGCCGCGTCCAGAAACAGGCCGGGGTTGTCCAACGGTTCATCATTCAGACGGGCACCGTTTTCTGCGATCAGGCGCTTTGCTTCTTTGCCGGAATTTACCAGCCCGGATTTCACCAGAAGCTGAACGATGGAAATGCCATCGCCAAGTTCAGAGCCGCTTAGGGCGAGTGTTGGCAGGTCATCCCCAATACCGCCTTTTTCAAAAACTTCGCGCGCAGTAGCTTCGGCAGCCTTAGCCGCGTCTGCGCCGTGCAGCAGCGTGGTGACTTCGTTGGCCAATATGATCTTGGCGGCGTTGATGTCAGCGCCATCAAGCGCGCCCAACCGGTCGCATTCTTCCACCGGCAGTTCAGTGAACAGTTTCAGGAAGCGCCCAACATCGGCGTCGGTTGTGTTGCGCCACCATTGCCAGAATTTGTAAGGCGGGCACATGTCAGCGTCCAGCCAGATCGCACCGCCCTGACTTTTGCCCATTTTCCGACCGTCAGATGTTGTCAGCAAGGGGGTGGTCAGCCCATAAATCCCGTGATCCAGCACCCGGCGCGTCAGGTCAATACCGTTGACAATATTGCCCCATTGGTCCGAGCCACCCATTTGCAACAGGCAGCCGTAACGGCGGTTAATTTCAAGAAAATCATAGGCTTGCAGGATCATATAGTTAAATTCGAGAAACGAAAGCGACTGTTCCCGATCCAGTCGGGATTTGACGCTTTCAAAACTGAGCATGCGGTTAACCGAAAAATGCCGGCCGATATCGCGCAGGAATTCCAGGTAGTTCAGGTTGGCCAGCCATTCGTCATTGTTCAGCATGATGGCGTCGGTTTTGTCGTCGCCATAGGACAGATACTTGGCGAACACCTTTTGCATGCCGCCGATATTTTTCGCGATTGCGGCGTCATCCAGCAGCGGGCGTTCGTCAGCGCGAAAGCTGGGATCCCCCACTTTGGTGGTGCCCCCCCCCATCAGGGTAATCGGTTTATGGCCGGTTTTTTGCAGCCAGCGCAGCAGCATGATGTTCATCAGGTGACCAATATGCAGTGAGGCCGCTGTGGCGTCATAGCCAATGTAGGCAGGGGTAATTCCCTTTGACAGTGCCTCATCCAGCCCTTGATAATCTGTGCAATCGGCCAGAAAGCCGCGCTGCATGATCACTGTCATAAACTCAGATTTAGGGTGGTAGGTCATCGGTGAATTGTCCATATCTTATGGGTGCCGCGACCTTATATCGGGGCTGTGGTGAAAGGGAAAGCAAGTGTTGAGCGATGAAGCGGTCTGGGCGCTGGGGGCGATGTCGGGGACGTCTTTGGACGGGGTTGACGCAGCGATGCTGCTTAGTGACGGCGTTGACATTCTGGAATTTGGCGCCAGCGGGTTCCGTGCGTTTTCGGGTGATGAACAGAAAATCTTACGCACTGCAATGGGGGGGTGGCAGCCCGAAGAACATGTTGCCGAGTTAGTAGAAACCGCCCATGCAGAATTGTTGTCGACCTTTCAAGGTGTTGATTTAATAGGGTTTCACGGCCAAACTTTGGCCCATGATCCGGGTGGCCGCGGGACGTTGCAGGTTGGCAGCGGCGCAGTTTTGGCAGAGGTTTTGGGAAAAACCGTCGTCTGGGATTTCCGCACAATGGATGTTGAGTTGGGCGGGCAGGGTGCGCCTTTGGCGGCGTTTTTCCATTTTGCCTGTGCCAAATGGATTGGCGCTACGGGGCCGGTGGTTTTTCTAAATCTGGGGGGGATTTCCAATGTCACCTGGGTTGATCCGCGCTGCGGTGAGCCAACCGATGCCGGGGCTTTGCTGGCTTTTGATACCGGTCCGGCCAATGCGCCGCTGAATGATATGATGGCGGCGCGTCTGGGTAAGGCCCTGGATCGGGACGGGGTGCTGGCGGCATCGGGGCAGGTGGCTGAGGGGGTGCTGGAGGTTTTTCTGGACAGTGCATTTTTCCATAAACTTCCACCTAAGTCGTTGGATCGGAATGATTTTAATGACCTGAAAGTGGCGGTGCAGGAGCTGTCTGATCGCGATGCCGCCGCGACACTGACGGCGGCGGTGGCAGCCTCTGTGGTGAAAGGCGCGGAGCACTTTCCCCGGCGCCCGGAGAAAATTCTGGTGACCGGCGGCGGGCGCAGGAACCCGGTGATGATGGCAATGTTGCAGGCCGGGTTTGATTGCCCGGTGGAGCCGGTGGAAGCTGTGGGGCTGGACGGTGACATGTTGGAAGCCCAGGCATTTGCCTATCTGGCGATCCGGGTTTTGCGGGGGATGGCGACGTCCTGCCCGGCCACGACCGGGGTAGCTGCGGCGGTGGGGGGTGGACAGATCAGCCGACCAGGGCGGTGATCTTTAAACTTTGTAACAAGAAAGTGCACCCCTGTTTAAACTTTGTAACATGATTTTCAGGTCACATTGTCTGACCTATAGGTGCCAGCGCACGCAGGTTTTACAATCTTTTAACCAATCTTCAGGTCGCGATCTGGCGCGCCAATGCGCAGAAGCCTTCGATGGAGACCTGCTCGGCGCGCTCGGTTGGTTTCAGACCGGCGGCGATGATGCGGTCTTCCATGTCGGGGGCGACGCCCTTAAGCGCGGAGCGCAGCATTTTGCGGCGCTGGTTGAAGGCGGCGGCGACGATATGGGACAGGGTTTTGGCATCCGCCGGAAACCGGGGTTCTGGGCGGGCGCTCAAATGCACCACGGCAGAGCTGACTTTGGGCGGCGGCGTGAAGGCTTCTGGTGGCAGGTCCATGACGATGCGGGCGTCAGCGCGCCATTGCGACAACACAGCCAGACGCCCGTAGGCCTTGGAGCCGGGCTGGGCGGTGATGCGCTGTGCAACTTCGCGCTGGAACATCAGGGTCAGGCTGTCCCAGAACGGCGGCCAGTTCGGCGGGGTCAGCCAGCGCACCAGCAGCTCGGTGCCGATATTATAGGGCAGGTTGGCGACGACGCGGATTGGGGCGGTCAGTTGGGCGGATGCATCAAACTCGAGTGCGTCGGCATTGACCACCTGCAGACGGTCCGGGTAGGCGGCGGAAATTTCAGCCAGGGCGGCGATGCAGCGGGCGTCTTTTTCGATGGCCAGCACCCGGCGCGCACCTTCGGCCAATAAGCCACGGGTCAGACCGCCGGGGCCGGGGCCGATTTCCAGCACATCGCAGCCGGAAAGGTCACCGGCCTGACGCGCGATCTTGGCCGTCAGGTTCAGGTCCAGCAAAAAATTCTGACCCATGGATTTTCGCGCGCTTAGTTCATGGGTTTTGATCACCTGGCGCAGGGGGGGCAGGCTGTCAATCATCGGGCGCGTCTGGCGGCCATATCCCGGGCCATTTTCAGTGCCGCGATCAATGAGGCCGGATTGGCGCACCCCAGCCCGGCGATGTCAAAGGCGGTACCGTGATCCGGTGAGGTGCGCACGAACGGCAGGCCAAGGCTGACATTGACGCCAGAATCAAAGGCCAGCGTTTTGATCGGGATCAGCGCCTGATCGTGATACATGGCAATGGCCGCATCATAGGTTTTGCGCGCCGCCCCATGGAACATCGTGTCCGCTGAAAGCGGACCCCGCAGGATCAACCCATCAGCGCGCAGTTTATCTATCAGGGGGGCGATAAGGGTAATCTCTTCGCGCCCCATAAGCCCGCCTTCCCCGGCATGGGGGTTCAGACCGGCGATGGCGAGGCGGGGTTTTTTGATGCCGAAATCATTGATCAAAGCCGCATGGGTGATGCGGATCGTGGTTTCCAGCAATTCTGCCGTCAGCTGTTGGGCAACATCCTGCAGCGCAATGTGGATGGTGGTGGGCACCACGCGCAGTTGTTCGCAGGCCAGCATCATCACCACATTGTCCACCCCGGCGATATCGGCCAGAAATTCGGTATGGCCCGGAAAGGCAAAACCGGCGCCGTCTTTCAGGGCTTTTTTATGGATCGGAGCAGTGCAGATGGCACTTGCAGCACCACCTGTGACCAGATCACAGGCGCGTTTGATGACATCGATAATGCCCTGCGCATTGGCCGGGTCGGGTTGGCCGGGTTCGGCGGGGGCGGCAAAATCATGTTGCAGGACCGGCAGGCCGTGTTTGCAGGCGTCGGTTGTTTCGCCGGCATCGTTGATGGCGATGATTTTTGCGCCTTTGGGCAGGTGGGCGGCATCGCCGATCCAGAAGAACGGACAGGTCTGGCCAAGGGTTTCCCATGCCCGATAGCTGATCTCAGGGCCGATCCCGGCGGGTTCACCGCAGGTCAGGGCCACGGGGTGGGCGGGTGTCATGGTTTGCGGATATTGGCGTTGGCGCGCAGTTCATCCAGATAGGCGTCGGCCAGACCGGACAGACGGGCGCTGACAAGGCGTTGGCGCACAACGTCGCGCGACACCTCGGCCGTTGGATCACGGTCGCGGCTGCACAGCATCAGCAAGACCAACGTGTCGCCATTGGCCCGGGTCAGCGCGGTCGAGGTTTCGCCGTCATCCAACCTGGCCAGTTCAAGGGCGACATCGCCGGGAATTTCGGCCAGTGGCAGTTGGTTGCGCTCCAACACCTCGGGGGGTTGATTTTGCGCGATGCCGTAAAGGTCATCACAGGTGTCAACATTGGCGCGCACCTGTGCGGCGCGTTCATGGGCGGCTGGCGTGTTGCCACCGGCAATGTAATAGGCGGCATAATCCAGTACCGGATTGGTGGCCGCGGGCGCCGTGGTTTCGCGAAACGCGCGCAACTGGAACAGGGCAAGGGCGTTGGGAATTTCAATAGCGTCTGTGACCTGGCCGGGTTTCATGGTCATGAGTATATTGCGCACATTTGGCGGCAGATTTTCAATGGGTACCCAGTCAGGCACCACACCGCCCCGGTCCCGCGAGGGGCCGGCCGAGAACCGGCGCGCGGCATCGGAAAATTCCGCAACCGTGCGCAGGCGGGCGATTTGCGGGGCCAGTTCAAGGCTGATGGTTTTGTTCTCTTCGGTATTTGTCGGCAGGAATATTTCTGAGATCAGCACCTGTGCGCTGCCTTTGGTGCCCTGCAGGGCGATGGCGCGGTCAATTTCCGCATCCGTGATGTTGGCTTTGCCGGAGAACCGCGCCCGGATCAGCTGACGCCAGGCGATACCGGCCTGCACAAAGGCGCGAAAGCTGTCAGGTGCGACGCCCTGTTGGGCAATCTCGGCCAGAAACTGTTCCCCGGTTTTACCGGTGCGCTGGGCAAATTCATCAACGCCACTGGCCAGATCGCCGGGATCAAGTGTTACACCGGCGCGCGCGGCGGCCTGCAGTTGCAGGCGTTCATTGACCAGCCGTTCCATGGCTTCTTTCTGGTTGTCACCGGAGGAGCGCAGCACCTCAAGCAGGCGGATGCGCTGCTGAAGTTCATAATTGGTGATGGCGCTGTCATTGACATAAAGTGCCGGGCTGAACAGGTTTTGCGCAAGTAACGGCAGCGCCATCGAGATCAGCGCCAGTGTCAGCAGGGTTTTTATCAGGCGGGCGGGTTGTCTGGCCATGGTCAGTTTCCGATTTGTCATAGTCCGGTGCAGGAGCTTGTTTCACCAGCGTCGCCTGAGCCAAAGCCCAGGAGGCTGACCGAAAATCCCACCTCGGTTGTCGGGGTTACACTAGAGGAGGAAGTAAAGCGACGCGAGAGGGAAAGATTAACGCTGATGCATTCATTGCGGTATTCCAGCCCAAAGGCGGCTTTGGTCGCCTTACTGGCCGAGAAATCATAGAGGTAGTTCAGGCTGCTGTTCCAGTTTTTACGAAACTTGTAATCTGCATCCAGGGTAAGCTGAGAGGTCAGATCGGGGCGGTTTTCGGCGGTATCGGGCACGATCCAGCTATAGGTGGAGGCAAGGGCGACATCATCATTGTTCCAGCTGATACGGGTTTCGGCCTTGGTGATGTCCAGCGCGTCTTCAAACAGCGCGCGTCCGGTGACGCTCAGGCGGCTGTCCAGCTTGAATTGTCCGGCAAACAACCAGTCAGAGCGGTTGCCATCAAGACCGGAAGCGTTGGTGAACTGGCCGTTGTCACCATCGCGAAACACCCGGCCCAGGGCGAGGCTAAGCCTGCGGCCGTTCGGGTCAAACCGGGTCCATTTCAGCCCCAGCGTGGTGCGCACGCCGCTTTCATAGCGGTCATCCCCGGGAAAGCGGGAAATGGTCAGCAGGTTGCCTTCGTCAAATTCAACGATGGTGCTGTCTTCATTGGGCACGTTGGTGCCGATGTTTCTGGTCCAGGCCAGATGGATGACCGGTTCCAGTATCTGGCTGCCACCATTGGCCGAGGCCCGGAGCAGGGGCCAGCGCAGTTCGGCCTCAAGTGCCGGGGTGATGAAGGCAAGGGCGGGGGCAAAGCTGCTGTCCTGGGCGATATTATAGGCGTCGGCCGACAATTCGCCGCCAAAGCGCGCCACCATACCGTTGGTCAGGATGCTGCTTTTGCTCCAGTTCAGGCGGCCATAGACATGGGACACATCCCGGCCAATCTGGTCGGTTTCCGATTGCCGCCGGTGGGTTTCCAGCCCGGCAGACCAACTGCCCTGTCCACCAAGACGGTTCGGAAAAAAGCGTCGTTCATACAGCAGTTCGCCCTGAAAGTTCGGCAATTGATCATCAAAGGCCAGTTCCGAGCCGCGCAGGGTCTTAAAACTGGTCAGCCCGGCGTTGAAATAGTCGTTCTGCCGGGTTCGGGTGATGGCGACGTCGCTGTCCAGCCGGTCTTTGTCGGAAAAGCCGTATTCCAGCAGGTAGGCGGGATCTGTGGTGAGTTCGATGTCAAAACGCAGTATAAAATCCCGGGGCAGGTTAAAATTACCATTGCCAAACAGATAGGCACGGTTGACGCCGGGGCGGATCTTATCACGGGTCAGGGCGGCATCAAATTGTAGCCGACCCCGTGCAAATGCCTGTCTGTACCGTGCCCCCAGCGTCAGGGTTCGAGGCGAGATATAGGGCGTCAGGGTGATATCGGCACTGTCGCCAATGGCGATAAAATACGGAATTTTGAACCCGGTACCAAGCTGGGTGGAGGTGTTGCTGCTGGGGACCAGAAATCCGGTGGCGCGTTTCAGGGTTGGATCAGGCAGGCGCAGGCGCGGGATGAAAAACACCGGCACCCGGCCAATGAGCAACTGGGCATTTTCGAAATAAAGCTGACGTTCCTGCTGATCATGGATGATTTTATCGGCGCGGATTTGCCAGAGCGGCACCGGATTGGAAGCACACACTTTGCAGGAGGACGCGATTGTATTGCTAAGCTGTGTGTAGCGCCCGTCGACCCGGTTGATCTGGGCTGCGGCCAGTTGCAATTGCTGATTTAACACCATGCGCGCGCTGCGCAAAACACCGTTTCTGAGGTCAGTGTCCAGATCGGCAGAGCTGGCAAGAAACAGGGTGCCATCGTTTTGATGCAGAATGATCGGGCCTTCGATCTGCAGCGTACCGGCACGGGCATTATAGGTGATTGATCCGGCCTGAAGACGCGCGCCATCAATCAGAATTTCAACATTGCCCGTCGCAATGATGGTGGTGTCATTCTGAATAATGATGGTATCTGACAGCAGCGAAGCGAACTGCGCCGAGGCCTGTGACACCCCAAGCAACAGAACGCAGGCCGCGGCCCCAAGCCATGCACCAAGACGGGCCATTGTCAGCCATCCTCCATGTGTAACAGCAGGCCAAGGGCCAGCATGATCCCGGCGGCCGGGGGGGCCCAGGCGGCCAGCAGTATCGGGATCTGTCCGTTTTCCCCCAGAATACTGGCGAAATTCCGGATGAAGAAAATTGAAAACCCCATGGCCAGTGCCGCCAGCACCATCACGCCGGTATTGCCAAAGCGCGTGTGGCGCATGGTGAAACCAGCCCCCACCATGACCATGGTGACCAATAGGAACGGCAGGGCCAGTTCGGTTTGCAGCCGCATCCGGTAACGGCGTGACGAAAACCCAGCCTTTTCGAGGTTGTCAATAAATTCAGGCAGGTCCCAGATCTGGATGGATTTTGGCGTGCCAAAACCATCAAGAATTTGATCCCGTGTCAGGTCGGTCGGGATGCGGGTTTGTTCAAGCTTGACGGCATTCAATTCTGCATTCTCCCCGGCATTGAACCGCCATTCTTTTACATTGTTGGCCAGCCATGCGCCATCCGTCAGGGTGGCCTGTTCCGCTTCGATCCTGAATAACGGAATACTATCAGAGTCAAAGCCCAAAAATGTTGCCCCCATCAGGGTGGTGCCATCAAAATTTGCGCGATCCGCCCGAATGACAGTTTGCCCGGCGTCTGAGCCCTGTCGCAACCAAAGCCCTTCGCGACTAAGGGAAAGCGTTGATTGGGTCCCACTTAGGTGGCCATTCGCCGTGATCGTGTAGATTTTTGATGTGGCGGCAACCAGTGGGTTAAATACTGCGACGGTGAATACACCCATTATGAATGCCACAATCAGCGGCGAAATTAACGAGCGCAATGCGCTGCGACCGGCCGCCCGCGCGACCACAAGTTCACTGGATTTTGCAAGGCTGAGGAACATGGTAAGTGTTGCCAGTATAAAGACCAGCGGTAAAATATCATATAGCCCGCTTGGCATGCGCAAGGCAGTCAGTTTTACGATTTCAATGAACCCGATATCAGAGCTGTCAAAGCGTTTCAGGACTTCGATCATTTCCAACAAAACCGACAACAGAACAAATACCCCGGACAGGCCCAGTATTCCCATTGTAAAACGTCTGGCAAAATAGAGATATAACCGCATCACACCCCCCTGCGGATGGGAAAGATCCGGCCACGGGCCGCGATCAGCAGGATAAGATAGGCGCTCAGGAAGCCAAGGACGGATGAAGCATAGGTCATTGGCCAGTTTTTCGGGTCTTGCCGGGCGATATCATTAAACACATTGTCCAGCGTTTTCAGAAGGATAAACAGGATAAGCGCTGCAAAAATCTGACGCCACAGGCCAAATCGGCTGAAGCCGCCCAACAACAGGCTGGAAAAACCGATCAATGCCAGAGCGACGCTGAAAATTGCCTGTGCAAAGCGCTCATGGCCGGCCTGAAGAAAATTGGCACGGGTGGAATTGGCATCTGAAATGTCCTGTTCGCTGGGGTTGAGCAAAACCGAGGTCGGCAACTGCGTCGGGTTTTGACTGCGTTTGCCAATGCCTTTGATCAGGGGGGCCAGATCAAGCACAAATTCACTGAACTGGGTGGTTGTCAGGCGCTGGGTGGACGTATCCAGGTTTTGGATCATGCCGTTGATCATGATCAGTTTCGGCCCGTCTTCCCCGGCGAAAAGTACGGCCTGTTTGGCGGAAAAACTGGTTTGCTGGTCAACGTCCCGGTTGTCGGACAGAAAAATACTGTTCATCGCGCCATTGGCTGAGATGTCTTTGACATAAAACGTAATCCCGTCGGAAGGGTGCAGGAACACGCCTTCCTGCAAAAACCGCGCGGTGGAGTTTGTTTCAATCTCTACCCGGCGTTCGGCCAGTTGCACCAGGCTGGCGGGGACCAGAAAATGGGTGAGTATTGACAGCATCAGCCCGACCATGATGCCAAAAACCAACACCGGGCGCGCCAGTCGGTAGGGGGAAAACCCGGTGGATTGCACCACCACCAGTTCACTGTCAGAGGCCAGTCGGTTGGCGCAGAACACCGAAGCGGCAAAGGTGGCAATGGGCACCACAAGGCGGATGACATTGGGCAGGGTCAGGGCGCTGAATTCAAGAAATACCAGTGCCGAATGGCCATTGGCGATCAGCTGATCAAACAGTAAAACCGCCCGGTTGACCCAATAGATCATCACCAGCACCAGCGCGAAAAACCCGAACTGCACCATAAGTTGCGATATCAGATATCGGTCAAATTTGGCCACGCGGGTTCCCTGTTTGAAATGGCTGCCTGTTGTCGGTGTTTCTAGCCGATTGCGCGGGCGGGGAAAACTCATATCTGGTCAATTGCAAAAAGCCCGATTACCAATGGCAGGATATTGCCTGAAAGGAATCCCATGAACACGCCCATCATCCCCAAAATCACCGCCATTGATCTGAATGTCATCGAGGGGTTCGAGGGCCGGGTGGTTCTGAGCATCGGTGCCGAAGGTAAACTGAACCAGGCGGCGCGCCGGGTGAACCGGCTGACCAAGGGTGCGCTGGGGCGATTGGTTGTTAGTGAGGCGTTTGAAAAGATGAAAACCGGTGAGGCGCGCGATCTGGCGTTTCCGGCAGCCATGCAGGCCACGGCGGTGCAGGTGGTAAAACTGGAGCGCAACGCGTCAGTGGATGAGGCGCGCAGGGCCGGTGCGAGCATTGCCAAAGCCAAGGCAGGCGTACCGTTGCTGGTGTTGCTGGGCAATCTGAAACATGCCGGTGAACTGGCTTTGGGGATTGCGCTGCGGGGCTACAGTTTTGAAGATCACCGCTCCAAGCCCAAAACCGACAGTACCGGGGTGACGGTGATGGTCAGCAATCCGGGACAGATAAACGATCGGGCGGTTGATCTGGCGGCGCTGGCTGAGGGGGTGTTTTTCACCCGTGATCTGATTAATGAGCCATCAAACATTCTGACCACCACCGAATTTGCCGCCCGTCTGAAGGGGCTGAGCAAACTGGGGGTCAAGGTTGAGGTGCTGGACGAACCAGCGCT
>VAPM010066529.1_pt1 | contig 16925 bp, 15 predicted proteins | sample 3395091 | NCBI WGS metagenome assembly VAPM01 (sample SAMN08290445, study PRJNA428436) | hydrothermal vent metagenome | isolation source: Deep-sea hydrothermal vent chimney 3 | place: Pacific Ocean: Juan De Fuca Ridge | reverse complement strand
GAGTTAAAGTAGTAACGGAAACTTCAACCATTGAATAATGGTCAAATTTGACATGCCTTTCCAAAGTAGTTCGTAGTTCAGTTTATTAATTATTTAATCCTTCAATAATCGTCTGCTCTAAACATTCAAGCTGCATTTTTTCTGTAACTGTGTTTCCTTGTTTATCAGTAATAAAAAAAATGTCCTCTGCTTTTTCGCCATAGGTTGCGATTTTTGCTTTATGTAAAGTCACATCACAGGCATGCATCGCAGAACCAATTTGAGATAGAAGCCCTGGTCTGTCATAAGCGACAACTTTCATTAGTGTTTGTTTTTGTATTTCATTATTTTCAAAACTAACTCGCGTAGGGAATTTAAAATGTTTTGCTGCTCGTGGAATATGTTGGGTAATGCCTGGTGTGGCTGCCTTGGGCTGGGTTATGTGGTGAGTCAATTTTTCTTTTAACTCTTCAATGCGGATACTATCAGTTAATTGTGAACCATCTGCTTCTAACACAAGAAAAGTATCAAGCGTAAAAGTATCTTTAGATGTGAAAATACGCGCATCCATGACTGTTAAGTTCATTTGTTCAATTAAACTTGTAATTATAGTAAATAAATTACTATTGTATTCGGTATGAATAAATATTTCTGTACCATCTCCTTTTGGACGCTTACGTAAAAGAATAAGCGGAGTGGAAATGTTTTCGGATTGTAAAATATTTTCTGTATGCCATACAATTTCATTAGGTGAGTAACGGATAAAGTATTCGTCGCCAAATCGATCCCATAAAACATCAATATCTTTTTCAGAAAAATCTTTTTTAACTAATGTTTCGTGCGCTTGTAACTGATAATCTTTGATGCGTTCAGACTGAATGACCGGGTTTTCAAGTCCTCGTCTAAAGGCAGCTTCAGTTGCAGAATAAAGTTCGCGTAATAAGGCTCCTTTCCATGAATTCCAAACTGATGAACTGGTTGCGCGAATATCAGAAACGGTCAATAAAAATAAATAATCAAGGTGCATGTTATCACCCATCAGTTGCGCAAATTCATGCACCACATCAGGATCAGTAATGTCCTTTCGCTGTGCGGTTGAAGACATGATGAGGTGGTTACGAACCAGCCACGCAACCAGGTTGCTATCAAAATTACTTAAACCATGATCTTTACAAAATACCATCGCATCTTCTGCACCGAGTACTGCATGATCACCTCCACGACCTTTGGCTATGTCATGATACAATCCAGCTAACAAAACAATTTCTTGTTTGGGTACGTTATTCATTATGCTGCTACATAATGGAAATTCATGATAGAACTCTGGCACGGTATAACGACGTAAATTACGGATAAGTGTGAGTGTGTGTTCATCAACCGTATAAACATGGTAAAGGTCATGTTGCATCTGGCCAACAATATTCTCAAATACAGGTAAATATGCTGCAAGAATGCCGTACAGGTTCATGCGTCTGAGTTCGTGAGTTACGCCTTCTGTTTGCCGCATAATTTCCATAAATAGAGATTTGCAACGTAGGTCACTACGGAATTGTTCATTAATTAAATAACGATGGTCACGAATTAATCGAATAGTATTTGCTCGAACACCTTTGAGTTCAGGGTGTTGTTCCAGGATAAGAAAAATTTCCAATAAGGCAAAAGGGTAGCGTTTAAAAACACCTTCATGCACGACTTCGATAAAACCTTTACGTGACTGAAAACGATTATTTAGTTCTACGGGTTCACTTGAATCATCGCTAAGTAAAATTTCTTCTTTAAAAAGCTGTAATAACATTTCATTTAAGCGGCTTAGTTCCATCACTGTGCGATAGTACTGCTTCATGAAATATTCAACAGCTAAGTGATGGCGATCATCTTTATAACCAAATTGTTTGGCTAGTTCACGTTGATGATCAAATAATAATCGATCTTCACGACGTCCTGTTATTACATGTAAACCAAAACGCACTTTCCACAAAAAAGCCTGGCCTTCGTGTAAAGATTGAAATTCTTGTTCGGTAAGAAACTCGTCGTTGATTAAATCTTTTAAGGTGTCAACATTAAAATGCCGTTTTGCAACCCAACCAATAACTTGAATGTCGCGTAAGCCACCGGGGCTTTCTTTTATATTTGGTTCTAAATTATAAGCAGTGTCATGATATTTTTGATGACGAGTAATTTGTTCATCAAGTTTTGCCTGGAAGAAATCTTTACTTGGCCAAATTTTATCGGGCGCACAAAGTTTACGTTGTTTATCAAACAATTCTTCCGGGCCAAATAATAGCCTGCTTTCCTGTAGATTGGTTGCAACAGTAATATCAGCAGTGGCTTCGGCAACACATTCGTCTAAAGTACGAACGCTGTGTCCAATTTCAAGGCCGATATCCCAAAGGAAAGTGATAAATTGTCCAAGTGCTTCGTTATGATGTTCTTCATCATTTTTAAGTAATATTTGTACATCAACATCTGAAGCGGGATGAAGTTCACCTCGCCCATAACCACCCACTGCAAGTAGTGCAACATCATTTGCGTCTTTGGAAAAGTATTGTAACCATGCTTTAATAAGAACAGCATCTACAACATTTGAACGTGCATGTACTAATTCAGTCGCAGCACGACCAGCTTTGAAACGTTGCTTTAAAACGTCAGTGGCATTTTGTAATGTTTCTTTAAATAGCGGTAATGTGTTTTCTTGTTTTTGTAGTTCAGCTTCAAAATGCTTTTCATCAAATAATTCGGTATCAATGAAGTGCTTGTTTACTCGACTCATGAAATAGATTCTTCTTTTCGTAAGGTTAAAATTTCGTGGCCTGTTTCTGTTACTAGAATAGTATGTTCCCATTGTGCTGAGAGGCTGCGATCTTTAGATACAACCGTCCAGCCATCTTTCATCAATTTTACATTGCGCTTGCCAATATTGATCATTGGTTCGATGGTAAAAATCATGCCTGCTTCCAGGATTAGACCAGTATCCGCTTTGCCATAATGCAAAACTTGTGGATCTTCATGAAATTTTTCACCAATGCCGTGACCGCAATATTCCTGAACTACAGAATAGTTATTACTTTCGGCATGTTGTTGAATCACAGCCCCAATATCACCAAGTCGAGCACCGGGTTTCACTAATGCAATAGCTTTTGATAAACACTCATAACTAATTTTTGCCACACGTTTGGCCTTGATAGAAGGCTCTCCGACAAAAAACATTTTACTGGTATCGCCATGCCAACCGTCTTTAATCACCGTGATATCAATATTGATCATATCGCTATTCTTCAGGTGTTTTTCATTGGGAATGCCGTGGCAAATTACCTGATTCACAGAGGTACAAATGGACTTAGGAAAGCCATGGTAATCGAGAGGAGCAGGAATAGCTTGTTGCTCGTTGATGATATAATCGTGGCAAATCTTGTCGAGTTCATTTGTGGTAATGCCCACTTGAACGTGAGGTTCGATCATTTCGAGCACTTCTGCTGCGAGACGTCCCGCGATTCGCATTTTGTCGATATTTTCAGCAGTTTTGATAGTGACGGCCATTTAATAGTCCCTGTTCTATAAAGATGCCTGAAAAGTAGGCAAATAGTCAAAAATTGGCATTAATTCAAGAGTTTGGGCGATCTTGATTGTTGCTACAAGCCAAGTATGGTATAAAGCGCGCGCTGATTTAGCAAACTTTTAATGGTTTGATTTTATGGGGTCAATAACCCTACAAAACAAGCTGAATTTAACGACACACACACACCGACACATTTGTCAGGGTGCTGCTCCTTTTAACGCTGAGACTAGGTTTGGAGTGGTTGATTGAATGGGGTGTGTGGAGGCGTAACCCTAACAGATCTCTTAATATATTAAGGGACAGGAGAAAGTAATGAGTGAAGTAAGCATGCGTGAAATGCTTGAGGCCGGCGTACATTTTGGTCATCAAACACGTTTCTGGAATCCAAAAATGCGTAATTACATTTTTGGTGATCGTAACAAAATCCATATCATCAATTTAGAAAAGACTCTTCCTTTATATAAAGAAGCGGTTAACTTTATTGGTTCATTAGCTGCAAACCGCGGCACAATCTTATTTGTGGGCACTAAGCGTGCTGCAGGTAAAATCATCCGTGAAGAAGCAGAACGTTGTGACATGCCTTTCGTTAACCATCGTTGGTTAGGTGGTATGTTGACAAACTTCAAAACAGTTAAACAATCTATCCGTCGTTTGAAAGAATTAGAAGCGATGATGGAAAAAGGTATCGAAGGCCGTAACAAGAAAGAAATCCTGACCATGACTCGTGAAATGGAAAAACTGGATCGTAGTTTCGGTGGTATCAAAAATATGCGTGGTATTCCTGATGCATTATTTGTTATTGATGTAGGCCATGAAGACATCGCAGTTAAAGAAGCGGTTAAATTAGGTATCCCGGTAATTGGTGTTGTAGATAGTAATAACAGCCCTGATAACATTGATTATGTTATTCCTGGTAATGACGATGCTATTCGCGCAGTAAGCCTTTATGTCCAAGGTATGGCAGATGCAGTTATTACAGGTAAAGAGTCTGCGCCTAAGCCTACTGCTGGCAATAAAGATGACTTTGTTGAAACTGATGACGCAGCTCCTGTTAAAGCGGCCAAGAAAAAAGCATCTAAGAAAAAAGCTGCTAAAAAGAAAGCAGTGAAAAAAGCAGAGTCTACAGAAGAAGCTCCTGCAAAAGAAACTCCTGCAAAAGCTGAAGCAGATGATGACGAAAAAGCTGTTAAGAAAGTTGCGAAGAAAAAAGCAGCTAAAAAGAAAGCCGTTAAGAAAGCAGACGATTCAGCTGAATAATAGTTGTTTTGTGTGAAGTGTGAAGGGGGCGCCGTATTTATATTGGGCCCCCTTTTTCAAATATTTTAGAATCAAATTTTTATAGAGTTGATTTATCAAAAAGATTTAAGAGGAAATTAACATGGCAATTACTGCAGCATTAGTTAAAGAACTACGCGAACGTACTGGCGCCGGCATGATGGAATGTAAAAAATTCCTGACAGAAACCGATGGTGACATTGAAGCAGCAATTGAAACAATGCGCAAAGCGGGTATGGCGAAAGCAGATAAAAAAGCAGGTCGCGTTGCAGCTGAAGGTCTTGCGGCTATTAAGACAAGTGATGACAACAAGAATGCAATTATTCTTGAAGTAAATAGTGAAACTGATTTTGTTACTAAAGGCGATGATTTCAAAAATTTTGTTTCGTCAATTGCAGACTGTGTTTTAGAAAACAAACCTGCTGATATTGAAACATTATTAAACTTACCATTAGCAAATGGAACATCTGTAGAAGATACTCGTAAAGAATTGATTGCTAAAATTGGTGAAAACATGAGCGTACGTCGTTTTGAAATTATCGAAAATGCTGACGTTATTGGCACCTATCAACATGGTGAACGTATTGCCGTTATGGTTGAGCTTGAAGGTGGTGATGTTGAATTAGGTAAAGATATTGCAATGCATATTGCTGCAAGCAAACCTGCTTGTATATCTGAAGCTGATGTTGATGCTGCTACACTCGATAAAGAACGTGAAATTTTCTCTGCGCAAGCAGCTGAAAGTGGCAAGCCTGATAATATCATTGAAAAAATGGTTGAAGGTCGTATCAAAAAATTCCTTAAAGAAGTGACTTTGTTAGGTCAGCCTTTTGTTAAAGATCCAGACCAAACAATTGAGCAGTTGCTTAAATCTAAAAATGCTTCAGTTAAACGTTTTGTGCGTTTTGAAGTAGGTGAAGGTATTGAAAAGAAAGAAGAAAATTTTGCGGATGAAGTAATGGCGCAAATTAAGTAAAATCTAAATGGCCTCTTCTAGAGGCCATTTTTTAGTCAGCCTCATTATAATAACTAGTCGGATAAAAAATTATGGCAAGCAAATTTCGTTATCAACGTATTTTACTTAAATTGAGCGGTGAAGCCCTGATGGGTGATAAGGATTTCGGTATTGATCCTGTCGTTATTGATCGTGTCGCGGTTGAAGTAAAAGAGTTAATTGATAATGGTATTCAAGTGGCCATGGTTATCGGTGGGGGGAATATTTTCCGCGGAGTGAGTTTATCTGACAGTGGTATGGAACGTGTTTCTGCCGATCATATGGGCATGCTTGCAACGGTCATTAATGCTTTGGCATTACAGGATGGATTTGAGCGTCATGACTTAAAAGTTCGTGTTATGTCTGCATTACCTATTCATAATGTAGCTGAAGATTATATTCGTCGCCGTGCAGTACGCCATTTAGAAAAAGGTCGAGTTGTTATTTTTGCCGCAGGTACCGGTAATCCATTTTTTACTACCGATACTGCTGCGAGTTTGCGTGGTATCGAGGTGAATTGTGATGTTGTTATAAAAGGCACCAATGTTGATGGTGTTTATTCTGCTGATCCGAAAAAAGATCCAACCGCAGAAAAATATGATTTTTTAGAATACGATCAAGTTATTGAAGATAAGCTAGGTGTAATGGATACCACTGCGATTGTTTTATGCCGTGATAATAATATCCCCGTCATTGTTTATAATATGAGCACCGATGGTGCTTTAATGCGAATCGTTCGTGGTGAAAATGAAGGGACGATTGTTGAGAATAAAACCTAGTAGAAAATTAAACATAGTCGAAAGTTAAAATTAGAAAATAACGTAATTAAATTAATCCAGCAACGTAGAACGAGAATATAAAATGATTAATGAATTAAAAGCAGATGCTGAAACCCGAATGGGAAAAAGTGTAGCGTCATTAAAAAATGATCTAACAAAATTACGTACTGGGCGAGCACATACCAGTTTACTCGATCATATTACAGTTGAATATTATGGTTCAGAGGTTCCTTTAAGTCAGGTAGCCAATGTTTCTGTATTAGATTCACGTACTTTAAGCGTTTCTCCATGGGAAAAGCCAATGGTCCAGGCAATTGAAAAGGCCATTATGAATTCTAATATGGGTTTGAATCCTGCTACCACGGGTGAACTTATTCGTATTCCACTTCCACCTTTAACTGAAGAACGACGTAAAGATATGATTAAAGTTGTTCGTGCTGAAGGCGAGGGTGCTAAGGTTGCCATTCGTAATATTCGCAGGGATGTTTTGAGTGATTTTAAAGCGTTACTAAAAGATAAAGAAATTACTGAAGATGAAGATCATCAAGCACATGATGATGTACAAAAAATCACAGATAAATATGTAAAACAGGTTGATGATGCTTTAGCTGTCAAAGAGAAGGACTTGATGGAAATTTGATGTTAATCAAATTTTATCAGTGACAACTAATATGCAAGATGACCATGATCACATAGAGCTATCCGCTTCGACCAATATACCAAAACATGTTGCTATTATTATGGATGGCAATGGACGTTGGGCGCAAAAAAAAGGTTTACCTCGTATAGCTGGACACAAAGCGGGTGTTGAAACCGTTCGATCTGTTATTCAAACTTGCGTTGAAAAAGGCATCGAAGTTGTTACTTTGTTTGCTTTTTCAAGTGAAAACTGGCGTCGTCCAAAAAAAGAAGTCAGTTTGTTAATGTCACTTTTTCTACTTGCGTTGCAACGTGAAGTAAAAAAACTTCATAAGAATGGCGTGCAGCTAAAAATTGTTGGTGATATTGCAGCTTTTGATAATAAAATTCAGGCACAAATTAAAAAATCTGAAGAGTTAACTAAAAATAACAAAATCCTTGTTCTTAATGTTGCTGCAAATTATGGTGGGCAATGGGATATTACTCAGGCCGTTAAATCTCTAGCGGAAAAAATTCAAGCCGGTGAACTTAAACCTGAAGACATTAACTCCGATTTAATTAGCCAAAATTTAACCATGAATGATTTGCCTGAACCTGATTTGTTTATCCGTACAGGTGGAGAGCAACGCATTAGTAATTTTTTAATATGGCAACTGGCTTATAGTGAATTATATTTCACTGATACTTTGTGGCCAGATTTTGATCGTCAGGCATTTGAAGTTGCGCTTGATTCTTTTGCCGGACGACAACGTCGTTTTGGCCATACTGGCGAACAAATTGAGAAAATGAAAAATGCTTAAACAACGAATCATTACTGCGGCAATTTTAATTCCTCTTGTTATCTGGTCAATTCTTTATGCTACAGCTCAGGGTTTTACCTATGGTTTAGCTATCGTGTTGTTCATGGCAACATTAGAATGGAATAATTTTGTCAGTTATAAAAATAAAATGAGCGCATGGTTTTTTTCTGTTGTTGTTACAAGTTGTTTTTTATATTTAGAATATTTAGCTAATCTTCAGTTTATTCAATATGCTATTTATTTATCATTAGTTTGGTGGTTGTTAAGCTTACCTTTACTCTTTACTTTCCCGTTTAAACCGTCACATTTTTTACAAAAAAAACCAGCTAAAGTCATTGTTGGTTTTGTCATGTTGTTATCTACATTTTTAGCATTGAATTTATTACGTAACTCAGTAGATTACGGTTCTGATTATGTTATTTATTTGTTAGTTCTTATTTGGGTTGCGGATAGTGGTGCTTATTTTACGGGGCGCGCATGGGGTAAACATAAACTTATTCCCAATGTTAGCCCTGGGAAATCCTGGGAAGGTGTTGCGGGTGCAATGGTCGCGACATTTATCGCGGCATTTGTTGCTGTTGATTTACTAAATATATCTTCAACACAATCATTCTTATTTATTTTAATCACATTAGTTACCGTTGTTTATTCTGTTGTTGGTGATTTATCAGAAAGTATGTTTAAGCGTATGGCGAATGTGAAAGATAGCGGAAATATTTTACCTGGCCACGGTGGCATCCTTGATCGTATTGATAGCCTGACCTCTGGTTTGCCTGTATTTATTGCAGGTTTATGGTTAATGGAGAGATTAGCGTGAAGAGAATATGCATTCTTGGCGCGACTGGATCAATAGGTGTAAATACCCTGAATGTTGCTGCATGTCATCCTGATAAATATAAAATAGTGGCTTTATCTGCAAATAGCCAGGTTGACCGTTTAGTTGAGCAATGTGAACAGTACCAACCTGAATATGCGGTTATGGCAAATGAGAAAGCTGCTGAAGAATTAGCAAGCAAACTTAAAAGTAAAAACTCTTCTGTGCAGGTTTTATCCGGTATTGAAGGTTTAGAAAAAATTGCAAGTTTACCGCAGGTTGATTATGTGATGGCAGCGATTGTTGGTGCTGCAGGTCTTAAACCAACTTTAGCCGCTGCACGTGCAGGTAAACGTATTTTGCTGGCGAATAAAGAAGCGTTAGTGATGAGTGGTCAGATCTTCATGGATGAAGTGAAAAAAAATAATGCAGAATTATTACCAATAGATAGTGAACACAATGCTATTTTCCAATGCCTGCCAGAAGATTATGAAAAAGGTTTGGCTGAATCAGGTATAACAAAAATATTACTCACTGGATCGGGTGGCCCATTTCGCACTAAAGCATTAAATGAATTAGAAAACGTAACACCAGACGAAGCATGCGCACATCCAAACTGGAGTATGGGACGTAAGATATCTGTAGACTCTGCGACTATGATGAATAAAGGCCTGGAAATTATTGAAGCCTGTTGGTTGTTTAATACTAATCCTGACAACATCCAGGTTGTAGTGCATCCACAAAGTGTTATTCATTCTATGGTTCAATATTCGGATGGTTCTGTTTTAGCACAACTCGGACAACCTGATATGCGTACACCAATCGCACATGCGTTAGCATGGCCTGAGCGTATAGAATCGGGTGTCGAAAAACTGGATTTCTTTTCAATTTCAAAACTTGAATTTGAACGGCCTGATTACGAACGTTTTCCCTGTTTACGTTTAGCAGAAGAATCTATTCGCAAAGGTGGAACAGCTCCGGCTATTTTGAATGCTGCAAATGAAGTTGCAGTTGCGTCTTTTTTAGACAATGAACTAAAGTTTAGCGATATTGCCTATATCGTTGAGCAAACATTAAACAATCTAACCTCGCGGCCAGCAGATTCATTAACAGAAATATTAGAAGATGATCTTAGTGCAAGAAATGAAGCGGAACAATTGATTGAATTAAGAGTCCAAGGGTAGTCACGGAGAATAATGATGTCAATTTTATATACACTTCTTTCTTTTATTGTTGCAATTAGTATTCTTGTCGCTATTCATGAGTTTGGTCACTATATAGTTGCTAAAAAACTTGGTGTTAAAATTTTGCGTTTTTCAATTGGTTTTGGTCGACCATTATGGAAAAAACGTTTTGGAAAAGATCAAACAGAATTTGTTATTGCTGCCATACCTTTAGGTGGTTATGTCAAAATGCTGGATGCCCGGGAAACGGAAGTTACTGCTGAAGAAGAACATCGTGAATTTACCCGACAATCTGTTTGGGCACGTATAGCGATTGTTATTGCAGGCCCCGCCTTTAACTTTATATTTGCAATTTTTGCTTATTGGCTAATGTTTGTTGTCGGTGTTTCAGGTATTAAACCGGTAATTGGTAATGTTGATGCAGATGGCCTGGCTAAACAGTCAGGTTTGGTCTCTGGCTATGAAATTGTAGCTATCAATAATAATAAAACACCCATTTGGGATGTTGCAGTTAAGAACATTATTCCGGCTATTGTTGATCGTTCTCAGTCTGTATTAGAGTTAAAAGATAAAGAAGGTAACACTGTTACCCGGATACTTGATTTCTCTGCAACAACTGGCGAGATAAAGGTAGAAAAACTATTTGAACAGTTGGGTTTCAAACCCTGGCGCCCGGTTATTAATCCAGTTGTGGGTGCTGTTCTTGATGATTCTCCTGCAAAAAATGCTGGTTTTAAAGTTGATGATAAAATTGTTTCTGTTAATAAAATAAACACACCAGACTGGCTTGATGTTGTTGAAATTGTTTCAAGTAAACCTGCTGAAATTTTACAGGTTGTTGTTTTGCGTGATGGTCAGGAAAGAACATTACAAGTCATCCCGGAAAAAATTGTAAGAAATGGAAAAACAATAGGTCGACTAGGTCTGGGACATAAAGCAGGTGAAGCTTATCCAAAAGACATGCGCGTTACACATGGCTATAATATGTTTGAATCAATCCCCAGAGCATTTTCACGCACCTGGGATTTTAGTGTTTTAACATTTAAAATGATGGCTAAGATTTTTACTGGAGAAATTTCCATTAAAAATTTAAGCGGGCCTGTGAGTATCGCTCAGTATGCTGGTTATTCAGCAAGTGCTGGACTGGCAAGATTTTTAGATTTTTTAGCTATTGTTAGTATTAGTTTAGGTATACTTAATCTTTTACCTATACCGATATTAGATGGTGGCCATTTAACGTATTACCTCATTGAGGTTGTGCGCAAAAAACCGGTTTCAGATGAAACGCAGGAGTTTGCCAGCCGAATTGGTATGGTTCTTTTATTCTCGTTGATGGGTGTTGCGTTGTATAACGATATTCTTCGCGTGATGGGTTAAACAAAATAAAGTTGCATTGGGTTTTATGAGATATTTTTTTATTGTTTTAGTTTTTATTGGTTTGGTACATTCTGCTTCTGCATTTGAGTCTTTCGAAGTGAAAGATATAAAGTTGGAAGGTTTACAGCGTATATCTGTTGGGACGGTTTTTAATTATTTACCGATTAAACCAGGTGACAAAATTGATAAGTCTGAAATCAGGAATGCTATTCGGGTTTTATTTAAAACCGGTTTTTTCAAAGATATCCATATTGAACGGGAAGATGATGTGCTTGTTGTTTTTGTTGCTGAACGTCCGGCAATTAATAAAGTTACTATTGAAGGTTACGATGCTATATCTAAAGATCAATTTGATGAGGCTTTTAAACAAATAGGTTTAGTTAAAGGTCGTGTTTATAATCGTTCAATACTTGTGGGCTTACAACAAGAACTTCAACGTCAGTATTACAGTCTTGGTAAATACAATATAAAAATTGATGTTCAGCAGACGCAACTGGAAAGAAATCGTGTTGATATTACGGTTAAGATTTCAGAAGGTGAATCTGCTGAAATTTATTCAGTAAATGTCATTGGCAATAAAAAATTTAATGATGAAGAATTGATTAAACATCTGTCATTAGCTGAGTCTTCATTTTTTGGTTCCAGAAATAGTTATCAAAAGCAACAGCTCGCTGCAGATCTGGAAAAATTAAAATCATTTTATCTTGATAGTGGTTTTCTGAATTTTAATATTGATTCGACTCAGGTTTCATTAGGGCCGGAGAAAGAAAGTGTATACATAACTATAAATATAAAAGAAGGTGAACGTTTTACTGTTCGTAATGTGAAGCTTGCGGGCGATTTAATTCTTCCGGAAAAAGAATTGATTGATTTGATCAGTGTGAAAGAAGGTGATGTTTTCTCTCGTCGTAAGGTTATTGATAGCACAAAACGTTTAAGTGATCGTTTAGCAGAAAATGGCTATGCTTTTGCAAATGTAAACATGATTCCGGATGTCGATAAGGATTCGCGTACTATGGCAGTAACATTTTTTGTTGACTCTGGTCGTCGTGTATATGTTCGCAGAGTAAATATTGCGGGTAATCTTAAAACGCAGGATAAAGTTATTCGCCGTGAATTACGTCAATTAGAAGGTGACTGGCTTTCAACTAAACATGTTGCCAGATCAAAAACACGATTGGATAGACTTGGTTTTTTTGGTGATGTTAATGTGCAAACAGTACGTGTCCCGGGTGCAACTGATCAGGTGAATTTAAATTACAATGTTACTGAAAAACCAACAGGTAGTTTACAAGCTGGTTTGGGTTACTCTGATACACAGGGTGCGGTAGTTAATTTATCTATTACACAAGATAATTTTATGGGGACTGGTCAGCGTGTTGGGATCAATATTGATAACAGTTCTGTCACAAAGCAGTATCGTTTTAGTTTCACTAATCCTTATTATACTGAAGGTGGTATAAGTCGGAGTGTTAGTCTTTCTTACCGCAAGGTTGATGCTGCAGCAGCTAATATTTCAAACTACAGCACAGATTCATACGGAGCCTCTCTTTCATATGGTGTTCCTCTTTCTGAATTCACAAATTATCGCTGGGGTATCAAATACGACAGCACCGAAATCACTCCGGGCACAGCAGTAGCATCGAATATAGACGACTTTGTTACAGTTAACGGCCGGATAAACGATACTTTTCAGCTATTTGGCAGCTGGGCTTACGATAGTCGGAATAGACGAATATTTGCAACAGATGGAAGTTTAACTAGTATCGGAGCCGAAATTGCTGTGCCTGGCGGCGATTTGGAGTACTATAAAGTCGATTTTCGTCATTTGAGCTATATCCCAATAGGAAGTAAGGTGACATTGGCAGCTAATCTGAATTTAGGCTATGGTGCTGCATTCGAAGATATTAGTGGTTATCCTCCGTATAAAAATTATTTTGCCGGTGGTAGTAGTTCGGTTCGTGGTTATGATGCGAATAGCATTGGGCCAAAAGACAGTATAACCAATAACCCACTCGGTGGCACGGTGAAGATTGTTGGTAATATGGATTTGATATTACCTAATCCTTTCGCAGAAAAAGGTGGCTCAACTCGGGTAAGTTTATTTTTAGATGCAGGTAGTGTCTTTACAGATGCAAGTGCTATTGACAGTAGTGATTTCCGTTACACTGCGGGTCTGGCATTTATTTGGATTACCCCGGTTGGTGCGATGCGCTTTAACTTCGCGAATGCATTAAATGAAGAAGAAGGTGATTCAACCCGTTCATTCCAGTTTAGTTTAGGTTCACCATTCTAATTATAAGGATTTTATGTGCAATTAAGAATAAAAATTTATAGTCTCTGTTTTATCTTTTTGACAATGTTTTCTGGTGTATCCATTGTTAATGCTGCAGACACTCGAATTGGTATTGTAAAGACAGCCAAGTTATTAAAAGAAGCACCACAAGCAGAAGCTGCACGGAAAAAATTAGAAAGTGAGTTTGCTCCGCGTGATGCAAAAATTGTTGATTTGCAAAAGTTAATTAAAGTTTTAGAAGATAAGCTTTCTAAAGATGCTGCTATCATGAGTGATACCGCACGTAAAAAACAAGAGCGTGAAATTGTTTCAAAAAAACGTGACGTTAAAAGAGTTCGTGAAGAGTTTACCGAAGATTTTAATTTTCGTCGAAATGAAGAAATCAGCAAGTTACAAAAACTTGTTTCAGAAACAATTCTTTCACTGGCAAAAGAAAATAAATATGACATCATTTTAAATGAGAGTGTTATTTATGCCAGTCAACAAGTTGACATTACAGCTAACGTATTAAAGCGTTTACGTGAGCTATATAAAAATAATCAAGTAAAAAAATAAATTTAATAATTAAAATAACATCCTCAACTTATATAAGGTGGGCCAGTGAAGTACACACTGGGAGAACTAGCAGAACACGTTTCAGGTGAAGTAAAAGGTGATGCCTCTTGTATGATTGAGGGCGTGGCAACTTTACATAACGCTGATGCTAAACAAATAAGTTTTTTAACCAACTCATACTATCGTAAGCAGCTTGCAGCAAGTCAAGCGGGTGCAGTTATTATGTCAGCAGCCGATGCTGAAAGCTGTACAATAAATGCCCTTGTCTCGCAAAACCCTTATGCTGCTTATGCGAAAATTGCGGCTTTACTTTATCCAGATGAAAAATATATTCAAGGAATTGATACTGGCGCGCATGTTGCTACTGATACCAGTATCAGTAAAACAGCCAGTATTGCAGCAGGTGTTGTAATTGAATCAGGCGTGACTCTTGCTGATTTTGTTCGTATTGGTCCAGGTTGTGTATTACAAAAAAATGTTAAAATTGGTGCTAATTCCATTTTAACAGCGAATGTAACCGTGGCGCATGACTGTGATATCGGTGAAGGAAACCTAATACATCCAGGTGTAGTGATTGGCGCGGATGGGTTCGGGCAAGCAATGGATAATGGCAACTGGATTAAGGTGCCCCAGCTTGGGCGAGTTATTATTGGCAATGATGTTGAAATTGGCGCTAATACGACAATAGACCGTGGCGCTATCGAAGACACTATTATTGAAGACAATGTTAAGCTGGATAACCAGATTCAGGTTGCGCATAATGTGAAAATTGGTGCACACACCGCAATTGCGGGCTGTACGGCCATTGCAGGCAGTACAAAAATTGGAAAACATTGTAGAATAGCCGGAATGGTAGGAATCGTAGGGCATTTAGAGATTGCCGACAATGTTACCGTTACCGCAAAGTCATTGGTTACAGGTTCAATTAAGAAAGCAGGGGTATATTCAGCGGGAACACCACTTGAACCTAGCCAGAAGTGGCGAAAAAACACAATTAGATTCAAGCACTTAGATGAAATGGCTAAGCGTTTAAATAAATTAGAAAAACTACTCTCCAGCAAAAAAGAGCCTGGCGAATAAAATATTAAGAGGAAGTTAGCCTTGAAAGAACTTGATATTCATCAAATCCTTGAACATTTACCACATCGTTATCCATTTTTGTTAATTGATCGGGTGACAGAATGTAACCCGGGTAAATCATTAACCGGTTATAAAAATGTCACTTATAATGAACCTTATTTCACTGGGCATTTTCCACAGCGGCCTGTTATGCCTGGCGTGTTAATTCTTGAAGCTTTGGCTCAAGCAACGGGTATCCTTGCTTTTCGTACAATTGGAGAGATTCCTGATGGTAGCTCGCTCTATTATTTTGTCGGCATAGACAAAGCGCGTTTTAAGCGACCTGTTGAACCAGGTGATCGATTAGATTTGCATGTTGAGTTCATTAAAGAAAAGCGTGATATATGGAAATTTGTCGGTAAAGCAACGGTTGATGGTAAAGTAGTTTGTAGTGCTGATTTAATGTGCGCACAACGTGATGCTGAGACTCTTTAATTAAAAGTGATTCATCCAACAGCCCTTATTGATCCCTCCGCAAAACTCGCTGACTCTGTTGAAGTCGGTGCGTACTCCGTTATTGGTGCGAATGTTGAGATAGGCGAAAAAACCTGGGTTGGGCCACACGTAGTCATTCAAGGCCCATGTAAAATTGGTAGCGAAAATAAACTTTTTCAATTTTCTTCTATTGGCGAAATTCCTCAAGATAAAAAATTCCATGGTGAAATCTCATTTCTTGAAATAGGTGATCGAAATACTATTCGTGAGTTTGCCACGATTAATCGTGGCACTGACGATGGTGGTGGAACGACACGTATCGGTAATGACAATTGGTTAATGGCATATATTCATATTGCTCATGATTGTCAGATTGGAAGTAATACTATTTTTGCAAATAATGCTTCGCTAGCCGGCCATGCCATAATCGAAGATTTTGTCATTCTTGGTGGTTTTACTTTAGTACATCAATTTTGCAAAATTGGACAACATGCTTTTTGTGGAATGGGTAGTGCTATTAGTAAGGATATACCTCCATATCTAATGGTAAATGGCAGTCCTGCACATGCTCATGGTTTAAATACTGAAGGTATTAAACGTAAAGGCTTCAGTAAAGAAGCAATAAAAGCATTACGTGAAGCGTATAAAATTATTTATCGCTCAAATAATACTGTCGAAATAGCAAAAGCAGAGTTGAAATCATTAGCTTCAAATTTCCCGGAAGTACAAAATATGCTGACTTTTCTAGAGCAAAGTGAACGTGGTATTTTGCGTTAAAGCGGGCTTGATTTAGTCGGTTTGTATTTTTCATTTCAAGAGTTACAAAAACAACAAGCTTTAGCCTATGAAGATATTATATATTGGATCGTCGGGTCCTTTGTCTTTGATTCCATTACAGGCTTTGATAAATTCTAGATACACTATTTGTGCTATTGCTGTAGATGAAGATAATGGTGAGTTTAACGTAATAAATTCAGGTTCTATTCAATCCTTGGCTTTTGAACATTCAATTCCATTAATAAAATTAAATGAAACACTGACTGATGTGGTTTTACAAATTTCATCATATCAGCCCGATATTATTTTAGTTTCTTGTTATGCCCGCTTAATTTCTCAATCTATT
>VAPM010091319.1_pt1 | contig 16948 bp, 15 predicted proteins | sample 3395091 | NCBI WGS metagenome assembly VAPM01 (sample SAMN08290445, study PRJNA428436) | hydrothermal vent metagenome | isolation source: Deep-sea hydrothermal vent chimney 3 | place: Pacific Ocean: Juan De Fuca Ridge | reverse complement strand
GTATTCACGTCATCCACCGGATCATGGCCATCCAGTGGAGCCATATCCACTAGGTGCAACAGCAACCGGGTACGCGACAGGTGTTTAAGAAACTGAATACCCAATCCCACACCTTCAGCGGCACCTTCGATAACCCCCGGAATATCGGCGATCACAAAGCTTTGATGCGGTGCGGGGCTAACCACACCCAGGTTGGGGTGCAACGTGGTAAACGGATAATCCGCCACCTTAGGCCGCGCATTGGAAACGACGGTAATGAGTGTTGATTTACCGGCATTGGGCAAACCCAACAAACCCACATCGGCCAACACATTCAGCTCCAGCGCCAGATCACGCACTTCGCCCAGTGTGCCCGGCTTGCTCTGGTAGGGGGTGCGATTGGTGCTGCTTTTAAAGCGCGCATTACCCAAACCATGAAAACCACCCTTAGCGACCAGCAATCGCTGCCCTTCTTTCACCACATCACCGATCACCTCTCCAGTGTCGGCATCATGCACCAACGTACCTACAGGCACTTGCACGATTAAATCCTCACCGGATTTGCCAGTACAATTTGCACCCATGCCGTTGGTACCCCGCTCAGCACGATAGGCACGCTGAAAACGAAAATCAGCTAGGGTGTTCAGCCCGGTGTTGCCTTGCAAATAAACACTACCACCATCGCCACCATCGCCACCGTCCGGCCCGCCTTTGGGCACGTACTTTTCACGGCGAAAACTCACACAGCCGTTACCACCGTCACCGGCGTCAACTTTGATTCGGGCTTCATCAACAAATTTCATAACTTCAGTATCTATTATTAAGGAGACGGTATCGAGGAACCAGAAGGAAAAACCCCTGGAAATTTACCCACTGCTACTCGTCACATTAGGGGATGACATAAAAAAGGCCTCGATCTACGAGGCCTCTCCATAACGCTGCTTTCCCAACGAAATACCCTTACGCAGGCACCACATTGATGAAAGTACGATTCTTTGGCCCCTTCACCGCAAAAAGCACTTTACCATCTGCTTTGGCAAACAGGGTGTGGTCCTTACCGCAACCCACATTGTTTCCAGGGTGAAATTTGGTGCCGCGCTGACGCACGAGAATGTTACCCGCCTTGACCACCTCACCGCCATAGCGTTTGACGCCCAGACGTTTGGATTCTGAATCGCGACCGTTGCGGGTACTGCCCGCTGCCTTTTTATGTGCCATTTTTCTATTCCTCTGACTTTTCTTTTATCTCAGATACCAGATAATCAGGCCTGAATGCCCGTAATCTGTAATTCGGTGTAGCTCTGACGATGCCCCATTTGCTTACGATGGTGCTTGCGACGACGAAACTTAATGATTTCGATTTTTTTACCGCGACCGTGAGATTTAACGGTTGCTGTCACTTTCCCGCCAGCCACCAACGGTGAGCCCACGTTAACATTGTCACCATCAACCACCATTAACACCTGATCGAGTTCAATCGTGGCACCCTCATCGGCGTCGATTTTTTCGACCTTGAGGGTTGCGCCTTCTGAAACTTTGTATTGCTTGCCACCGGTTTTGATTACCGCGTACATGGCTGTATTCTCCGAATAAATTGCTGCGCTAAAAATTTGTTTTGCTCTCGCCGTCCTGCTCTCATACTGAGTATGAAACCCGTCGAACACAGAACATCCCGGACGGGATTGACCCTGACCAGACAAAGGCCGCGAATTTTAGCGTTTACAGGACGGTACGTCAAACTCCAAAATGATCGACTTTTCTGCCATTATAGGGGTTCATCCTCTGACCGCTGTATCGCCATGCTCAGTTCCACATTTAACAACAATGCCGAAGCCTTGACCGAAACACCGGCCGAGGTACCAGCACCGCAAACCATCGAGCACGTCAACGAGCTTGTAGCCGCTGATATGGCTGCCGTGAACCAGCTCATTGAAACACGACTGCAATCCGAAGTGGTTTTGGTCAATCAGGTCAGTGGTTACATTATTCACAGCGGTGGTAAGCGCCTGCGGCCAATGCTAGTGCTGCTCTCAGCACGGGCCTTTGGCTATACCGGTGAGCAGCATTTCAACCTGGCTGCTATCGTGGAATTTATCCATACTGCCACTCTGCTACACGATGATGTCGTAGATGCCTCCGACCGTCGTCGCGGCCGGGAAACAGCCAACGCTCTGTGGGGCAACGAAGCGGCCGTCCTGGTGGGAGACTTCCTTTATTCCCGCGCCTTCCAAATGATGGTGGACGTTCAGCGCATGCGGGTGATGGACATTCTCGCCCACGCCACTAACGTAATCGCCGAAGGCGAAGTGTTGCAGCTGCTCAACTGCAATGACCCGGATACCACTGAGCAGCGCTATCTCGATGTCATCCATTGCAAAACTGCCAAACTGTTCGAGGCCGCTGCACAACTGGGTGCAATACTCTGCGATGCAACACCTGAACAAGAACAGGCCATGGCCAAATACGGGATGCACCTGGGTACGGCATTTCAATTGGTGGATGACGTGTTGGACTACAGTGCCTCGTCAGAAACCATGGGTAAAAACGTCGGTGATGATCTCGCTGAAGGCAAGCCAACCTTGCCACTGATTCGCGCCATGCGACAGGGAACAAAGGCGCAATCAGCATTGATCCGCAAAGCCATCGAAACCGGTGGACGCGACAATATTGCCGAGGTTATGGCCGCCATTGAATCGACAGATGCCATCGAGTACACTGCCCGCAAAGCACGGGAGGAGGCCGATTTAGCCATTGCGCAACTACAAAACATCCCCGCTTCCAATTACACTGACGCCTTGAAAACCCTCGCTGATTTCTCCGTCAGTCGTACCTACTAATTACCATTAGCGTAATGACCAACAAAATTATTCGGCGTGTAGCGCAGCCTGGTAGCGCACTTCGTTCGGGACGAAGGGGTCGGAGGTTCAAATCCTCTCACGCCGACCACTGCTTCATTGGTTATTTTCCTGCAACGGACAAGTCACGCCAATCACACTAATATCATCCTGCGCACGCTCATCTTTCAGGTAATCACGTAGCGCATCAGCCACCGCAGTACATACTGTTTTATCCGGGTAACGAGAAATAGACTGTTCCAGTCGCTCTTCACCAAAAGGCTCTCCATCATCATTCAGCGCGTCAATGGCACCGTCAGAACAAGCTAGCAATTCGCCAGCAACCTGCCATTGGTACACTTGCGTATGCGACTCAAATTCTTCATCCGAAACAATCCCCAAAGGCGCAGCATTGGATGCAAAGCGGTGTACAATATTGCGCTGCTCATCAACAAACAGAGCTTCGGGACCGCCGCCATTCCAGACTTCAATCAATTGATTGCGTACGTCCACCATGATCAGCGTAGCAGCGACAAAACGGTCACGCGGCACCAGCACCCGCAGTTGGCTGTTTATGGATCTGACGATACGGCTCACTGAATAATCCCGGCTGGTCATGTGATAAAAGGTTTGTGACACGGGTATTTGCATCATCGCGGCCAGTAATCCATGGCCAGTGGCATCGGCCACCATCACATAGAAGCGGTCATCACCACCGCGGCACGCAGCCACCAGATCACCACTCATGTGTTCTGCGGGCAACAACCAGCTATCCAGCAGTTCATCTGACATTTTACCCGCACGAGTCATGCGCTCCATCAGCGCATTGCCAAGGTATTTCTCCTCTTCTGCGGTGGCTCGATACTTTTCCAACTCGTTGGTCTGTGAACTCAGTGCATCACTCATGTCAGCGATACGCTGCATAGCTTTAATTTTGGCGTCAAAAATACGCATATTAACGGGCTTGGTGAGGTAGTCATCACCACCGGCATCCAGGCCAGCCACCTGATCTTCAACCGCAACCTTCGCACTCATAAAAATAATCGGGATCCATTTTTCACCACTGCGTTGGCGAATTTCGCGGGTGGCTTCGTAACCATCCATCACCGGCATCATCACGTCCATCAGAATCAAATCCGGTTGTTCGCTTTCAAAACGTTCGATGGCTTCCTGCCCATTGGTCGCGGTGATCATTTCATGGCCTTTTCTGCTGAAAAAACGCGCCAGCAAATTGAGATTCATTTCCGTATCATCCACCGCAAGAATTTTTAGTGTTTTTTCACTCACCGTTTTTTTCCACCTTTCAATGCAGCAACCCCGTATACTTTGCCCACTGACATATGCATCAGGACACCGCAACACCTGTCGGCACAGCCATCAAAAAACTGAACCAATTCACAGAAATGCCGCTATTTTTAACATCGGCACCATCATTCACAAACATGATTCACAAATGACATTCACCACGCCCTCTGCTATTTAAAGAACACACTAAAAATACTGTCAAAACCTAAAACGTGCCCCTATCCGCCTTTTCCAACACTGAAGCCAGCAGTCTGCCAAGCCTCACCGGCAAACGAGCGTGGCGACCACTGCACTTCCTGAACCTCTACCGCATTACTCTGGCTGCATTGTTTGTCAGTGCCATTTTTTTCAAAGGTAATTTGCCGGTATTGGGCAGCCACAATGTCAGCCTTTTTCAGATAATCAGTTTCGTTTATCTGGGTATCGCGCTAACCACCAGCTTTGTTATTCACTTTCGCTGGCTGAATTTTCGCTTGTTGACTTACAGCCTAGTGATACTGGACATCCTCGCACTGACGCTGATTATGCGTGCCAGTGGTGGCATCGAAACCGGTCTGGGCATGTTGCTGGTCGTCGCTATTGCGGGCAACAGCCTGTTGCTTACCAGTCGGGCAGCCAACTTATTTGCCGCCATTGCCGCCATTGCCGTTCTCACCGAACAGGTTTTTGCACAACAAGATCCTGGATTAACCGCCAACTTTACCCAGGCCGGTATTTTAGGTGCGGCCCTGTTTGCCACTGCCTTTCTCGCCCATGTGCTATCCACGCGAGTACGCGAAAGTGAAGCTCTTGCGGCACAACGCGGTGTGGATTTGGCCAATCTGGCACAGCTCAATCAACATGTATTACAACGTATGCAGTCCGGTATCGTGGTGGTGGATGCCGACCAACACATACACCTGATGAATGAGTCTGCCTGGTACATGTTGGGTCTACCGTCGCTGGGTAACACTCAAAACAAAAACCTCAAACTGATCTCCCCGGAACTGGCCGAACAACTGATCGACTGGCGTCGTGGCGGACTCTCTGAACCTCGCATGTTCCGCCCCGGTGGTGGCAATGTAGAATTACTACCCAACATGACTGCCTTGGGCAGTGAAGCACATGCCGGCACATTGATTTTTCTCGAAGACACCGCACGCATGGCACAGCAGGCCCAACAATTGAAACTCGCCTCACTGGGTCGGCTCACCGCTAGCATTGCCCACGAAATCCGCAATCCACTGGGGGCTATCAGCCACGCCGAACAACTGCTGGCTGAAGGAGGCAGCAACAACGCCTCCGACAATCGACTGTTGGAAATTATTCACACCAACACCGCGCGCGTAAACGACATTATCGAAAATGTGTTGCAACTGAGTCGGCGCGACCGCTCCATGCCTGAGGATTTACCACTAAAAGACTGGCTGGAGAATTTTCTCCAGGAATTTGTGCAAAGCCAAAACTGCGACCCGGCTGATATCAGCTTGCACATCTCACCCGATAACACCACCGTACACATGGATGCCACCCAATTACATCAGGTACTGTGGAATCTGTGCCAGAATGGTCTGCGCCATAGCCAGGATCATCCGGGGCAACCCAAACTGGAACTGCATGGCGGTATCGAAGATGACTCACGCAAACCCTTTCTGGACGTCATCGATCACGGGCCGGGTGTACCACCCGATGCGATAGGCAATATTTTTGAGCCTTTTTTCACCACTGAAAGCAAAGGTTCCGGGCTGGGGCTGTATATCGCTCGTGAATTGTGCGAAGGCAATCGGGCTCGACTCAGTTATGTGGCCATCCCCACCGGTGGAGCCTGTTTTCGGTTAGACTTTGCCGAACAAAAACCAGAACAACCAGCAGAATCAAAACACGACGAACAAACAACGTAACCGAGATTCCATGACACCACCTTCCCACGCCCTCATTGTTGACGACGAACCCGACATCTGCGAATTGTTGGAATTGACTCTGGGGCGCATGAATATCGAAACCCGTGCCGCCAACGACTTGGCACAAGCACGCGAATTGCTAGCACAGTACCGTTTTGACCTCTGCCTCACCGACATGAAACTGCCCGATGGCAACGGCGTGGAACTGGTGGAACACATCCAGCAACACTACCCCAAAACCCCGGTAGCGATGATTACTGCCCACGGCAGCATGGAATGGGCTATCAAAGCGCTCAAAGCCGGAGCCTTTGACTTCGTCTCCAAACCCGTAGATCTGCAAATTCTGCGTAATCTGGTCAACACCGCGCTACGTGTCTCGGAAAACAGCCCACGACTGGATCGCCGCTCGCGTGACGAATTGCTCGGCGACTCCAAACTCATGCAGCATACTCGTGCCACCATTGCCAAAGTCGCACGCAGTCAGGCACCCATTTACATCAGCGGTGAATCCGGCACTGGCAAAGAACTGGTGGCCAAACTTATTCACAACAAAGGGCCACGCGCCAACGGCTCTTTCGTGCCCGTCAACTGCGGTGCCATTCCTGACGAACTCATGGAAAGCGAGTTTTTCGGCCACAAAAAAGGCAGCTTCACCGGAGCCATAGCCGATAAAAAAGGCCTGTTTCAGGCCGCCGACGGAGGCACCTTGTTCCTCGACGAAGTAGCTGATCTGCCGCTGCACATGCAAGTCAAACTGCTGCGTGCCATCCAGGAAAAGGCCATTCGTCCCGTGGGTGAGGCCAGAGAAATCAGTGTCGACGTACGCATCCTCAGTGCCACCCATAAAAATCTGAGCAAGCAGGTGGAAAACGGTCGTTTCCGACAGGATCTGTTTTACCGCATCAACGTCATCCAGCTCCCCCTACCTTCCCTACGTGAACGCAGCGAAGACATCCCTCAACTCACCAAACACACCCTAGGCAAACTCGCCCGACAAATGAGCCTGGAAAAACCCAGCCTCGCCCCTGATGCAGCAAGTGCCCTTAATCACTACCCCTTCCCCGGCAATGTGCGCGAACTGGAAAATATCCTCGAACGCGCCATGACCCTGTGCGAAGACAACACTATCCGCCAACGTGACCTGCACCTGCCTGAAACCACCAATAGCACCCTCGCCCCACCCATGCCCGGCCCGCTAGACTCCGGTAAAATCCACCTCGAAGCCCATCTCGGCGAAATCGAAAAAACGGCTATTTTGCAAGCCCTGGAACAAACCAAATACAATAAAACTGCTGCGGCCAAACTGCTGGGGCTCAGTTTTCGGGCATTGCGATATCGGCTGAAGAAACTAGGGTTGGAGTAAACTACAACCACTCTGCCCCGAAGCGCAAACTGGCCATGCTGCACATGGCTACAAAACTGGACGACCTCTGCGTCCCTCCCGGCAACCGGTTTGAAGCTCTGAAAGACAACCGTAAAGGGCAACACAGCATTCGCATCAACCAGTAATACCACCTCTAGTTTCCGGTTTACTGATGGCAAGGTAGAAGATATTGAAATTGTCGATTATCACGATTAGGGGACGAAAATGGATATTGGATTTGACGTAGAATAACGGGAAGAATACCTGCAGCCACTGGGCGTCAGCTAAAGCCGTTTTTCCCGCGACGTGCATATCAGCTATCCGCGCGCTAATGAACTGCTCAACCGCAAACGCATCCTGACCCCGGATACCGCACTGCGTCTCTCCAGTTACCTTGGGACGAGTGCAGAATTCTGGATTAACTGGCAAGGACTTTACGACCTGCAGCAAACGATAAAACAACATGAAGACGAATACCGACGCATTGAGCCGATCGTATAAAATAAGCCTAAATGCCATTTGCCGCACATTATTCCATTGCCCCGGAAAAACAAGCCCTTTGCTATCACTCCGCCATACATAAAGTGACCAAAATTGTCACTTTGTGACATCACGCGAGCGTCTACAAACCTCCCTGTGGCACCTTCAAAACAAGGGGGGTCATCACAAACCCAAAAATATTACCCCCCACCAAAAACCTGCAACTCATTGTTACTTATTTATTTTAAGACCATCATAAGGCCAAAAAAATCGTGTATAACAAAATCCCAACAGAATTTGGCACGTCCCATGCTTATACCTAAATGCGAGTGCGGATTTCCCCGTTTTGATCAGTCACCACAAAACTAAAGTTTCTGTGTAACTGAACGAAAAGGTGAAGACGTCACCGAATGGCATCACGGATTTGAACAAAAAATGATCAAAGCCGGGAAATACGCAATAACTTTAATTTGAACACTGTGGAGGATTTATCCATGCAACACGTAAAAACACTACAAAAGGGCTTCACGCTCATCGAGCTGATGATCGTAGTTGCCATTATCGGCATTTTGGCCGCTATCGCTATTCCGGCTTATCAGGATTACACCATTCGAGCCCAGGTGAGTGAAGGTCTGAGCCTGGCCGCCGCTGCGAAAGCGTCTGTTACTGAAAGTTTCAATGATTCAGGCGCGGCTCCCGTTGACCGTGTAGCCGCTGGTATGACTGCTAATGACACAGATACCAGTGGTAAATATGTCACCGGAGTTGACGTCGTTAACGGCACCATAATTGTCACCTTTGGCAATGAAGCCAACGCAGTGCTCAATGGGCAGGTACTGACCTTGACTCCCTATGAATCTATAGATCTGAGCATCACTTGGCAATGTGGCCTCTCTATTCCACCCGTAGCTCCGAGTGCTCCTATGGGTACCGCCGGGGGTGTCAATGTTGCGGTTCCAGCCGCCACTACCGTTGCAGCTCAACATCTCTCCGCTGCCTGCCGCGCATAACCCTTGATCAATTGATGTAATCAGTGGTGAACCCTTCCGATATGGGAGGGTTCACCGTTTTTACATGTACCGCAAATAGAGAATGTGCGTGCTCCCATAGGGCCAACTTCTCCATGGCACTTATATTTTCTGGCCTCCTGTCTTATTATCTCCTTATACCCTCCCTTCCGGAATTGTGCATTTTATTATTTATCAACCCAATCACTGAATCTAAACAATTTTTATTTTTTGCCGTTATATTAGGCAGGGTGCAGAATACTCTCCAGTACCATTAAGTTAAATCGGATGTTCTGCTTGTTGAAGGTTGGTGGTGATATTGCGCACCCTCCAACACCTGTCGTGATCCTGATCACGGACACTAAAAATTAAAACCAGAGTAAAAACTTCCCAATGGCAACACCAAACGCACAAATGACTCTCAATGGTCTGGCCCGCCGACTGGTTAGCGACGGCCACCTCGCTGAAGCAGAAGCCCTAAAGGCTCAAGAGGAAAGCGACAAAAAAAAATCTCCGCTGGTCAGCTATCTGGTGGAAAAAAAACTGCTGGATGGAAAAATCATCGCTACTGCTGCCTCAGAAGAGTTCGGCATCCCCATATTTGATATAGAGGCCATTGAGCTGGAAACCGAAATCACCAAATTGGTAGATGAAAAACTGGTACGCAAACACCGTGCTCTACCTCTCTATAAACGTGGCAACCGACTGTTTGTGGCAGTTTCTGATCCCACCAACCTGACGGCGCTGGATGAAATAAAATTCCATGTAGGAGCCAATACCGAGGCTGTTCTGGTTGAAGAGAACAAGCTCAAGGATGTTATCGAAAAAGCCATGGCGGGTGCCGACACCTCGCTTGCTGATATGTCCGGTGATGGTGACCTTGATGATCTGGATATCGGCGGCGGTGATGAAATTGAAGATGACTCAACCAGCGATGCCGATGTTGATGATGCCCCAGTAGTACGTTTCGTAAACAAAATTTTGCTGGATGCCATTAATACTGGTGCCTCGGATGTGCATTTCGAGCCCTATGAAAAAACCTACCGGGTGCGCTACCGTCGCGATGGCGTGCTCAAAGAGATTGCCACACCACCTGTGGCTCTCAATCGCCGTATTTCTGCACGCCTAAAGGTATTATCACGACTGGATATCTCTGAACGCCGAGTGCCTCAGGACGGGCGTATGAAAATGAAACTCTCCAAAAACCGGGCTATCGATTTTCGTGTTAACACCTGTCCCACCCTGTACGGTGAAAAAATCGTACTGCGTATTCTTGACCCAGCCAGTGCGCAACTGGGTATCGATGCCCTGGGTTATGACGAAGATCAGAAACAACTTTACATGGATGCCTTGCAACAACCTCAAGGCATGATTCTGGTCACCGGCCCTACAGGTAGTGGTAAAACCGTTTCACTGTACACGGGCCTGAATATCCTCAATACGGAAGATAAAAACATCTCCACAGCGGAAGACCCAGTGGAAATCAATCTGGCAGGCATTAACCAAGTTAACGTGGAACCCAAGGTGGGGCTGACCTTTTCTTCTGCCCTCAAAGCCTTCCTGCGTCAGGACCCAGACATTATTATGGTCGGTGAAATTCGTGACATCGAAACAGGTGAAATTGCCATCAAAGCCGCACAAACAGGTCACTTGGTGCTCTCCACCCTACATACCAATGACGCTCCGCAAACCCTGAGCCGGATGATCAATATGGGTATTGCACCGTTTAATATCGCCTCATCGGTATCGTTGATCATCGCCCAGCGCCTAGCGCGACGGCTGTGCAATAGTTGCAAAAAGCCCACCGACATTCCCAAAGAGGCCTTGCTTGCGGAGGGCTTTAAAGAGGAAGACCTGCCTGGGCTCAAAATTTATAAAGCAGTGGGTTGCGATCAGTGCGATAGTGGTTATAAAGGGCGTGTCGGTATCTACCAGGTCATGCCCATCTCGGATCAAATGTCCCGTATCATCATGGCCGAGGGTAACGCCATCCAGTTGGCGGACCAAGCCCGAAAAGAAGGCATTAACGATCTCCGACAATCCGGGCTGATTAAGGTCAAACAAGGCATTACCAGTCTCGAAGATGTCAACCGTGTCACCAAAGAATAACAATTCGTGATATAGAATACAGAACAAAACCTAGGAATAAACTATGGCTAAACAAGCAACGGCTGGTCTCTATATTTGGGAGGGCATGAACAAACAGGGTAAACGCGCCAAGGGCGAACTTGCCGGTTCCACCATTGCACTGGTGAGGGCCGACCTGCGACGTCAGGGTATAACCCCACTCAAAGTAAAGAAAAAACCTAAATCGCTGTTTGGGGCCAAAAAGAAAAAAATCACTGCAAGTGATATCTCTGTGTTCAGTCGCCAGTTGGCCACCATGATGTCCGCTGGTGTACCTCTAGTGCAAGCCTTCGAGATTGTCGGCAAAGGCCATGAAAACCCATCGATGCAAGATCTCATCATGGACGTTAAAAATACGGTGGAGGGTGGCACATCACTGGCTGAAGCACTGGCCAAACACCCCTTCTATTTTGATGACCTCTATTGCAGCCTGGTGCATGCTGGCGAGCAAGCCGGTATTTTGGAAACCCTGCTGGATAAAATCGCCACCTACAAAGAAAAAGTGGAGACCATTAAGGGTAAAATCAAAAAGGCTCTGTTTTATCCTGCCGCCATTGTTGGCGTGTCTTTTATCATTACCGCCATTTTGCTGATTTTTGTTATTCCTCAATTTGAATCCATGTTCACCAGTTTTGGCGGCGACCTGCCAGCCATGACAAAATTTGTAGTTGAACTTTCAAAAATATTCCAGGAATGGTGGTGGGCCATTTTTGGTGCCCTAGGTGGCGCTATCTATGGCATCATGCAGCTCAAAAGACGCTCCAAAAAATTCAACGTCCTCATGGATCGAGCTATCCTCAAACTACCCATCATCGGTGATATTATCACCAAAGCCACTATCGCCCGTTTTGCCCGCACCCTGTCTACCATGTTTGCAGCAGGCATGCCTCTGGTAGAGGCTATGGAAACCGTGGCCAAAGCGGCTGGCAACGCAGTTTACACTGACGCCATCATGGGTATGAAAGATGAGGTAGCGACAGGTCAGATGATTAATGTCTGCATGAAAGAGACCGGTCTGTTCCCCAACATGGTGGTGCAAATGCTCGCCATCGGTGAAGAAACCGGTTCTGTGGACAGCATGCTGGCCAAGGTTGCTGATTTCTACGAGGAAGAAGTGGATAACATGGTCGATGGCCTCAGCAGTTTGTTGGAACCTTTGATTATGGCCGTGCTTGGTGTGCTTATCGGTGGTCTGGTTATCGCCATGTATCTGCCAATCTTCAAAATGGGCGCTGTGGTTTAAAAACTGGCATCACACTTAACCAATCACGAGTTTTAAATCACTGATTTATGGCCATCATTGACCTATTAAGCGCCAGCCCGGCATTCTATTTTTCAGTTGTCGGGCTGCTGGGACTGACAGTAGGCAGTTTTCTCAACGTGGTTATTCATCGCTTGCCGATGATGATGGAACACGAGTGGCGGGCACATTGCGCCGAACTGACCGAAAGCAACGCTCCCTCCCCGGATACAGAGGAAAAACTCACCCTCTCCACTCCCCGTTCCCGCTGCCCCCGTTGCGGGCATGCCATCACCATTTTAGAAAACATCCCCGTGCTCAGCTATCTCTGGTTACGCAGCCGTTGTTCTGCTTGCAGTGAAAAAATTTCCATCCGTTATCCCCTCATCGAATTCATCACCGCCCTGCTTTCAGTCGTGGTCGCCTGGCATTTTGGCTTCACCTGGCCCGCACTCGCCGCATTATTCTTTACCTGGGCGCTCATCGCCCTGACCATGATCGACTTCGACCACCAACTACTGCCCGACAGCATCACACTACCCTTTTTATGGTTAGGTCTGGCATTAAGCCTGTGGCCCGTTTTCGTTGACAGCCCCACTGCCATTATCGGCGCTATCGCGGGTTACCTCAGCCTGTGGACTGTGTATTGGGCCTTCAAACTTATCACCGGCAAAGAAGGCATGGGTTATGGCGATTTCAAACTGTTAGCCCTGCTCGGTGCCTGGATGGGCTGGCAAATGTTACCGGTGATTATTCTTTTATCGTCTGCCGTGGGAGCCGTGGTAGGTATTACGCTCATTCTGCTACGCGGCCGGAACCGTAACATCCCCATCCCCTTTGGGCCTTACCTTGCCGCCGCTGGCTGGATTGCCCTGTTATGGGGACACGATATCAGCAACGCCTACCTGCGTTTCTCGGGTCTACAGTAAAATAGGCTGGCTGGCATGTAGCTTGGCGTTTCCTCCCTGCTCAGGTATCTTCCACGCATGCTCATTATTGGACTCACCGGCGGCATCGGCAGTGGCAAAACGACCGTCAGCCAGTATTTTGAAAATTTTGGCGTCCCGGTGATTGATGCCGATCAGCTCACGCGGGAGCTGGTTGCCCCTGGACAGCCCGCCCTGAAAGAAATTGCCGAGCAACTGGGTGCCGACTTACTCACCACGGATGGCAAACTTGACCGTCCCCGGTTACGCGAGCGCATTTTCACCCACCCCGAGCAACGCCAGATACTCGAAGCTATCCTGCACCCACGCGCCCACGAAGCGGCTCTACAACAACTCACTACGCTACGCGAAAGTATGCGCCCACCAATTTATGTGATACTCAGCGTACCACTACTCATCGAAAGTGGCTGGACCGATCTGGTGGATCGTGTACTGGTAGTCGATACCTCCCCGGCGCAACAGCAGCAGCGCGCCAGTCAGCGCGATGGGCTCAGCACTGCACAAATCAACACCGTAATTCACAGCCAAACCGATCGGGACACCCGACTCGCTGTTGCGGATGACATCATCCACAACAACACTGACCTTCCGGCTCTGCAATCCCAGGTAACCTCCCTGCACCAACAATACCAACAACTTGCCCACCCTCGCTAACTCAGGGAGAATGGCGACCCATTAACCACCCTACAGACCCGAGCCTGCAAAACCGGCATGCCTAATTTAACCAACACTATTTACGAACATCCGCTCAATGAGCGCCTGCGTTTTTTCCTGCGTCTGGAATTCCTGTTTCGCCTTGCCCGCCACAGCCTTCGCGACGATGCTGTATGGGATAGCCACAACAGCCTCACCGCACTACTGGAAATCCTCAATATCGTCAGCCGCATTGACATGAAAACCGAAGTCATCAAAGAACTCGACCGCATCAACAATACCCTCACCGCGCTCACACAAACCCCTGGCGTCAATACTGATACCCTCAGTCAGTTGCTCACTACCCTGGGTGGTTTCAAAACTCAGCTGCACAACATGGATGGCCAACTGGCACAGGAGCTGCGCGAAAATGAACTATTCAAACTGGTAATCCAGCGTAGTGGTATCCCCGGCGGCCTGTGTGACTTTGACCTGCCGCCCTATCGTCATTGGTTAAAGCAACCGGCCGAAGTGCGTATCGAAAAATTACGCTACTGGTTGGGCACACTGGACACCCTGCGTCTGTCGGTGGAGCTAATGTTAAAACTGATTCGTGAAAGCGCCACCGCCGTACCGCAAATGGCCACTGGTGGAAACTACCAGCAAAACCTGGACACCGGCACGCCGTACCAACTGATTCGCATCTGGTTGCCAGCCGACTCACCGCACTTTGTGGAAATCAGTGCAGGTAAACATCGCTTCACCGCACGTTTTCTGAATGCCAGCGACGCCATACGCCCCACCCAGACCGACGTTAACGTGGAATTCCACATCAGCTGCTGCGCACTATAAAAACGCGCGACACTTTCTTTGCGAGTAAGAACATGAAATCAAAAACGATAAAATGCCCCACCTGTGAAAAACCCGTCGAATGGAAACCGGAAAATACCTACCGCCCTTTTTGCAGCGAACGCTGCAAGCTGATTGACCTGGGAGCCTGGGCCGATGAAAGTCACCGCATTCCCGATGTTCCGGCACAGGATTTTACCGAGCATACCTCGCAACAAAACGACGAACTGCACTAAACATCCCACAACGCCCGAATCGCTGCCACTCCCTGCGCACCATGGACAAACGCCTGCTGTAAATCAGCGGGCGTCATCCCGCCCAGCGCATAAACGGGACAATGCGCCAGATCCGCCAGTACCTGAAACTGTTCCCAACCCAACGGTACAATATCGGGATGACTCGCTGTAGCTGCCACCGGAGACAACATCACAAAGTCCGCCCCCAGTTTTTCCGCCTGGCGCAATTGCTCTGGCGAATGACAGGATGCTGACACCCATTTAACGTCAGGCCGCTTAGTCAGAGACGCAAGCCGTCCGCTATCGAGATGCACACCCGCCGCACCCACTTCGGCCACTGATCTCGGATCAGCATTTAACATCAGAGCGGCATCATGTTGCTCACATAAACTCTGGCATTGTTTGGCCAATGCCAAATAATCAATATCGGAAAGTGTTTTGGCGCGTAACTGTACCAGCTGAATACCATCACGCAACCGGGTTTCCAGCTGTGCAAGAAAAGCCGGAAAATCGTCGCCAGGGTTCGGGGTAACAAGATAATAATCCGGTAACTGTACTGCGGTGACGATGGGAATATTGGCCGCAGGAAAATCGTAGCCCGACAACTCATGCGGCGGCACCCAGACCAGAGGCTGACCTTCGCGTCCCTTCCTGGCAATAGAAAGCGAAACAGAAAGCGCTTCGCTGCCAAAATTATCCACACGCCACACGTCCAGTAATACTGATTTATCGGGATAATCGTGACGTACGCGAATTAACGGCCGCGCCTGTTGCACATCAATACCCAGTTCCTCGTGTAACTCGCGGGCCAATGCTTCACGTACAGATTCACCCGCCTCCACTTTACCGCCGGGAAACTCCCACAGGCCTCCCTGATGCACATGCGTTGGCCGCCGGGCAATTAACACACGGCCACGTTCATCAAATATTGCAGCAGCAGCAACATGCAGCACAAATTCAGGTGGTCGGGAATCAGCTCCGATATTCAGCATTGATGCGTACATAATCGTAGGACAAGTCACAGGTCCATATCTGTGCCGTGGCATCGCCACGGCTCAGTACCACACGCACGGTAATTTCAGTCTTATCCATCACCTGCTGACCCAGTTCCTCACGATAATCAGGGGCGCGCCCACCGTCGCGTGCGAGGCAGACATCATCCAGATACAACTCAATGGCATTGATATCCAAATCCACCAATCCGGCTCGGCCCACCGCCGCAAGAATACGCCCCCAGTTCGGATCACTGGCGAAAAAAGCTGTCTTTACCAACGGTGAATGGGCAATGGTATACGCCACTTGCAGACACTCGGCCTCGTCACGACCACCTTCCACCGCCACGGTGATGAGTTTGGTGGCACCCTCACCATCCCGCACAATGGCCAGTGCTAGTTGCTCACACACATCGGTCACTGCTGCACACAGCGCATCAAAAGTATCGCCTTCAGTTTGATCAACCGTTGCTGCCGACTGCCCGGTCGCCATCAGCAAACAGGCATCGTTAGTGGAGGTATCGCCATCCACAGTAATGCGATTAAAAGATTTATTCATCGCACGGGCCAGACAGGCCTGCAATACGTTTTGTGGCACATTGGCATCTGTGGCGACATAGGCAAGCATCGTCGCCATGTCGGGCCGGATCATGCCTGAACCCTTGGCAATGCCGGTAATGGTGACCCTATGGCCCTCTATTTCCAGTTCTCGGGAAACACCCTTGGGCACGGTGTCAGTGGTGAGAATGCCGTGAGCAGCATCGGCCCAGCCATTTTCATCCAGTGCTGCCAGTGCAGCGGGCACCGCGTTACAAATGGCGGTGACTTGCAGAGCCTCGCTAATAACCCCCGTAGAAAAAGGCAACACCGCTTCACGCGCGCAACCTGCGGCTTGCGCCACAGCATCACAACAAGCCAGAGCGTCTGTCATGCCCTGCTCGCCCGTACCTGCGTTGGCATTACCCGTATTGATCAACAAATATCGGGGAGAGGTTTGTGCCCGGTGCTCACGAGCCACAATCACTGGCGCGGCACAAAAAGCATTACGTGTGAATACCGCAGCCACAGTAGCGCCG
>VAPM010243572.1_pt1 | contig 16956 bp, 13 predicted proteins | sample 3395091 | NCBI WGS metagenome assembly VAPM01 (sample SAMN08290445, study PRJNA428436) | hydrothermal vent metagenome | isolation source: Deep-sea hydrothermal vent chimney 3 | place: Pacific Ocean: Juan De Fuca Ridge | reverse complement strand
GGTGGTCTGAAAGAACGTTTTACTGGTTCGGCAAAATATCTAGATATCATCAAACAAGGTACCGAAGCAAATAAACGTTGGTATAAGACGCTTGATAGCATTGCCTATGGTTTATCTCAGTTACGAGATGCGGGAGTTATTGTTCTTTTTCGACCGTTACATGAGATGAATGGTGATTTTTTCTGGTGGTCAACCGGTAGTGATTCTGGTTGGGCATACCCAAATGAATTTAAGAAGCTATGGATAGATACATATAACTACTTTACAAAAACTAAGCAACTTGATAATTTGCTTTGGGTTTATGCGCCTAATTATCAGTCGAATAATGAAATAAAACCGGTTGATTATTATTATCCGGGGTCCTCGTATGTTGATATTGGTGGGCTTGACTTTTACGACAATAATTTTGATCGATTAAGTGAGAGACAAAGTTACAAAAAAATGTTGGCTTTAAAAAAACCACTCGGATTAACTGAAGTGGGTCCAGCCTTTTGGTGGGGAGCACACCCTCAGGGTGAATTTGATACTCAAAAGGTAATCAAAGCAATTCGGAATAAATATCCAAGTATTGTATATTTTATGTTTTGGCAAGGCTGGTCAACATTATTTTCATCTACAAAAATGGCAATAGTTGAAAATAAAAACGCAAAACAATTATTACAAGATCCTTGGGTCATTACGTTGGATGAAGTGAACTGGAAACAAGAACGTTTTATTAAATAGTTTAGATTGGTTTTAAAACAGGGTGGAACATTGAATAAAAAAGATGGAATTTTTGGCATATCGGGGATCCGTGCTTATCAGCAAGAGTTAACTTGGGTCTCACGCTTAGTTGATATCGCATGTATATACATTGTTATGTTTTTCGTTGTTGAAGTTCATGATGCCGAATGGCATAGAGGACATTCAATTTTAATTACTCTAGCGATGACATTTTATCTTTTGATTGCAGAGCATATTGGGGTGTATCGTTCTTGGCGTATAAACCCGATAAGAGAAGAAATAGGTACAATCTTTCTAACCTGGGTTATTGTTATAACTCTATTATTATTATTGGGTTATGTTACAAAAACAACACAGATGTATTCCCGATTGGAAATTGGCTTTTGGGGGTTAGGTGTATTAGTTTTGCTGACAATATGGCGTGGTATTTTGCGCTTTACACTACGGATTTGTAGAGTACAGGGTCATAATACAAGAAGTGTAGCTTTTGCTGGAATTTCAGAATCGACTGATGATATTGTAGATACCATTAAAAATTCAACATGGATGGGTTTGAATATTATTGGTTTTTACGATGACCGGAGGTCTTCTAGAGACTCTGACAATAAAGATGTAGAGTACACTTTTTCTGGTTCATTGAAAGATTTAGTGAATATAGCAAAGAATGGTGAGGTTGATGTTATTTACATTACCTTACCTTTGAGTGCAACTGCCAGGCTTAAAGAACTTGTTGTTGAATTATCGGATACAACGGCTTCTGTATATATCGTCCCAGACTCATTTGTTGCACAAGTTTATAATGGTTATTGGGTAAGAATGGGGGAAATACAAGTTATTAATATTTTTGAATCCCCTTTTTATGGGATATACGGTTGGGTTAAACGATTGGAAGATATATTTTTAAGTGTGATAATTTTACCTTTAATAATACCTGTTATGCTTATTATTGCAATTGTTATTAAGGTAACGTCAGATGGGCCGGTAATATTCAAGCAGCGCCGTTATGGCTTGGATGGTTCGTGCTTTAAATTATTTAAATTTAGAACAATGATGGTTACTGAGGACGGCGATACTATTATTCAGGCAAAGAAAAATGACAGTAGGTTAACTTCGGTTGGTGCATTTCTTCGTAAACATTCATTAGATGAATTGCCACAATTTTTTAATGTGTTATCTGGTAATATGTCTGTTGTTGGTCCTCGACCTCATGCCGTTGCGCATAATAAATATTATCGTTCTTTAATTGAAGGTTATATGCTTCGACATAAGATGAAACCAGGGATTACCGGTTGGGCACAAATTAATGGTTGGCGTGGCGAAACAGAGACAATGCATATGATGGAGAAACGTATAGAGCATGATCTTTGGTATATGCGTAATTGGTCATTGTTGTTAGATATAAAGGTTGTAATTTTAACGGCACTTGTCGGATTTAGATCGAAAGGTATTCATTAATTGTCTTTCGTTTAAAAATAAAGAATAGTGAGCACAGTAGTGGTTAAAAATATCATGAATAAAGATTTAGATAAATCTATAAATGGTCTACGAGAAAGACTCTTTTTATCAGTAGATGAATCCGCAGACTCGAACTCAGCTTTAGTTGTTTCTTTAATGTCGAGATCAGGCCAGGAAGGAGTCACTACCATTACTGCTTCACTTGCTCTGTCTATGAGTAAAGTAAACATCATGCGTGTTTTAGTCATTAGTTATGATAGTAGCATGCAAAGTGCCGCTATAAAATTAGATGCACCCGTGAAAGTTTTTCGAAGTTTTGAACTAGCGGACAAAAAGAAATCTTTATCAGATTATGTGCAGACCAGTAGCAAAGGACAAGTTGATATACTAACACTTGATAAAGCATTTCCATCTGGTTTTCATGGTGATGCCTATTGGGATAATCAGTTTGCCGATATGAAAGGGCGATATCAGGTCATTCTTGTTGATACAGGTGCTTTTTCAAGTAATTTAGCGTTACGTTGGTCAAAATTTTCAGATAAGAATATTCTCGTAGTCGATTCAAGCGGTACGATTGAAGAAGAGCTACTAAGGTTTAAAGAAGAACTTGAAGCCGATCACTTTGTATTAGATGCTGTCGTACTTAATAAACGTAAATATTATGTACCCAAATTTTTGTATAAATATATTCGTTAACGGTAGATAAAGTAAGCTGCTAATGCTTTTTGGAGGATAGAAACATTAATAAGCGTGAAATATTAAATTTTTTATTTAAGCGGAAATGGAGCATATTGAGCATGTTTTTTGCTACAGTATTGCTTGTTACGGCATTCGTATATTTATTGCCTGTTAACTATACCGCCACATCAAAAGTTGTTGTTGAACCAGGTAAATCTCCTACCTTAAGAACAGAAACTCGTTATGGTGTAGAGCCTGGAATTGTTCTTTTTACAGAAATTGAAATTGTAACATCCAGAGTGGTAATGGAAACCGTAGTTGATAAACTCAATCTCGACTTAGTCGAACCTCCACGAAACGCGATTGTAAAAGCACTTCGCAGTATCACTGAAACGATGACGGAGATAGGTTTATTGCCTGCTCTTGAGCCTCGTGAAAAAGCTATTCGCTCATTACTGAAATACGTAAAAGTTAAACCCGTGTTAGACACTAATGTTTTTACGATAAGTTATTCGGCTAAAAATCCAGAGATTGCTGCAAGTATTGTTAATAATATTACTGATGAATACATTGCAAACCATTTACGAATTTACTCGAATAAAGAAGCATTAGGGTATTTACGTAGCAATATGATGCAAGCGAAGATGGAACTGGGAAAGTTAAATAAAACACTAGAGAGGTATAAAGAAAAGAATCGGTTAACGTCATCGAATCAGAATACTTTGAATTTAGTTGTAAACAATCTTAAAAATAAAATTAATGATGTTAATCTTGAGTTAACAGAGGAACGATCTCAGTATGCTCCAGGGCATCCTAAAATAAAGGTTCTTGAAGAAAAAATATTTACGACGAAAAAAGAACTTGATGATGTTCGTTTACAAGTAAGAGAAAAAGAGTATGGCAAAGATCGTATTAATACATTTCTAAGCCAGATCCAATCACAAAAAGATACTTATACAATATATAAAAAACAATACGATGCAGCACTGCCAAGCGCTCTTGCAGACCAATTGTTAAGTAATATACATGTACTGGAACGTGCACCGGTACCTCGTGCACCTAGATTTCCTAGAATACTTTTTATAATTGTGTCAATTTTTGCAGGTATAATATTTGGACTAATGGTTGGTTTAATACGTAATTATTATGATCACCGTGTTGAGTCACCATCACAAATCGAATTGATTCTTGGAGCCCCTGTTATTGCAACTATCCCTTTAATATCTAAAAAATAAAACAATATCTTCTATAGTGGACGAATTATGGAAAATATCAGAAGAAAAATACGGATTTAATCATGAATACACAAGTAACTGTGGCACTAGTGATGCCAGTGAGAAACGAGGCAGATGTTGTTGATGAAACAATGCAAGCTGTGTTTTCATCAACTCGCCTACCCGATGAAATTATTGTTGCAGATGCCCTTTCGACTGATGACACCCTGGAAAAATTAAAGGCATGGGAAAATAAAGGAGTCCCCCTGAAAGTTGTTAAAAACCCGAGTATTTATTGTGGTGGCGGGAGAAATGTCGGGTTTAAGGAAACTGATTGTGAGGTTATATTAATCGCTGATTTTGGTAACCCAATGTTACCTGGCTATATAGAAGAAATGGTTAGACCATTTGAAGAACAACAAGATGTGGATGTTACCATGGGAATCTTGCAGCCGTTGATGACGACAGATTTTGAGCATTGTATGGGGCTGCTTTATTTTGATGAGAATATTAAATTAAAAGATTATTCTCAAGAACAAAAGGAAGCTCTAGTTCCGGATGTCCTTTTACCTGGTGGTGGATGTATAGCTATGACTAAACATTTTTGGGCTAAAATGGGTGGCTATCCAGAATGGCTGGCACGTTCTCAAGATAGACTCTTTAGTCTTAAAGCATATTGTAGCGAGGCAAAGGTTGTTGTTGCCTGGGATGCCTACAGTTATAACCATGTAAGAAATTGTGCGAAAGATGTTTTTAAGATGGCATACGGGTGGGCCAGGTGTAATGGACAGAGTCGCTATATTAGGCGCCATATGCTTAAGGCAGTTCCCTTTTATAGCTTATTATTGAGCTTGGTTTTCATTTCTTATTTTTCGCTGCTGAGCTTAGTCGCTTTTTTTATTATCCTGACGCTGTATGTATTAAAATCAGGCGGTAAACGTTTAATAAAAATCGATGGTAGAATTAAAAAGCCAATTTATCTTTGGCATTTAACTAAAATACTTGTCGCCGGTGATGTGGGTTCTATTGTAGGTCATGTAGTTGGCTGGTTTGAATGGTTTTTTAAGGAAAAATATCGCAAGCAGTTTTGGGATTATATGAATAGTTGCCCGAAAGATAAACTACACATCGTAGAACGTTAAATGAGTCCTTGATGAAGTTAGAGTGTATGGCTATTAATAAAACTTCGGAGAATATTAACGTTAAGCGGCGTGTTAGTATAATGCCCGTTATGCAATTGCGAAATTTTTTTAAATTTTCAAGAGGTAAACATATTGATTTCGGTAATGATCATATTACTTACTGGTTTAACGGGCGCGCAGCTATCTGGCAAGGTATTAAAGCTCTTGGATTAAAAAAAGGTGATAGAATTATTACCCCTGCTTATTCCTGTGGAGCAGAGCTTGATGTATTACTTAAAACAGGTGTTAAGCTTGACTATTATCGTATTGATAATAAATTAAATGCAGACCTTGCTCATATCGAAGAGCTTTGCCAATCACCCGCATCGGCTTTATTTGTTACGCATTACTACGGTCAGCCACAACCCATGGATGCTCTAAAGAAAATTGCAGATAAATATAATCTGCTATTAATTGAAGATGCATCACATGCTCTATTTTCAAACACAGATAAAGATGAGCCTCTTGGGCAACTGTCTGATATGGCCATTTTTAGCTTATGGAAAAGCCTGGAAATTCCGGATGGTGGTGTTCTACGGTTACGAACAAGTGTGATTAAAGAATATGCCTCTTTGACAGGGGAAAGACCTAGTATGTTATCGATTGCCGGGCGTTTGCGTTATATGTTTGAAGAATCTTTGTCAATTTCATACCCACTGTTAGCTAAATATCTTAAATCTATTATTACTGAGCCATTTATAATGATGGTTGATAAACTGAGAGGGAAAAAGGAACTTCAATTAGAGGCAACTTCAATGACAACATCAAATGTAGAAGTCATTGCTGAATCAAGTGAGGTTGCATTCAGGCTTGAGCGTGGTCGCTGGTTAATGTCAGGTTTCTCTCGTTATTTATTACCTCGAATTTTAAGTGATGATCTTGCTAAGAAACGTTACTGTCATTTCATGTCTTTGAGTCAAAAGATTAAAGATAGAAATGATGTTCGTTTACTTATTCATGATATAAAAGATACGACATGTCCTTTATTCTTTCCTGTTACTGTGACGGAGCCTCGAGCCTTTAGTAAATATCTTGCAGAAAATGGTGTTGGTTTCTTTCGCGCGTGGTGTGTTTTTCACCCAGATGTAGATTGGGATAAATTTCCTCTTGAATCACATTTAAAAGAAAATGTTGTTGTTCTCCCTGTGCATCAGAGCCTCGTTGATAGCGATATTGACTATATTGCTAATGTCGTTAATGCATGGAATGTAGATTGTACTGTGATAAAACAGGGAGACGAGAAATTTCAAAGTCAATAAAGAGAACAACACTCAATAATATGGGACTAATGGCTGCAAGTAAGCTTATAACTTTAGTCTTACAACTTGCAGCAACGGTTGTGCTTGCACAAACATTAACTACCGTCGATTATGGTATTGTAGGCTTCGCACAAATTTTTATTAGTTTTCTTAATTTGTTTAGTGAGTTTGGCTTGAGTTCGGCTGCGGTGCAGCGTGATAAATTAACTCGCGTACTAATGGACACGGGCTTTACTTTACGTTTATTGTTAGGTGTGGTTGCTCTTGTTGTCGCCTACTTTATCGCGCCAATTGGTGCGCAATTGCTTGGTAATGATGCAGTAACAGATGTTATAAAAGTATTGTCTATTGGTTTTTTAATGAATGCGTTCTCATTTATTCCTAGTGTTCGTTTATTAAGAGAATTAAATTATAAAAAATACGCGGGGGCACAATTGGTTAATGCGGTTGTGAACTCATCTTTAACTGTGTTATTGGCATTAAACGGTTTTTCTTACTGGAGTATTGTTATAGCAAATATATTGGCTATAGCATGTTCTGTCATTTATCTGAATTTAGCTGTTACCGAACGTCCTGGTTTTTCACTTGAGAATGAAAGTCTGCATTATTACCAAAAATTTGGTGGAAGTTTGGCTTTTTCCTGGTTGCTAACTTTTATGATATTAAATATCGACAATTTAGTTGTTGGGTCTTTATTGGGGGATGAAAAATTAGGGTATTATGCCTTAGCCTTTACAATTGGCGTTAAGTTATGCGAAACATTGGGTTCTACAATAAACAGTGTGCTTTTTCCTACGTACTCAAAATTACAAAATGATATTACTAGTTTGCGTAAGGCTTATCTTAAGAGTAATCAACTTATAACTTTTCTAACTGTTGGAGGCTATTTAATCCTTTATACAGTAAGCGAGGACCTTTTCGTTTACATACTAGGTAAAGGAACAGATAAATGGGTTCCTGCAATCGTTGCGTTTGAAATATTTTGCATTTATGGTGTTATTCGAACTTTAACTGAGCCTATGAATTGTATTGCTATTGCTTTAGGACACCCTCGTGAACTAGTAAAGGCAAATACATTAACAGTTATTTTGAAATTAGTACTGATTTATCCGGCATTAAAATGGTTCGGTATTAATGGTGTAGCTTTTGTGGTGGCAATTGCATATGCATCGCAGTACATTATTTTAGTAGCAGCATTAAAAAAATACCTGAAAATATCATATTCGGTTTTAGTCAAAAGTCTGTTTGCACCTTTTGCAAGTCTTGTAATTGTTGTTTTTGTAATAGAAGTTATAAAAATAAATGGGATGCTTTATGAGGCAAGCATAACGCGGTTCTTTGTGTTATCAACGATGACGGGTTTTGGATACTTGATTGTGTATGGTGTTTTAACGGGTGGTGGCCCTTACAATGAGCTGCTACAGGTTTTCATATCAAAGCATAAAAAAATATAAGTATACTCTAAAAATTAGAATTGAGGGAATATAAATGGGTGGATTAGTAGGAATATGTGAGTGGGGTGCTGAATCAGTGAACCGCACAGATTTAGAACGCATGGCAGCTAAGATAGAGCATCGTGGACCTAAAGGTAAAAGTTTCTGGAATCAAGGTGACATAGGTTTTGTTCATTTAAAAGATCGTGTTCTACCAAGTATTTCTGAAAATGAACAGCCATTGATGGATGCTTCGGGTCGTTATCGAATTGTTTGTATGGGGCGTGTATTCAATTGGCAAGAAATTGCAAAAGAAATATCTAATTCAGCTCAAATATCACAGCCAACAGGTTGCCTCGAAACTATATTAAGTGCCTATAAATTATGGGGTGTAGAAGCTTTTGCAAAGTTTAATGGTGGTTACGCTTGTGCCATTTGGGATGATATAGAGAAAAGTGTATGTCTGGCAAGAGACCACTTTGGGATGAAACCCCTTTACTATACAAGTATAAATAAAAGTTTTTTGTTTGCTACAGAAATTAAAGCATTGCTAGCACATCCCGATGTTAAAACTGAACCAGATGATCAGGGTATTGCCGATTTTTTATCTGTAAATCGTTTTAGAATATTAACAAAAAATACATGTTATTCAGGTATTAAGAAATTACTTCCTGGTACATGGTGCAAATTTAGTGAAGGCCGGTTCCAGGAAGGTCAATATTGGAATATAGATCCGGAACGAATAGATGAGTACGCAAATGATGAAGAGCGTATAGAGCATATCCGTGACATTATGGTTGATGCTATCGACATTAGGTTACCTGAAGGCGACCATGTTGGTGCTTCGTTATCAGGTGGTTTCGACTCATCGTCTATTGTATGTGTGATGCGAGCACTACTGGATAAACAGGGCAGACAAGATGTTAAACTTGATACATTCTCATACGATTTTGAAACGGACGAAGCTGATGAGGTTCATTTAATAGAAGTAATTGCAAAACAAGCACGTTCCACTCATCATGGCTTAAAAATACTACAACCTGATTTTTTTGATGACCTAGATAAAATAATTGTTGCGAATGATGGGCCCATATTGGAAAACGCTGCATTGCTACTCTATAAAAATATGACTCAAATTGGCAAGGCCGGTGTCGATGTGCACTTTAGTGGCATTGGTGGGGATGAGCTATTTCAGGGCGAGTTAAATTATTTTTCTGATTTATTTCGAAGTGGGCATTGGGTCGAACTCTATAAAGAAATTCGTGGTGTTTATCCTGTTGACCCTATTACAGGAAAAAATACCAGCTTATCTTCAATGCTGCGGGGATACTTGCTGTCACCTCTGCGGCCTGATTGGTACCAGAAAATGCGTAAAACATCTAATGGTATGGAATACCCGCCTGACTGGATGTCAGACAGTTTTTGCCAGCGGGCTAATGTTGGACCTGATTTGCCAAATCCTGATCGACCCAGATTTAAAAATTTTTATGACCAATCATGTTGGGACTTATTCTATTATGAATTAGTTGGAGCAGGTGCCCATTACCATGATACTGCTGGAGCAACATTCTCGATTGATTCTCGGTGCCCTTTAATGGATGTTCGTCTTGTTGAAGCTATGTTTGCTACGCCGCGTGAATGGAAAATTAAGGAAGGTCAGGTAAGAAGAATGCAAAAGAGTGCAATGGAGCCTTATTTACCCAAAGAGATTTTAGAAGACCACATTAAGAAAGATCACCATCCTACGGTTACTGGCTTTATGCAGCATGCTATGCAAGGAAAAGTCAACGAGCTACTGAAAGGGAATAAACAGCTTTCACGTGACTATGTTGATTGGAATTCATTAGAACGACATACGGAACCCTATTTTGCAGGTAAACCTTATAGCCCATTACCAATCTGGTTAGCAATGGCTCTTGAGCGTTGGTTACAGACGACATTTGGAAATGAATAATAAAATGCAAGATACATCCTTACAAATACAGGAGCTTAGAAGTTTAGATGAAATAAAAGAGATAAGTGATGAATGGAACTTGCTGGCTCAACAGTCTCGTCAAGGTTCACCTTATGTAATTCCGCAATTCATCATCCCGTGGCTAAAGCGTATGGGCGATAAATACTGTTGCTGTTTTCTAGCTGCATGGGATGATAAAAAACTCGTTGGACTTGCTCCAATAATTAAACGACAGATATGTAAGCTTGGTCTCTCTATATCGATACTCGAATTTCCATCTGGAGATCCAGCTCCAGTCTGTGAAATACTTACACATGAAGATTCAACTGGAGTAATAGATGCTTTTGAAAAATATTGGCTAAGTAATATTGACTGGGATGTTATTGACTTAAGAAATATGCCAGAAAAAAGTATAGCAGCAGCTGAAATTAGAAAAATTTCAGAAAAGAATACATATGTAACAACGTTCAGAAAGGAACCAAGTACATATTACATACCACTGGATATATGTTGGAATGACTATTTGGCCGCCAGACCTCGTAGTTTTCGTCGCAGATTACGTCGAGGAAAAAAACTTTGCGAAAAGTTGGGGGAATATACATATACTAAATACCCTGGTGACCTGAATTTTTCAGATGCTTTGGAGAGCGTGTTTATTGTTGTCTCAAATAGCTGGAAAAATCATGAGGATGGACAGAATGGTTGGAATATGTTTTTACGACGTTTTATTAAAGGATTAGAAGAAAAAAACATTTTAAATTTAAGTTTTTTAAATATTGATGGTAAACCCGTATCTTATCAACTTGATGTAGCCTTTCAAGGAAAAATGTATGGGATGCATAATGCATACGATTTGCATTATCAGAAAGCTAGTGTTGGTATGTTAATGCTAGCGTATGGTGTAGAACGTGCGATTGAATCAAAATGTAATCGCTATATAACCGGCTATAAAGATTATTTAAAAGACTGGACCCAGTCTACCGAAAGTTATTCGGGAATTAGATTGCAACAGAGTAGTTTATTTTCAAGATTTAAGGTTTGGTTATATTATGGAATACAAAATTTAAAAGCGTACAGGGTTCGTTTAAAAACGGAATCATCAAAAAAAAATCTTAAATTAAAATATATAGATAATAGCAATGTTTAATCATAATAAAATAAAAATTGAAGAGGTCAACAATATTAGTCGGCTTGAAGATATAAAGGTTGAGTGGAGGATGTTAGCTGACAATTCCTCTCATTTAACACCCTACGTTACTCCCCAGTATTTGCTGCCCTGGATGCGGATGCTTGATAAGCGATATACAATTTGCTTTATACTAGTTTGGGATGATGGTGAACTCATTGGATTAGCTCCGTTAGTCGAAAAATGCATTAATAAATATGGTATGAAAATAAAAATAATCAGTTTTCCAGAACAAAAACCTTCACCACCATGCGATATTTTAGTTGGAGATAATAATGAGAATATTTTATCTATTATTATGGACTATTTATTAAAACATAAAAGTTGGGATTCAGTCCGACTGTCCAATATGGATGAGAATTCTAAAAATATTAAACCATGTACAGAAAAATTTGTTCAGAATAACTTAAGCGTACATCGAAATAGTAGTTCCGATATTTACTATATTGATTTAAAGAGTAATTGGGACGAGCATCTTGCTGCAAGAAGTCAGAAAATGCGGCAAAATCTTCGGCGTGGACTACGATATTGTGAAAGACTTGGTGATACCTGCTTTAGTAATTATCCTGGAGATATAAGTTACAAAGAAGCGGTGGACAAGGTATTTCATGTGGTAAAGCATAGTTGGAAAAATGATGAAGGTAGTGGTCAGAATTGGAATAAGTTTTTGAAAGAGCTTCTAGACGAATTAGAAAATTGTGGTGATTTACAATTACGCTTTCTTAATGTAAATGATGAGCCTATAGCCTGTATTTTAGATATGCTTTATAAAAACAACATGTATGCACTATTTAATGCATATGATGTACGTTATCAAGCTGCAAATGCTGGCCAAGTAATGTTTGGTTACTCGCAAGAGGAGGCTTTTGATATTAATGGCTACCGGTATGTCCTTGGTTTTCGAGAGTACCTTCGTCAATGGACTGAAAAACAACAACATTACCTACAATTACGTGCAGATAAAAAAACGATCTTATCAACCTTGAAAATTGCATTATATGATTTCATTAGTGACAAACGTACAGAAAAGGTAAGTGACCAAATAGAAATTCATAAAAAAAAATTAAAACAACAACAAAAGATAACGTAAGCAACAATGAGGACAGTTAATACTAATTGCTATACAGCCGACTGGAAATGTCTTTCTGATAAGGATAGTACGGTAAATGTCCAAGCAGAAGAGCTATTTTCAAGAATGAGTAATTCCACTGTATTTTCATCACCTACATGGCAGATGCTTGCAAAAGATTTTATTGTAGAAAATCGTCGTAACTATGAATTGAATATTTACTTGGGTTCAGAGCTTTGTGGCTGGCTACTTATTTCGGTCGGTAAGGAAATAATTTATAAAATTGAGTCTGTAACAATTAGATTTGTAGGTTATCCATTAAATGATCGCATGTCATTTTTACTTGATTCAAATATGCCCGACTTAATATCATTTATGGTAAATACTCTCTTTAAGGCTCCTTTTTTTTGGGATGTTGCAATATTTAATGAGTTGTATGATTTAGATGAGAAAAATCGTTTAGATGAATCTCTTGTATGTAAAAGTGCAATACGTACCCAATGGTCAGAAAATGCAGTTTCACCATATATCGACTTAAAATTTAACTCAAAGCTGGAGCTGTATGATAGTTATAGCAAAAGCCTTAAGATTCGGTTACGACGTGCTGAGAAAAAGATAAATAAAAAGGGTGAAGTAGAATTTAAAAGGCTTACACCAGATATAGCTGAAGTAGATTATTACATTGACCTTATTAAGAGTATAGAGGATAAAAGCTGGAAAGGTAAAAAAGGTGTTGGTCTTTTTTCTACAGAGAAAGATGAGAAATTTTTTAGGGCTGTGGCAAAATCTTTCGCGAAACAAAAGTGGCTTGATATAAGTTTTCTTTATCTTGATGGCAAGCCTATATCATATCGGTTTGGTTTTAGTCGTCATCAGACATATTATGATTATAACTTGGCATTTGATGATAAATTTTCCAAGCTATCACCAGGACGTTTGCTTCTTGATAAAATAATTGTATCTTCATTAGAGCTAGGCCAGAAAAGGGTTGATTCATCACGCTCTAGTATAAAAGAATTACATTTACTAGCTGACTGTAGTAAAGGAATAATTAAGCATCATGATCTTTGGATCTTTAAAAAAACACTGAAAGGTTACATTCTATTTTTTATAAGAGTATGGTTACGAAATTTCATTAACAAAAAATTAAAGCGCAATACAAGATGAAACGATATGGTATAGCAGATTATAGCGAAGGTATATTTTGGGCAATAATGAGTTTGTTGTTGTCAATGTTTATTGCTGGTGGCTCATGGGTTATGGTTATTGGTTTGTTAGGTGGTTTGTTACTTGTTATTGGCGCAATGTATTTCTATCGTGGGCTTGTTTTAATTTTGCTTGTCGCAACACCGAGTTTTTTTGTAATTATTAATACTTTTTTAAAGGCAAAAGGGGTGCCTGTCATTACTGCTGAACGAGGCTTATTGATATTTTTATTATTAATAATATTCGCTAAAGTATGTAGCGGACTCTATAAAGTACCTAAATTTAGTATGTTAGAAAAATTAATGATTCTATTATTAGTCATTGTTTTTCTTTCTTACTTATCTACTTTTTCTTATCGTTCAAATTATGACTTATATCAAGGTGCCGTACTGTATTTTGAAGCATTTATCACCCCGTTTTCTGCATACTTAATTGCACGAACACTAGTTTGGGATGAAGATCAGTTAAAACTATTTATATGGTGTATTTCACTTCTTGGTGGATATCTTGCTATTGTTGCGATTGGACAATATTTCTTTGACTTTTTATATTTAACACCAACATATCTACTGGTTGGTGAAGACACTGGCCGAGCAACAAGCGGTTTTGGTAGCCCTGTCCATTTTGGGCAGGTTATGGCGGCAATACTTGTTTTAACATTATTTTTATATACGATAATAAGCAAACCACCGTTGAAAGCGTTGCTTCTTGTTTTAATGGTTTTCATTTTTATTGGTGAAGGACTGTCTTTGACACGAGCATCATGGCTCGCAATGTTGGTAGCTCTTGCGTGGATATATATTAAAGATAAAAAAATAAGGCCTCTATTTACAATTGGCATTGTGGTAGGGACACTAGCTTTAGTTAGTATAGGACCATTCCTTATTAACTGGGATATTCTTTTTACACGGGCATTGGACATATCACCTATTTATAATAGGTTTGCGTTATGGACTACAGCTGGAAATATGTTTTTAGATAATATTATTTTTGGTATTGGTTTTGGATTTAATGCTTTTAATGATTTAAAGAGAGAATATTTATTTGCTATTGGGCCTGCAGCTTTAGGGAAATATGCATTAGAGCCTGGAGTACCTCATAATGAATTTCTTCATATTCTTGTTATGACAGGAATAACAGGATTTATTAGCTACATTCTTGTGTATATTAACGCCTGGAAATTATGTGTAAAAAATATTATTAAAAACAATGATGGGGATAATTTAAGTTCAAGATTTTCAGTATATGCTCAGGCTATACTGATTATATTTTTTGTAAGTGCTATGTTTGCCGATATGTGGGTATATAGTTATTTTTTAACACTAATGTTTTTTATTTTAGGTGTAGTTGCAAATTTAAATACAAAGAACAGGGTTCTTTATGAGAGGTAATAAGTAATGGGCAATCTTAAAGCATACCCATTCGAGAAAATACGTGTAATTCACTTTATTGATAATTTAGGGCCCGGAGGAAAGGAGCGTCAATTAGTTGAATTGGTAAATGGATGCCAGAAAAGAGGCAACATAGAAATGCTGATTATCTCTATGTCTGAAGGATCTTTTTACGCAGATTTAAAAGAAAGTAGAAATATTACAATTAAATACTTAATTAGGCGGTGGAAGAAAGACCCATTTATTAGTTTAAAATTATTATCTTTTATCAAAGAATTTAAAGCAGATATTTTTATAGCCTGGGATCATATGACTGCAGTGTATGCTGTGCCAGCCGTTAAATTAATGCGTACACCTTTTATCAATATGATGATCCAGGATGCACCATTAAAGTTAACTACAAAAGCCAAATTTAGAGCAGCAATTACATTTCCTTTTTCAGATTTAATTGTAGCAAATTCAAAGGCAGGCCTGGATGCCTATAATTGTTACAATAAAAAATCAGCTGTTCTTTATAATGGGTTTGATTTATCTCGTATAGGTGAACTTAATAGTAAAGCAGATGTAAGAAAAAAATATTCTATTAGTGAAGGTTTTGTTATTGGTATGGTAGCCACTTTCCGTGAAACTAAAGATCAAAAAACATTGATAAGAGCAATCAAACTAATTTCAGAAATATATCCTGATATTCAATGTGTTTTTGTTGGTGATGGTGGAACAATTAATTCATGTAAAAAGATGGCTTCTAAATGCTATAAGGCGAATATAATCTTTACTGGATCAGTTAATGAAGATCTGGAGTCTTTGATCAATATTTTTGACATAGGTGTTTTAGCAACTTATACAGAAGGAATTTCAAATTCAATAATGGAATATATGGTATTGGGAAAAGCAGTCGTTGCTACTAATGGTGGCGGCACATCTGAATTAGTTGTTGATGGAGAAACCGGTTTCCTTGTGCCAGCATCTGACCCGGAAAAGCTTGCAGATACTTTGATGAAATTAATCGATGATGAAAAATTGTGTGAAACAATGGGAAACAATGGCAAAAGAAAGGTAGAGGAACTTTTTAATCTTGAACGACTGGTTGATGATTTCATTTCCATGTGTGAAAAAATACAGAATAAAAAAATGGTATGTAACTAATGGGGTTTAAACGTTATTTGAAATTTACTATATCTGAATTCTTTACCAGGAGTAAAAGATTCTGGCGTTATTCTTTAGCGGATAAGCAAATGCCGATTCTTTGTTATCATAGAGTTACAGAAGAACAAGATTATTTAGGCTTATCTGTTAGCCTTAATGAATTTGATTGGCACATGCATGCTATTTCTAAATCACCATGGCTCGAAGCTGTATCAGCGTCAAGATATTTGGCAATTTTATCAGGAGAGGACGGTTATCCTGAAAGAATTCCTGTTTTGATCTCATTTGATGACGGTTATCGTGATAATTTTATAAATGCCCTTCCTATATTAAATAAACATAACATTCCTGCTATACAGTTTGTTGTAACAGATATTCTTGATAATAAACCAATTTGGTATGATGTCGTATTACGGTTATTTAGCAATAATGATGAGGCGCTGTTATTAAAAAATCTAAGTAATAGCGCGAAGAAAAATATCAATTCAGCAAGAGAATGTGTAGATTATTTAAGGGCAAGCGGTAAAGATGAATTTTTTGCAGCTAAAAATGAAATTGACACTCTGGCAAATTCTATGGATTTTAGTAGTATATATATGTCAGATACTGATATTAAACTTTGGACTCAAGCAGGTCAGGAGATAGGTGCTCATACTTGCTCACATCCTAGATTAAGTGCTTTACCTGAGCATTTAGTTTTACAGGAGATGAAAGGGAGCCGTGAAACACTTGAGGTGATTTCAGAAAATAAAATTGACCAATTCGCATATCCTTACGGTGCAGAAGAAGATATTAGCTCCAGTCATATTACATGTTTAAAGGATAGTGGGTTTGCGATAGCGTACACAACAATACAAGGAATAAATCGAGTTGGAGATGAGCCATTTAGATTAAAACGAAAGTGTATAAATGGTGGCTTGTTCCAATGTTTTAATCAAGATTTTTTTCAATCACTGTATTTTGCGGATTTAATGGCTCTAGGAAGTTCATTGAAAAGTAATGCTTTTATAGGTAAGCCTCGGTCATGAAGCATTCTGATAAATATTTTATGACGATTGTTT
>VAPM010022988.1_pt1 | contig 16968 bp, 15 predicted proteins | sample 3395091 | NCBI WGS metagenome assembly VAPM01 (sample SAMN08290445, study PRJNA428436) | hydrothermal vent metagenome | isolation source: Deep-sea hydrothermal vent chimney 3 | place: Pacific Ocean: Juan De Fuca Ridge | reverse complement strand
GGTGCAGATATTCTCACTGGTTTCTCCTCAATACCTGCAAGGAAAAGAACACGTTATGGCCGTCCCCGTCACTATTGTCGATGACTCCAGTGTCTCTCGAAAGATGCTCATTCGTGCCCTGCCTCCACAGTGGAGCATCGAACTGACCCAGGCTAAAAATGGCGAAGAGGCGCTGGCGGCCTATCGCGATGGCAAAGCAGAGGTAATGTTCCTGGATTTAACCATGCCGGTCATGAATGGCTATCAAGTACTGGAACAACTGCAAAAAGAGCAGTTCGATACATTTGTGGTGGTGATTTCGGCCGACATTCAGCCCAAGGCTCAGGAGCGAGTGAAAAAACTCGGGGCCATAGCCTTTATCAAAAAACCGGTAAAAACATCGGATATCGCAAAGGTATTGCACGAATATGGCATTGTCTTATCCTGCTGATAAGCCCTCCCTTATGAGCATTCAACCCTACACAGAAGACCAGAGTGATGCACTGCAAGAAGTGGTAAATATCGCCATGGGTCAGGCGGGTGACTCACTGGCACGCATTCTTGGTAATTTTGTAGCGCTGTCCGTACCACGCATTCACTTGGCCGCTGGTAAAGATGTCATCAAGACAGTGGCTGGCATGGTGGACAACAACGCTGAAATTTCCGCCATACGTCAAACCTTCTCCAATTCACTGCGCGGTGAAGCCGTTGTGGTGTTTGCCCAGACCGGTACCGATGACCTCGCCGATCTCATGGGTTACGACACAGTCCTGGACTCATCTGCAAAACAAGAGTTGTTATTGGAGGTTGGCAACCTGTTGGTGGGTACCGTAATCACCGGTATCGCAGAGACGCTGGAAACTGACCTTAGTTTTTCCGCTCCCTCGCTGGTGGCCAAATGCACCTCGCTGGATCAAATGCTGGTCGCAGAGCAATTGTCGTGGTCGCATGCCCTGCTCATGGAAGTTAACTTCACCGTGGAAGGCTGTGGTTTCAAATGCCACCTGTTAATATTCATGGCTGAAGAGACTATCGATACCTTACGCGGCATCCTCGACAAATTCATGGATGGTATTTAAACGCTTCGGTGTCTTTGTAGACCGCGACTATGTGGGTATTTTTGTGATAAAGCAAAATGGGGAATTCTCTCGTGGAACCAGTTCATAGGAACTCACAACCCGGGCAAAATGAATACGGAGGTGGATCAAAGTCTGTTTAAAGACTTTCCTTCACTTCCAGGGAACAGCGTCCCTATTTATTTACGTTTTTCCTCATTTTCCCAGCAACCTCGGTTTAGACACCAGCCTATCAACCGAATAAAATACTTTACACACCAGAAAAATAATTATCTAACATTCAAAAACTTGCAACGCAGAATACAAGTCGCAACACTATCTACTCCCGATTCAAACAAGTTAACATTTTTTCCTGTACTTTAGGATAACTTTGTAACTCTTCACGAAACGTACCCCCCATGACAAGATGCACAAAGCCCTGGCTGCCTTCTGCCTGCATCAACTCACCAACAGCGTTGTAATTTGCTCCCAGCACGTTCTCTCCTGCTCCCATTTCCTGTACTTCAAAAGGAAAAATGCGAACCTTGTAATCCAGTTCTTTTTTCAAACAACGGCCTAGCCAACCAATGGCTTTACTTGATTTATCACTATAACCACTGAGAATAATATCAGCATGAGCTGCGTTGGAAGTATACACCTCATTTTTTTCAAAGCTGTGTAATTGTACGACGTAACTATCAACCTCTACGGCCATCAAGGCGCGCGTAAAAGCTAACATATAGTCCCTTACTGACGGTGTTCGCGAATCAGCTGACAGCGGTGAATGCACAGGTAACTCGGCTGGGGCTGTATTCCAGGCTGCCGCACGGAAATTATTTTTGGCGACTAATTTCAGCGCAATAACTTCCGTTTCTGCATCATGAAAACTATGCGGGACTTGCAATACTGTTAATGATTCCTGGTCCGTCGAAAATACAAAAAAACCTTTTCCTTCATATTTTTTTGTACCCTTATCATGCTCTCGCACTATTAATAATGGGCCAGTTTCACCCGTTTTTTCTACCAACTCAAAACCTAAGCTCTCCCATTGCTGGCGCAGCTCTGAATTATTCTCTCCTACAAATACACGCTGAAATAATTTTTCTGCCAATGTCAGTTCTGCGGCACTTGGCAGGCGTGATTTTGCAATGCCTTTTCCTGGCGAACTCACCTCGGTACTCCGTACTTCATGCAACATTTCTGCCAGAGTGGTTTCTGCTGCCACCCAGTGTGGCACTGCCAGTAACAAAAGTAATAACAAGCCACCCGGCAAGGATACGTGCAACAATTGACAAGTTCGATTGGTTAGTGTCTCTGGCAACGCTTTATTCCCATCATATTTATTTTGCTCTTCTGTAAAGTTTGGGTTTTCACCCAAAATAGACCATCCCACTCTGCGCATTATAACACTCTGCGACCATTATATTATTTTCGGGTACCCTTGAGTCAATCTTAAGCACTTTGCCAAATAAACATATAAATAGACTCCGACTTCACTGCAACAGACAACTTTGTTCTGATTTTACTGCCTGCAACCAACTACTGTTAGTTAGAGACACGAAACATCCACTTGGATCCTGGTTAATTCAATTCATTGGGTCAGCTTACTGACCTCCTTACACACAACATATCATTCATATTGGCAACTGACTGTTGGCTAACAACTAGAAATAGAGGTTGTTCATGCTTGGGCACGGTCAGCAAAACCCGGATATTTAAAAGCTCTCATGAGTATACCCGCAGCATCTCCCAATCTCACAAAAACTTGCGTCCGCTTTACAGAGCGTAATTTCACCTCTACTCCCTCCCGCCTGGAGATTTGCTCGCCAATTAACATGGTTTTTTGCTCCCTCTTTTAATTCCCGGTAAAATGTAAGCTTGATTTCATCAATGATAATCATTATCATTCGCAATAAGCCAGCTACCGATTGGAAAACCTCACATGAAATACATTCCCTCTACCTTACTGCCCAGTCTGCTTGCACTTATTTTGTCCATTTCTCCCCTGGTTTCTTTCGCTGATGACACTCTGATCATTTACTCCGGTCGTAGCGATAAATTTGTTAAGCCGGTTATTGCCGAGTTCACCCAACAAACCGGCATCAAAGTCACGTTGCACACGGGCAAATCCACGGCTCTACTCAATAAACTGCGCATTGAAGGTGCGCGCACCGATGCTGATCTGTTCCTCAGTAACGATGCGGGTAATCTGCAACGTGGCAGTGACTGGGGTCTGTTTCGTGCAATGACTCCCTCATTGGTTGCGCCCATCGACAAACGCTATCGCGCTGCCGACAATACCTGGGTGGGCCTGTCTGCCCGTGCGCGCGTACTGGTGGTCAATACACAAGGGCCGTGGGCCGACAAGCTTAATTCGGTATTCGATCTCGCCGACCCGGCCCTCGATAGCAAGCTGGGTATTACCAACAGTACCAATGGCAGCTACATTGCTGGTGTAACGGTATACATGCTCGCCGCAGGTAAAGACAAAACCCGTCAGTGGCTACAAGGCATGAAAGCCAACGTGCATGGCAAGGTGTTCAACAAACACCGCCAGATCGTCAAAGCCGTGGCCAACGGAAAATTGCAGGCCGGATTGGTAAACCATTATTATATTTATCGTCATCTTGACAAATATCCTGATGCTCCCATCAAAATCGTATTGCCCGATCAAGGCAAAGACGGCATGGGTGTGGCCTGGAATGTCGCCGGTATCGCCATCAGCAAACACACCACCAAAGCGGCACTGGCGGAAAAGCTGGTGGCTTTTTTGACGTCACCGACCGGGCAAAAACAATTTGCTGAGGTCAATCGTGAATACCCTGTTCGTACCGGCATCGCCGCCAGCCCAGTGATTCCCGCTGCGGGCAGCTACCGGGTTGCCGATGTGCCCATGTCAGCACTGGGCAAACAGCGTGACGCAACGCTGGACTTGATTGAAGAGGTGGGAATGCCGTGAGAAACCATTACGCATTCCCTAGAATGAGAGGCTAGGTTGGCCTCTTCCTTTCTATCATTTACCGGCCCACTGCGGGCCGGTCGGCGTTTTACCTCTCTGGGCGGGCTTGCCACGACTGTGGTGGTGCTGGCCGCCATGCCATTGCTGTATGTCATCTACAACAGCCTGCAATTATCCACTGATGAATGGTTCCGACTATGGAGCAGCCGACTACCGGAGCTGCTGTGGAACACACTGTCACTGGCGGTACTCGTCGCTATCGGTTGCGTATTGTTGGGGGTATCCAGCGCCTGGTGGATCGCCCGCCGTGATTTCCCAGGGCGCAAACTTGCTACCTGGCTGATGATCCTGCCGCTCACCGTACCCACTTACGTGTTTGCGCACATCTACACCACCTTGCTGGAAGAAGATGGCTGGCTGGGCCGGTTGTGGCTGGGAGTGTTCGGCGAAACCACACCACTGCCGGATTTATACAACATCTGGGGCGTGACCCTGATTCTTTCGCTGGCCGGTTTTTCCTATGTATTTCTGCTAGCACGCGCCGCACTGTCGCAATCAACCCGCTCACTGGAAGAGGCAGCACGTATTCAAGGGGCTTCGACACTGGAGGTTTTTTGGCGAATCAACCTGCCACTGTTGCGCCCTGCCATCGCTGCTGGGCTGGCAGTGGTGGTGCTGCACGTACTATCGGACTTTGGTGCCGTCAGCATGCTGCGTTTTCAGACTTTCACCTTGAGTATTTATCTGCAAATGAGCGGCCGTTTTGATTATCAGGCTGCCGCCGGGTTGTCGCTGATACTGGTAATGTTGAGCCTTACCTTCTTGGTGCTGGAACGATTCTTCCGCAATCGTCAGCGTTATTATTCCGCACGCCATTCACGCCAACAACCACTGCGCCGGGCCACGCGACTGGAAACCAGCCTGATCTGGTTGTGGCTGGGATTGATTACCCTGCTGGCTTTCGGCCTGCCTCTGGCCTGGATGCTGAGCTGGAGCTGGCAGGCCTGGGCGGGAAATCTCATCGATGCGGAATTCTGGGGCTACGCCGGTAACTCACTGATGGTCGCAGTGATTGCCGCCACACTCGCAGTGATCGCCGCCTTCCCTGTGGCCTTTTACAATGCACGTAAACGCTCGGTGGGCAGTCAGGCCCTGTTGCAATTCTCCAGCGTCGGCTTTGTTCTGCCCGGCCCGGTGATCGCGCTGGGTATCCTCAGCCTTCTGCTTGCACAACTGCCTTTTCTTTATGGTGGACTGGCCGCATTACTCATCGCACTGGTCATTCGCTTTCTGCCACTCGCGGTGCAATCTCAGGATGCCGCCCTGGCCCAACTGACCCCTTCGGTGGAGCAAGCCAGCCGCAGCCTTGGTGCCGGACCACTGGAAACTCTGTGGCGCGTAATACTACCGATGATTCGTGGCGGCATGGCCACAGCCTGGGTATTGGTCTTCATCGATACCCTCAAAGAACTGCCTGCAACATTGATTCTGCGCCCCACCGGCTTTGATACCCTGCCAGTACGCATATGGATTGAGGCCAGCGAAGAAATGCTGGAGCTAGCAGCCCCCGCCGCACTGATGTTAGTCATCGGCACCCTCCCGGTACTGTGGATCATGATGAAGAACCACACTGTCAAAACAGAGTCTGGCTGAGCGAAACTGTCGATTTTCTTTACACCTGCATTACCTCAAACTACCGGCTTATTCACCGAAAACACTCATCTGATTGATTTATAAAGCCATATTATTTTTGGCCCGAATATTGCTGTTGCGCATTAAATGATCAATAATGCATGGTCAATGCAGAGTGAATCGTTTATCAAGCATCGTTCGACATCCGCATGGATACAACGCGGTGCATCATCAACCTAATTGTCAGTAGTTATGAGCTTATGAAAAAAAAATTCCAGCAGCTTATTAATTTTCGCCGTAACCAGTATTTTTTTCTGTTGCTGTGCGGCACCTTGCTCGGCAGCCCGGCCTCCTTTGCCGGACAGACCAGCGAACAAAAACGTGCGGCAAAAGAATTACGCTGCCTAGCCCTGAATATCTATTTTGAGGCCCGGGGTGAAAAACCGGAAGGGCAATTTGCCGTCGCCCTGGTCACTATGAATCGCACGCAGAGCCGACATTACCCCAGCAATGTATGTGGTGTAGTCTGGCAAAAACGGCAGTTCAGTTGGACCCACGATGGCAAGAGTGACCGCCCCACCGACATGCGCGCCTGGGAGCTGGCCAAAAGAATTGCCCAGGTTGCCTACCTGGGATACAACAAATTATCCGCGCGCGGTCGCAAAGCACTGGATTTCACCAAGGGTGCTTTACATTTCTACGCTCCCAGTCTGGCCGCACCCTATTGGGCAGAGGTCCACTCGGTAACCCGTGTTATCGGTGGACATGTTTTTTTGACCGGTCGAAGCTAAAGCTCAGATAAAAGGGGAACAAACATAACCGGGGCAAAACATAAAAAATCCAGCTCAATACATGATGTCTGAGTTACACCGGTTCTTTCCAGGAAACATTGTCTTCCGACTGTATCGCACGCACACTCAGCATGTAAGGTTTGGTATCAGACGATTCGTAATAGGTACGGGTCATCATCTCACTCATGATGCCGGTAGTAAAAAACTGAATAGACACCACCACCAACAAGACACCCAGTAACAGCAGTGGGCGATCACCAATATTTTCACCAAAAACAATTTTCAGCATTCCCAGATAAGCCAACATACCGCCACCCAGCGCACCAATCACCAAACCGATACGGCCAAAAAAATGTCCGGGCCGTGCGCGAAAGCGCATAAAAAAATACACAAATAACAAATCCAGCAATACCCGATAAGCACGAGAAATCCCATATTTCGACTCACCGAATTGCCGTGCGTGATGTGTTACCACTTCCTCTTTAATGCGCGATGGCGAAGTGTTTGATGCCACCCAGGCAGGAATAAAACGATGCATCTCGCCATACAGACGTATACTTTTGATAATCGCAGCGCGATAAACTTTCAGACTGCAACCATAATCGTGTAGCTCCACACCCGTGATATTACCAATCAACCGGTTGGCCATACGTGAGGGAATTTTACGCATCAGCAGGTTATCCTGCCGATTTTTGCGCCATCCAGACAATAAATCCAAGTCTTCGCACAGTAAGCGCGATACCATGCGCGGAATATCAATAGGATCATTTTGCAAATCACCATCCATGGTCACAATCACCTCTCCTCGTGCGGCATCAATGCCCGCCTGCATGGCAGCCGTCTGACCAAAATTACGTTGCAATTCAATAAGGCGCACATGCCGGATTCCCTGTTCAGACAACAACTGACAGACCTTTTGCACCGTGGCATCTGAGCTACCATCGTCCACCAATAACAACTCCCACTTTTCCGGGTAATTGGCCAATGCCTCATTGGTGCGCTCAATCAGCGGACCAACACTGCCTTCTTCGTTATACAGGGGAATGACCACAGACAAAGGAGCCGCAGTAAAGGATGATTCCTGAGAATCAGTCTGATTGGTGGTGCTCATTAAAAGTGTGACTCCCGCATCAAGCCGCACAAACAGCCTGAATTCATTTTATCTGAATTATTTTTGCGTGAGTATAGCGGATACTGTCAGTGTGCGGGCTGCCTGTGCAAACATGCATTCTATTGTGGAGCAGTGTCCTGCACCGGTGCCTGATGGGTAAACTCATGATACCGCACCTGACGACGAAACACGTCCATGTCGATGGGTTCAAGTACCTCATCCATCAAACTTTTCATCGGAAGAGGGCGAGAATCCGGTCCCGTTTTTTTCCAGGGCACAATGTATAACACCTTGGGCAACTCACGGGCACCCGTAATTTCAGTTTCCTCCAGCTCCAGCCTAACTTCGGCCACCGTCGGCATCGCCAAAAATACCAGCAACATCAACCATATCCAACGCACAGAAGTTTGCTTATTCAATAGCATGACTCACCTCTTCCGCTTTTTCTGATTTTGCATAACGAACAGGGCTCAACTTACCTAAAGCCTGAAAGCTTTTTTTGACCCATTCGTTATAAACACCCGCCACCGCACGCTCGGCATTCACCACATGTACATCAATGGCTTTTTCCTCAAAGGGAAAAGCCTGCTCTTCCAGCAAAATATCATATTGTTCCAGCTCTTCTGCTGACAGCCCTTTGGGCCGTTCCGAATTAAATAAACCCTGACCAAAGTCATTATAAATTTCTGCGATACGGTATGTGGAAGCAGTGGTCACTGCCTCGATACCATAGTTCGCTGCATCCGTGTAAGCCTTGATACTTTCTTCCATCAGTTTTTTCTTTTTCTGTAAGTTTTGTTTCAACGGCTGCACCAAACGTACTTTTCGGTACACCGTGTACGTGGGCCCAGCAAGCTCCAAGGCAGCTTCTGCCGCAAGATAACGACTACGATCAGTGGCTGGGCCTTCCTTGTTTGCCTCGATAATTTTCCCTAACCAATAATTACGCGATAAGGCCTGCTTTTTATTGAGATACATTGTTGCCAACCGATGACGTGCTTCAATCGCCTCATCAAAAGGACGCGGAAACGTCGTCACATAACGTTTATAAGCGGCAATAGCCTCGTCCTGTCGTTTTGCCTTTTCATAAAACTCAGCAATCTGCCACAACAACAAACGTTTTTTGTTGCTGTCGGTTTCACTGCGATACAAAACTTCATACGAATCAGCCGCACGCTTCCAATCGCCACTTTTTTCATAGGCCAACGCCAGCTTTTCATCCGCACCGGAACGTAGCTTGTGGCGAGGGTAAGTGCTTACAAATGCCTTTAATACCGGGATGGCCATAGCCCAATCCTGATTAGCATACAACGATGCCGCCGCATCATAATCAGCATTGGCACGAATACTCGCTTTAGGTGCCAATTTGCCAACACGTAAAAAATGGCGGGCTGCAACACGATAATTACCGGCCGACTTGGCTTGCTCACCTTGCTTATAAATCGCCGCAGCCAAACGTTCCATGTGGCCATTGCGATCCTTGTCATTTGCCAGTGAAAACTGCAACCGTTTCAAGGTCGCCGTTTCAGCTGCCGCATAATGGCCCAGCTTAAATTCACCCTGAGCAATAATGGCCCAGTTGATACGCAATAATTTTTCAGTGCCCGCAGCTCTATTAATCACTCGCTTGTGGCCCACCACATGATGCGCAGTACCCACCGCATTGCGATAATCTTTCAAGGCCAATAACTCTTCCGCTGCTTTAGACATCACGTTAACCGCACGTTTATCCTCCGGAAAATGCGTAACAAAACGCTTGCCACTGGCAATGGCAACCCTTTGTTTCACAACAGCCGCAGCACCCTTTAATGATTTTACCTGCGCACGATGTGCCAATAATGCCGCATAAGCCGCTTCAGCACTTTGTTTGTGTAGCGGATAATGATATGCCGTATATTCAAACTCTGCGGCGGCAGCCTGCACATCGCCACTGTCCAGCAAACTTTCTGCCAGCAACATATTTTTTTCTGGCGTGCTTTTATCTTGCGGGAAAGAACGCACATAGGTGCGGTACCACATTGCTGCAATACGATAATCCGCCGGTTTTTTGTTGCTTTGCGCCTGTGCGTGGTAATAACCGGTCAAATCATCCAGATTGCTTTTCAGGTGCGGTAATAATTGCGTCAATAATTGTTGGTCATGCCTTTCCCAAAATGCCGTCCCCACACCATAGCCCATCACCAAATCAGCCTTGGCACGTAACAGGTCATCTTTTCGACCAGCCTCTTTATAAATATCAATAACCCGCACCATAAATAAAGGTGCGCTGCGGTGCAGAGGATAACGCTCCACAAAAGACATAAAGGTGTCTGATGCATCTCCGGCACGTTTTTGTGTTAAATACAAATCTGCCAGACGTTCATAAATACGGAATTCGTAATCTCGCTTGCCGTAATCCTTAAAAAAGGCGGTAACACTTTCATGCCCGTTCAGGTAAGAAAAAGACAGGCTCACGATACGCAACGTGTCTTCCAGTAATTCCAGTTCGCTGCGGGAAAAATCAGCAAGTTTACGACCACCAGCGAAACTGCTGTCCAACACCGAAAAATAAGACTTCAATGAACGCTCGGTATCACCTTGTTTAAACACCGACCAACCATGTTTAAACATGGCACGGTCATAGTAGGTACCCGCCGCACTCTGCGCAAGCACACTACTGTACGCCTTTTCAGCCTCCTCAAACTCCCGGAAAGTAAACAGAATTTCGCCGCGTCGAAATTGCAGTTCCGCAAAGTTTGTATCATTGGGAAACTTTGTCACCAACTGGTTCAACACACCCAGTGTCTTTTCCAGGTCTCCATTAAGCTCATACGCACGAGCCAACTGATACATCACCCGGTCATTACCGGCATAATCGGGATATAGACTTAGCAAGCGTTCATATTGGTGAATCGCACTGCCCATATTTTCCGATTCAAGCTGTTCAATGACTTCCTGATTTAATGCCGCTTCGCGCTCTGCCGCATCGGCTTCATTTTGTGCCGCACTGGCCACCACCTGGCTATCATCCGTTTTTTCCGTTTCTGTGGATGTTGTCGGTAACTCATTTTCACCCGCTAATTCAGCCTGTTTATTTTCCAGTGACAAATCGGCCAGACGCTGCAAGGCGATCGCACGTAACGCACCATTGGTGGTGGTTCTTGCAAGTTCTGCATAAGTACGTTGTACATCCTTACGTGATAATGCTGGCAACACCTGTGGTTCAATTTTTGCAGCTCGCTCAGCCAGCAATTCAATAGTGGGATCATCATCGATGGTTTTTTTACCGGCACAGGCTGATAACAGCAATAATAAAACCACCAGCAGCAATACTGTCCAACAGGACTGTGGACGCTGCGCTATCATTTCAGCTCCTTGCCAGACTCAGCCGCATCGGCAGCCAAGTCCTGTAAATGTGCTAGGGAAAACCTTGCCTGATCCAGATAATCCACCAGCCGCGCACGTAGTATATCAAGTTCAAAATCCACCATTTCCTGTAACTGACGCTGCTGTTCATCGAAGGCGGCTTTGATTTCTTTACGCAATAATGCAATCTGTTGACGTTTATTACTGATAATTTTTTCGTAAGCAGCAAAATTTACCGGAGCACTGCCTCGTGCCCGTTGTAGTGAGTTTTGTTGTTGTAACGTTTCTTCCAGTTCTGCATCCAGCGAATTCAGGCTTTTTCTCACTTGCTGAAAACGAATGGCATAGGTGGTTTCAACCTCATAATCCAACAGCCCCTTGTACAAACGATAACGATCACGATAACTGTCCAAGCGTTTGAGATGCCGCCCCGGTTGATTCGACAATTGCCAAATGCGCTCTTCCACTTTGCTCAAACGCTCCATCAGCTTTTTTTCTTTACCCGTCAACAACTCAAAGGCATCTTTTGTCTCACCAATACGCGTCAATTCATCAGCATAAATATCACGACTGATACGCACATCCTGTACATGTCCCAGCGTTTGCTCCGGTGTCAATTTATCAAGCTGCGCTTCATAGGTGGCACGTCGCAACGCCAACATACCTTCAAGTGCAGGCACCTCACTCATCCAACGGCCCAGATTCTTGTCTAAAAACCAAAGATCACGCAGGTTTTTAATGGCTTCGTGAAAACCATGCTCAGCCATCACCACCGGCAAATACCGTGCCTCGGGCGTATCCGGCAATAACTCCGCTTCCCAAAACCAACCCATTTCAGTGCGTGATACTTGCCCTAACAAATCTGCCCACAAACGCCCTTCCTTCACTGCCACCACGGTATTATTCAGTGCGTCCAGCTCCCGTTCAAAAATAGCAATCGCATTTTTATAAGACTGCATGGCCTGCGGAAATGCACGCAAACGCTCTAGTGCATTACCTTTGCCTAACAAAGCCTCAAAAACAGCAGGATCAGTTCTTTCGCGTGTTGCCAGCTCCTCCCATGGCACCAGTGCTGCCTCGTAACGTTGCAATTTCACTTCAGCCCAGCCCAAACCCAGCAACGCCTTATTTGAAAAGGGTCCCTGCAAACGTACACGTTGTAAAAACTGCTTTGCCTCCACCGGCTCGGTGTCAATCAATGAAAAACCCAGAACAAGATTGGCTTTGTCACGTAATGCCTTTTGATCACTGGCACTGGACTTTAATTCGGCAACCTCACGTAACAAGTTCATGCCCATTTCTGCACGGTCATCTTTTTCGTGACCGCCTTTTTCCTGGTCACCGTTTTCCTGGCCATCATTTTCACGGCTGGCACGAATCAGCGCCACTCCCAGATTAAAACGCGCATAATTGGCTTTTTGCTCGCCCTCATTTTCTACCAAACCCTGTAACGCAGTTGCCGCCTCCGTATATTTTTCCTGCGCCATCAACAAATTGGCCTTCAGAATACGGAACTCCTCCTGCAAGGATTCATCAAGCGCATCCCCGACCCGCGACAATGCTGTTTCAGCTTCCGTAAATAATTGTTTCTGGTAGCGGATTTTTCCCAGATAAAACCAAGCTCTGTCGCGCACTTCAGGCACAACAGCATCATCAATTAATTTTGTGAAGATTTTTTCAGCGTCCGAATGCAAGCCATACGAAAGGTACAAACCTCCCAGCAACAACTCACTGTCTGCACCATGGTATTTCAGGCGTTTTAGCTGCTCTGCCGTTAACAGGTTAACCGCAGCCGAAAAATAATTTTGCTGGTAAAACTCATATAGCACCACACCATAATGTGGGTCTTTCACTGCGGCAGGCAGCGGCGCAGCGAACAGGGTCAGCGGAAAAATCAGCGTACCTAGCCCGGCCACAAACGATGACGCAAAAAAACGAAATGGTTTTGAAAAAAACACGATCAACCCCAACTAATTCATTCCCATTCTTTGACGACAAATTCTGGTTGCAATTTTTGCGTCACATCCACAATTTTAAGCTCCATAAATTTTGCAGCAGAGCCTTTTTTAAATTGCACCGTAGTACCACGACGGTACTCCCGGTTATTCGGCCCTGGCCCTCGAAAAGTGGCGATCAACTCATGCTCACCCGATTTAACATTGCCAATATATAAACGCTGCACACCGCCTCGCTTCAACGCACCCAGCTCACGTTTTGTATAAAGATGGTTCGCCACCACCTTGTCATCAATTTTAAGCTGTACCGAATCCAGTTTAAAAAATTCACCAACATCGATAGATAAAAAGACCGCGACTTGTGTGCTGGAAGGAAAAAGCAACTCTTCTTCCAAAATAAAAAGATCACGATTCAGGCTCTTCACTTCTTTTTTCAACGCCTGCACCCGATCATCCAACGTGCGTTTATCACTAACTTCCGGGTTATTTTTCACCTGCGATGATGGCAGCGTGACGGGTTCTGTTGCTGTGGGTTCTGTTACTACGGGTTCTGCAACTACAGCCTCTGTAACCACAGGCTCTGTTACTGACTCAGACTGAGGCACATCAGGATTACCACCGATAGGTGCAGCATTCACGGCCAAAGCTGCTATAGGCAATATGCAGACAAGCAACAGGCACAGCCATTGATTCAGTTTGATATTTTTCATTTCTAGTCTCAGTTCAAGCGTCATCGCATTAATAATGAATTGACTCAAAGAGCTCCTGATTAACTCCAGCAAAAAAACTGGAACTTATGATTTAATCAGCAGTTCCCTGGTTACATTTAATACCATGCCGATACAAATATACGGAATACATCTGCCGATAGACTGTACAAAGGCTCCGTTCCTGGAGTAACACCTTCAACGCGTAAATCACGGAAATTTTCATAGTCAATCTGGATACGATTATAAAAAATGTTTGCGCTGCCTTTGTCAATAAAACCCCAACTACGTTTTTTAAATTCATAGCTGAGTCCCAAGCCAATGGTTTGGGTCGAATATGTACTTAACTCTTTATCCCGCGCACGATAAGTGAATTCGGCTTCTCTATTAAACAAGTCACTGTAAAAATCTGCGTTATTCTGCGAATATATACGATAACTTATTTCATACGTCAGACCTTGTTTTGTCGGATGAATATAACCAAGCTCCGCCATGTTGCCATTGATACCCCAGGTATCTGTATAACCACGCACTTCACCTCGTATCGCAGCCCGATAGGGGAGATAATACAAAGCACGCATTGCAACAGCATGACTGGTGCGTGTTTCTGGGTATTTCTCAAATTCTTTATCGTAACCACCATTACCATTAAGATAACGTACTTCGCGATATGGATTATTTAAAAACCCTTCATCGGTGATAGTTTCGAAATTCAACCCTATTAATAGGTTTTTAGTAATAACCTGAGACAAACCTAATTTATATTTCTGGCGTTCAGCTTCTTTTTCCAACGAAGGTCGCCCCGTGGCAGTAATTTCATCCCAGCCTTTCGCATAACCCAATGTTACCGTTGTCAGATCGCCAAACATCAATTGGCTAATACCAAAATTTACAGAATTCGCATTAAAATCATTTTCGACACTGTTGCTATATGACAGGCTCAGTGTTGTATTGTCGTATAAATAATCTGCGCCCAAACTTTTTTCTGTGCGTTCTTCCGTGTACTCACTAGCGCTGGTCACCACATCAATGGTGGCCGAAGTAATGGTATCAACATAATAATTTCCCCAGACTGAGGTAGATTTGCCGATAGATTTTCGCGCCAATACAGATGGGCCGCTAACGTCCAGCCCGCCACCGGAATAGGCATGGTACATAATGTCAGCACGATTTTCTGGCAGCACTGCCGCCATTAATGGCACACAGATTCCCAGCACACCGGCAAACACCAAACCCCAGCGAAAACGCCCTGTCTGCTGGTTTGTTTTTGCTAAGGAGGGTTTAGTTACAGCCACAACCACCACCTGAACCACCCTCTGCACCACGCGCACCTTCGCGAGCTTCAAAAACATGATTGATATACGCACTGGATACCGGGTCACGACCAAAACTCATAATGGGGTCGGCAAGATTTGCACGTTCGTAGGGTTCTACCCACGGCTTGATGCTGCAACCCGTCAATACAAACATCATCACCAGTATTGATAATAGGAATTTCATATCCTGCATTATTCCCTGATCAACTCTTTTACCTGCTTGATATATTTTTCTTCATAACCCGGCAGATATCCACGATGCAAATAACGCATCGTACCGTCACGATCCACCATTACTGTGGTCGGCATGGCTACCACCTTGTAAAGCTTGGTCACTTCATTGGTATTATCGTAAAGAATGGGAAAGCTTACCGGTATTTCGCGCAGCAACTCCGCAGCCTTGGAAGAGTCTTCTTCCACATTTACGCCCAGTAATACAAAACCAAGTTCACTGTATTTTTTGTGCATATCTTCCAACAAAGGCATTTCCTGCCGACAAGGCGCACACCATGAGGCCCAGAAATTGATCATTACTACCTCACCACGCAACTCGCTCAACTTTACATTTTCACCACTACGGGATTTCAACGTAAAATCAGGTGCGGGGCCTCCGATAACGTCGGCCTGTGTATTGGTGCTAAACAGCATGCCTGCCGCCAGTAATACAGTCATGTTTTTCACGATACTTTTGAACATACCCATCATAATTACCCCGCTGCTATTTCCAAAACATTGCTCTTTTGTACTGCCTCGCGACAGACACTCAAAGTCAACAAACCTTAGAAAAAGATGCTAAAACCACTCGTAAATTCAAGATTGTTCGTTGTTTTCTCACCAAACAAATCCATATCAAAAATATGGTTCCGCACATCAAGATGAATCGCCAACCAATCTGTGGCCAAAAACCGGTAACCCGCGCCATAATTGACCGTAAACCGATCATCGTTGGCAAAATTGGTATTACCTACACCGCCAATGACATACAAAGCGGTATTAAACGCCCAACCTTTACCCATGAAAGCTTCACCAGGTAGCACGTTGAAACCAACAGACGCATTGTAATAAGTCAGTTCGCGATCATTGTCCGACAACAATGGTGCGCCACCGCTTAAACTTTCATAGCTTGTTTCACTGGTATCCGTTTTGGCATACGCCGCTTCGAAAAAGACACGTTCAGTAACGTGATAAGCCACGCGTGCGCCAATCACCATATTTGTGCCAAAATCTTCTGCACTGTATAGACCTGAAAAAATAGCAATTTCAAAATCTTCTGTGTCAATGGTATCGATATCAATAGTGCGCCGCTCAACCTGCGGCTGAATCACCTGTTGTTGAGCCGCATCATTATCGCCACTAGTCGCAACATCAGCAGACCATGCCATACTGCTAACCAACAGCATGCACATGCCCAGCAAAATAGTCGTTAGAAAAAGAATGCGAAACCTGCCTTCCATTCCTCAAATTCCTTGTTGTCATCAACGCTGGTAAAACCAACGTAGTTTTTATATTCGGCGCGAAAAATAAATCGCCGGGTAAGATACATTTTCATTCCAATTCCCATGTGTGCAATCAAATCTTGGCTATCTTCTACCTGGATCAGCGTAACACTTGGGCTCGTCGTAATCTGACCAATACCCAAAGTGAAAAAGGGAGAATAACGCCATTTTGAAAACGGTTGCGACAGTAAATTAAAATTCACTAAATCGCTGCTGGAAAAGTCACCGGTGACTTGTGATGCAGATATTTCTGCTGACAAATTAGCGCCCAATGCATAGGCACCATAAACTGTCATCACTGGCGCACCGTTAAACGCGCCCCCCACCAAGCCCATTTCCCAACGTCGCTTGCTAAAATCCCCAAGCCCTACATCTGCAAATTCTGCTACCTCACCATTTGGCGTTAGGGTTTTTTCCATTTGTATCCGGCTCACCCAGCCAATTTTACCTTTGGCCGTACGAACTTTAAACCAATCCGTTTTACGCTTGATCACTTCAACAAAATCACCACGGTCCACTACATGAACAATTGGATAACCTTCACCTGGACCAGTATGCAATTCAATGTATGGATCTGCCACTTTTACTTCGGGATAAACATCCTCGTCAGCATTCACCAGCG
>VAPM010053718.1_pt1 | contig 16973 bp, 10 predicted proteins | sample 3395091 | NCBI WGS metagenome assembly VAPM01 (sample SAMN08290445, study PRJNA428436) | hydrothermal vent metagenome | isolation source: Deep-sea hydrothermal vent chimney 3 | place: Pacific Ocean: Juan De Fuca Ridge | reverse complement strand
GCCGGAGCATAAAAAGATCTCCATGCAGGAACTCATTAGTGAAGCGGCCATTCCTCCGTTACTGACCCTGCCCCTGCAACAGCATATCGGCGAACCGGCTGAAACCCTGGTCAAGGTCGGTGATCGTGTGCTTAAGGGACAGATGCTCGCCGAGGCGAAAAGCTTTGTCAGCGTCCCCGTGCATGCCACCACCTCCGGCCGCATCAGTGCTATCGAAAATCGGCCGGTGCCGCATCCCTCCGGACTCGAAGCACCCTGTATCGTTATCGAAGCCGATGGCAAGGATGAGACCGTCGAGACGCAGGCACATGATTATCATGAGATGAAACCAGCTGAGCTGCGACATTTACTGCGCGATGCCGGCATCGTCGGTCTTGGCGGCGCCGGGTTCCCCAGCTTTATCAAACTCAACCCGGGACCGGGCAACCGGGTCAAAACACTGCTGCTCAACGGCGCGGAGTGCGAACCTTATATCACCTGTGACGCCATGCTCATGCAACAACGACCACATGAGATCATCAAGGGCCTGTTAGTCATGAAACAGGCCCTGCAGGCGGAACACTGCATCATCGCCGTAGAAGACAACAAACGTCTCGCCCATACCATGCTGGTCAATGCGCTGGAAGAACATGAACCCCACGATATTGAAATCGTTCAGGTGCCGACCCTCTATCCAACCGGCGGGGAAAAACAACTGATCAAGGTGGTCACCGGTATCGAAGTCCCGGCTAATAATCGGCCTGTCAATGTGGGTATCGTCTGTCACAACGTCGCCACCGCCGCCGCAGTTTATGACTCCATGCAGGGCCAACCGCTGATCTCCCGCGTGGTCACCGTCACCGGCGATGCCGTCCGACATCCACGCAACCTGCAGGTACGTTTCGGCACGCCATTTCGCTTTCTGCTGGACCTGTGCGGCTTTGAACATAAGGCGGATGTTGAACTGATCATGGGCGGGCCGCTGATGGGCTTTAAAGTTCCCGATCAGAACGTACCGGTGATCAAAACCAGCAACTGCGTACTCAGCCTGAGACGTGAACCGCACAGCCCCGCCATGCCCTGTATCCGCTGCGCCGAATGCGCTCGCGTCTGCCCCATACAACTATTGCCGCAACAGCTTTACTGGTATGCCCGTGCGCAGGACTTTGATCGCATCCAGGATTACAATCTGTTTGACTGTATCGAATGCGGCGCCTGCGCCTATGTCTGCCCCAGCCATATTCCGCTGGTCAATTATTACCGTTTCGCAAAAACCGAAATCTGGGCGCAGGAAGAAGAAAAGAAAAAAGCCGACCTGGCGCGTCAACGACATGAATTCCGCCAGTACCGGCTGGAGCGCAAGAAAAAGGAAGATGAAGAACGCAAACGCCGGAAAAAGGAATTACTGAAAAAGACCAGCAATACGAAGGCTGACAAAGATCCCAAAAAGGCAGCTATCGAAGCGGCTATGGCGCGGGTCAAGGCTCGCCGCGCGGAACAGGAACAGGAGAAGAAAAATACCGATAATCTCAGCCCGGCGCAAAAAGAAGCCATTGCACAAATCGAAGCCCGGAGAAAGAAAACCGGTGAATAGAACTCGCAGCAAGCTGCGGGGAATTAAACCCACAGAGATTAAACCAACATGAACATCAGCATAAGCAGCTCCCCTTTTCTGAGTTCGGGCAACAGCGTTTCCCGGATCATGCTGTTGGTGCTGCTCGCCCTGATCCCGGGCATGCTTGCCCATATCTATTTCTTCGGCTGGGGACTGCTCATTAATCTGGTTATCGCCATTCCCACCGCGCTTGCCAGTGAAGCCCTGATGCTGCAACTGCGCCAGCGTCCCATAAAACCGTTTCTATCCGACTACAGCGCCATTCTCACCGCAGCCCTGCTGGCCATTGCTCTGCCACCTTTGGCGCCCTGGTGGCTGGTTTTTGTCGGTACCGCCTTCGCCATCATTATTGCCAAACAACTTTACGGCGGCCTCGGTTACAATCCTTTCAATCCGGCTATGGTCGGTTACGCCATGTTGCTGATCGCCTTTCCGCGGGAAATGACCACCTGGTTACCGGCTACTCACGACATGGCGTTTATGGACAGTCTGCGTTACAGCCTGTTTGAAGTCCTGCCGAGTGGACACAACATCGACAGCATCAGCATGGCCACGCCAATGGATGTGGTAAAAACCCGTCTGGGACTGAACATGACCATTCATGAAATCAGTACCCAATTCCAAAATCTGTTCGGCATGCTTGGCGGGCGCGGCTGGGAATGGGTGAACCTGATGTTCCTGCTCGGCGGCCTGCTGCTGATTTTTATACGCGTCATCAGTTGGCACATTCCGGTTGCCGTTATTGGCAGCCTGTTTTTTTGCGCACTGGTGTTTCAGCTTGTTGATATCGATGCTCATGCCACGCCGCTGTTTCATCTATTCAGCGGCGCCACCATGCTGGGCGCCTTTTTTATTGCCACCGATCCGATCAGCGCCGCCACCACCCTGCGTGGCCGCCTGTATTATGGCGCCGGCATTGGCATCCTTACCTATATTATTCGCACCTGGGGGGGCTATCCTGACGGCTTCGCCTTTGCCGTACTGCTGATGAATATGGCGGTGCCCACTATTGATTACTATACCCAGCCCCGGGTATTCGGCCACCTGGACGACTAACGATGTCTCTGTTTAAAAATATGGCCATCAGTGCCATCCTGCTAGGGCTTTTCGCCGTTGTCGGTACCGGCATGGTCAGCCTGACCTATGAAAACACCGCCGAACGCATTGCCGCTAACCATCGCGCAACGCTGCTGAAAACACTGCATGAACTGATTCCCGCAGATCAATATGATAATGACATTTTCAGCGACAGCATCCACGTCACAAATTCTGCACTCCTCGGCAGCGACAGAGCGGTTAACGTCTATCGTGCGCGTAAAGCGGGACAACCGGTCGCCGCGATTATCGAAAGCATTGCTCCAGACGGGTATAGCGGCAATATCTATTTACTGATCGCCATTAAATATAACGGTCAGCTTGCCGGAGTACGGGTTGTCAACCACCGTGAAACCCCGGGGCTGGGTGATGCCATTGATCTGTCTCACAGCGACTGGATACTGAGTTTTACCGGCAAATCCCTGAAAAATCTAAAAACAGAAGACTGGGCCGTGAAACGAGACGGAGGCAACTTCGATCAATTTACCGGCGCCACTATCACACCGCGCGCAGTCGTCAAAGCTGTCCACAACGCCCTGATTTATTTTAATCAGCATCGCGACAAACTATTCGTTCCGCCGACTACTGAAAAGGAGTCCACCGCATGAACAACCCCTATCTCGATATCGCCCGTAACGGCCTTTGGAGCAACAACTCCGCGCTGGTCCAGGTACTCGGCCTCTGCCCCATGCTGGCCATCACCAACACTATGGTCAACAGTCTAGGTCTGGGACTGGCCACCACCCTCACCCTGATCTGTTCCAACGTCGCCATTTCAGCCATTCGGCACTGGGTACGTCCAGAGATCCGCATCCCGGTTTTTGTGCTCATTATCGCCTCTATTGTCACCGTGATCGAACTCAGTATGAATGCCTGGTTTCATGAACTTTATATGATTCTCGGAATTTTTATCCCACTGATCGTGACCAACTGCATGATTATCGCTCGCGCCGAAGCCTTTGCCTCCAAAAACAGCATTGCCCACGCTTTTGCCGATGGCCTGTTCATGGGGCTGGGCTTTACCCTAGTTCTACTGCTACTGGGCACCCTGCGCGAAGCTATCGGCTTCGGCACTCTGTTTCAGCAAATCGAACTCATGTTTGGCGATAATGCAAAATGGCTCACGGTCCACCTGTTTGACAATTACCGTGGCTATCTACTCGCCATTCTGCCGCCCGGCGCCTTTCTTGGACTGGGTTTTCTGATTGCCATCAAAAACGTGATCGACCGGCGAATAGCGCGCAAACGCCAGACGGCACCGGAAAAACTGTTGGTGCAGTTCGTTAAATAAAAATACAGCTCAGCCATCACCCGCTGGACACAAACACCGTGCCCAACCCGACTTGATTATGAACAAACATAAACGCTGTGAAATTTTTACCCGCCTGCAGGCACACAACCCGACTCCTGCTACCGAACTGAATTATAGTTCGACCTTTGAGTTGCTCATCGCCGTCATACTCTCGGCTCAGGCCACTGACCGAGGCGTGAACAAGGCAACGGTAGAACTTTTCAAACAGGCCAACACGCCTGAGAAAATATACGCGCTAAAAGAGTCCGGACTGAAAAAATATATCAAAACCATCGGCCTGTATAACAGCAAAGCCAAAAACATCATCCAGACCTGCAAAATCCTCATCGAGCAACACGCTAGTCAGGTTCCCGATGAGCGCAGCGCACTGGAGGCCCTGCCCGGCGTCGGTCGCAAAACAGCCAACGTAATCCTCAATACCGCCTTCGGCCATCCCACCATTGCCGTGGACACCCACATTTTCCGCGTTTCCAACCGTACCGGCATCGCCCCTGGAAAAACGGTGGTCGAAGTTGAAAAGAAATTACTCAAATTCGTCGCCGATGAATTCAAACAGGACGCTCACCATTGGCTGATCCTGCTGGGACGTTATACCTGTATTGCCCGTAAACCCCGTTGTGGTTCCTGCTTGATTGAAGATCTGTGCGAATTCAAAGACAAGAATATCGAATGATAAAAAATATTTTACCGCAAGGATCGCGAGGGACACAGAGAACACAAAAAAGAAAAACCATTCACCTGATTCCCAAGCAGAAGCAAGGGAGCCAGAAAAGCATTTATCCTGCGCGACCTCTGCGCTAAAAATACAGACTATATGGAACAGCCAACACTCATACAGGAAATTATGGCAGGCATCGTCTGCGCCCTGCTGTTTGTCGGCGCGTCCTATTTTATTAATCGCCGCCTAAGCGGCGACAGTTTCAGGGTTGATCCTTACCTGCTCGCCATGTATGCCGCCACGGTATTCTGTCTGGCGATTATCGGTGAAGTAAGTGTTAACAGCCTGTACCATTATTTTGTCGGCGAGAAACTCTGGCAATATCATGTCATGCCCGTTTATAGCCGGGATGTTTCACTGCTCTCACCCCTGTTGTGGTCGGCCTACGGTATGCATCTCTACTTTATTGAACAAACCTATCTGAAACGTTTGCCGCGTTTCCTGCGTAATCGCAAAAGCCATGCCCTGCTGCATGGACTCGACGCACCTCTGGTATTTGAGGTCAGCGGCAATCTAATTTTCCTACTCCTGATTGGAAAATATTACGCCTACTACCTGCCCGGGGATCTGTTCCACCTGACCTCGATACGTGCTATCCCTGTATACATGGTCTGTATCTTTTTCGGCCTTCTGCTATTACACTGGCTGGAAAAAAAGAAACGCCACTGGGGGATTCCGGGCGTAATTTTCAGCGCGGGTATCGGATTTTTATATCTGGCCTGATTTATTTTTTAGCCTATATTGAGGAAAAATTTAATTCATGTTTGGACAGGACAGGAACGCCATGCGTAAGGTTTTTTTCGAGGCCTGGAAAAAATATCAGGCACGGGAAAAACTGGACCCCATGCAAAGCATACTGGTGCAGATCATTGCCCTGCACCCTGAATATCACGCCCTGTTTAAAAATGAGGATAACCTGCTGCGGGATTTTTCCGTAACCAGCGGTGAACCTAATCCCTTCCTCCATCTGTCTCTGCACCTGGCGATTCAGGAACAATTATCTCTGCAACGCCCCGTTGAACTAACCGGCCTGTATCGGCAGCTCATGGAAAAACATACCGACAGGCATGTGGCCGAGCATGAAATCATGGAATGTCTAAGTGAAATGATCTGGCAGGCGCAACATAATCAAAGTGTGGCTAATGAAAACAAATATATTGAATGCATTCGGAAAAAAGTAACCGCAACAGCACCTTCCGGCTCAGGAAACTAAGCCATTCCAGCATCACGCCCGTATATTATTATTGCAGCCTCCCCCTGCACCCTTGGTTGCACTATTTATAATATTACGAAGATTAAACGATAAAGTTAACCCTCATCTGTAATAAGGATATTTTTACAACCCGGTTCAATCGGTTTGATATTGAACAACCTGGTACAGGCTCAAATTATTGGCAGCAAGCTTCAAATCAATCCTAAATCCCTGACAAGTTATGCCGATACCTATGCCAGATAAACCGGATGAATAGCTTGACGAAACAACTTTCTAAAAATACACGGAAAATCGCTTCCAGGCTATTAAGCAAATCCGGGTTATCTCGGAAGGCTACAAAATGAGGCGCGCGTAATGCAAGAAGAACAAGAATATGCAGAAATGATTGATGTTATCGACAGCGGCAATGCTGCCGCCATCAATGAAGTACTATGCAGCATTCTGGCAACCATTCTCCAATTGCCCTGGCTGGAGACCAATGCGGGCGGTGTCTTTCTGGCCGAGCCGGAGACGCGACAACTGAAGCTCGTCGCTGAACTCAACTTTTCGCCTTCCATAAAAGATTCATGCAACAAAGTAAATTATGGTCATTGTCTCTGCGGCCGGGTGGCGGAATCGGTCGAAGTTCTGCATGTAAGCTGCGTCGATGAGCGGCATGATACTCATTATGAAGGGATGTGCGATCATGGCCATTATATCGTGCCCATCAAACTGCACGATGAATTGCTGGGCGTCATGGTTTTATATATCGATACCGACCATGCCTACAATGACGACGAGGTACGTGTGCTCGAAAATTTCGCGGCTATTATCGCGCTGCTGATAAACACGGCACAGATACGTCTGGAGAAGAAACTCACCGATCTGATTCTGGCCCATAGCTCTCACGGGGTTACGATTACTGACCGCGATCGGAAGATTCAGTGGGTCAATCAGGCATTTCAAAACGTATCGGGTTACTCAATCGAAGAAGTCATCGGTAAGACTCCGGCAATACTCAAATCCGGCCTGCACGGATCAAATTTTTACACCACCATGTGGCGCAGCATCGATGAAGACGGTCATTGGGAAGGCGAAATCTGGAACCGGCGCAAGAATGGTGAAATATATCCGGAATGGTTGAATATCGTCGCCCTGAAAAACAATGCCGGCGAAGTGCTGCGCTATGCGGGTATGTTTATCGATCTAAGTCCGATTAAAACAGCGGAAGAAAAGATCCATCGGCTCGCCTATTATGACGACATAACAGGATTGGCCAATGCCTCCCTGTTGCATAAAAAGCTCGAGCAAATGCTCACCCGATCACAATCGAAGCATGATCGGATTATTGTTCTGACCCTGGATCTTGATAATTTTCATGAAATCAACGCCGGGCTTGGACGCCGTGTCGGTAATGCCGTGCTGCGTGAAGCGGCACGCCGCATAAGCGGTATTATAGAAGGAGCCATTGAAGCCCGCATGGGCGCAGATGAATTTGTGATCGCTTATTGGCAACGACATGAAAACGATGACACGCTGCAGTTTCTGATTGGCAAACTGGCAAGCTCGATAATCAAACAATTACAGCTGTCTTTCAAATTTGAGCAGCATGAGCTGGTTATGGATAGTTCTATCGGTATCGCCTGGGGCAACGGGCAGGATATCAATGCCGAATCGCTGTTACAACGTTCAGGCATTGCTCTCGCCCATTGCAAGAAACATTCACGCGGCAAATACCAGTTTTATGATAAGGAAATAGAACAGCAGGCAGATTACCGGCGCTTTCTGGGTACCGCGATTGGTAAAGCCATCGAACGAAATGAACTGTTTCTGGTATATCAGCCACAGGTAGATCGTCAGAACCAGATCATCGGCGCCGAGGTTCTGTTGCGTTGGCACAGCGAAGAGTACGGCAATATCCCGCCCGATATATTTATCGGCATTGCCGAAGAACGCGGACATATTATCGACATTGGCCGCTGGGTGCTGGAACGCACGCTGGAACAGATGGCCCGCTGGCAAAAAGCAGGCTTATGTGATTCCGGCTGTTTCCAACGGCTGGCCATCAACGTTTCCCCGCATCAGATCCTGTCCAGAAATATCGCCAGGGAATTCGCCCGTGCCTGCGCCAGCTATGGCTTTTCGCCGAAGTCAATCGAACTGGAACTCACCGAAACCGGCATAACCCAGTATTCCGATCATATTATCGAAAACCTGCAGGCCTTATCAGACAAAGGCTTCAAAATCGCCATCGATGATTTTGGTACGGGCTATTCATCATTATCGCGGCTGCAACATTTTCCCATCAATATCCTGAAAATCGATCGCAGCTTCGTCAACAACATGGAAAACGGCGTATCGGATGCGGCACTGGTGAAATCTATCATTGATATGGCACATACTCTCGGCTTCCAGGTCATCGCCGAAGGTGTGGAAGAAGCCTCACAGTTAATCATGTTGATGGAGTTTGGCTGCGATATTTTCCAGGGCTACTATTTCAGCAAACCCGTTGCTGCTGATGAATTCATGCGCTATGCAAAACAACAAGCCCGGCAAACCATCGTCAGTACAGATGCGATAACAACAAAATAAACAATCAGGCTCAGCCAGCCTGCAGCCGATTTATTTGTACCAGCTTATTGTCTTTTTGCCGCAATCCGCAGGCGCAGGGCATTGAGTTTGATAAAGCCTTCCGCATCCTGCTGGTTGTAGGCGCCGGCATCATCTTCAAAGGTCGCAATACTTTCATCGAACAGGCTGTCGCTTTCCGACCTGCGTCCTTCAACCACCACATTACCTTTGTAGAGCTTGAGCCGCACCACGCCGTTGACATGCTCCTGACTGGCATCAATCAATTGCTGCAACATCCGCCGTTCCGGTGACCACCAGTAACCGTTGTAGATAATGCTGGCATAGCGAGGCATGAGTTCATCTTTAAGATGCGCCGCCTCCCGGTCCAGGGTCAGCGATTCTATAGCCCGATGCGCTTTCAGCAAGATAGTACCCGCCGGTGTTTCATAACAACCACGGGACTTCATGCCCACATAACGGTTCTCGACAATATCATCACGACCGATACCATTGGCGCCGCCCAGTTTGTTCAAGGTTTCCATTACCGTGGCCGGCGACATAGCCTTGCCGTCGATGGCGACGACATCGCCCTTCTCAAACGTCAGTTCGATAATAGCCGGGCTGTCAGGCGCCGCCTCCGGCGACACGCTCCAGCGCCACATGCTATCTTCCGGTCCGGCCCAGGGATCTTCCAGTATCCCGCCTTCGTAGGAAATATGCAGCAGGTTGGCGTCCATTGAGTAGGGAGACTTCTTGCCCTTGTTGAAATCAACCGGGATCCCGTGTTGCTTCGCATAGGCCATCAGTTTTTCACGGGAATTCAGATCCCATTCACGCCAGGGCGCAATCACCTGAACATCCGGTTTCAATGCATAGGCGCCCAGCTCAAAACGCACCTGATCATTGCCCTTACCAGTAGCACCGTGAGAAATAGCATCGGCCCCGGTTTCATTCGCGATCTCAACCAGTCGCCGAGCAATCAAGGGTCTCGCGATGGAGGTGCCCAGCAGGTATTCCCCTTCATAAATGGTATTGGCGCGAAACATGGGGAAGACGTAGTTGCGGGCAAAATCTTCGCGTAAATCCTCGATATAGATTTCCTTCACCCCCATCGCCTCGGCCTTGGCGCGCGCCGGTTCCACTTCCTCACCCTGGCCGATATCTGCAGTGAAGGTGACCACTTCACAGTCATAAACATCGCGCAACCATTTAAGAATAATGGAGGTATCAAGCCCACCGGAATAGGCCAGTACTACTTTTTTGATTTTGCTCATGGAAAAACCTCGGTTTGAAACGGAATAGCGACCGCCTCCTTTTGCACAGGCCCGCAATTATACAGAGTTTCCGGCATAAACCGAATTCACAACAGCGCCGAGAACTGGGAAGCCGAAAAACCCACCCCACCGAGCAGCAGCAGGCTGGCCTTGACCAGCGGCTGTTCAAGAAAAGGCTGGAAAGCTCCTGTCCGCAGCCGCCTGACATCGCTGATAAGTTCCTCAAGCTGCGCCAGACTCGGCTTGTTGGGCAACGATTTGTTACCACTGACCGCAATTTTTTCCTGATTCAGATAATCGATGAAATCACTGCGCAGCTTCTCCGCCACCTGTCGCAGCTTGATGGCTGCATACAGGGCTATCGCAATCAAACTACTGGTGATAATGGCCAGACTCTGGGGGAAACCCCAATCGTCGAAATAATTGATACGCGAAAACAGGATCAGGATGATGACAATAAAAGGATAATAGATCAGCTTGCCGACTTCTCCGCTACGCTCCGCCACCATTTGCAATTTCAGCCAGTGGACGGCGCAGGGCCAGGGGATATTCATGCGCCCGGCCAGCTCTTCTACGGCGCTCCCACGCCAGTCATAGCTGTTTTCTATCAAACCACGCATCCAGACGATGCACAGACGAGTGGCATCAACCATGTAGAACAGCAGAAACAGCATGCCCAACACACTGCCAACCGTGATCAGCGAATCCACGATACGCGTCACTTCACCGCGCAGGGGCGGCGGCTCCAACCCGAACAGGGTAAAGACAAAGCTGACAAAGGCCTGAAAAATGAGCACCACGGTAAAGGCACGCAGGAAACGATTACGCAGTGAACCGTATTCGCCATAGCTTTTCCAGTATTGCTGGATGGGTACATCATTCTGTTGTTTTATCTGGGCAGCCCATTTATTAAGGCTGGCTACCGGTGTGACCCGGTTGATCAATAACGACCAGATCCCCAGTACACCGCCCCAGATTAGCAGCATCCAGAGGATATCGTTATAACGGATGGTGCGCGGCAACAGGATAACCAGCAAGGTGGAAACCAGCAGCATCAGAATAAAAATGACTTTCCAGCCTTGCCCCTCCGTACTCTCTTCATTACCTGCTTTGTGTTTCTCGCTCAGACTTTCGGCCCAGCCCAACAGATAGTATTTATCACTCATCGCATCATAATTCAGCTTAAGCGCCCGCAACGAGGTGCAAATGAAATACAGACTCAATACCAGGGTCAGGCTGTTAATGATTTCCGTCGGCCAGACACTGACCCCGGCCAGTAGGAGAAACGGCTCTTCCGTCAACGAACACCAGATGCCAATAGCTGAGATGCCCGCCAGCACCAGCATCCCTGCACCCAGCCAACGTAACTGATATTTTGCCTGGGCATTCAGCTGCTTCAGGGCCAACAGCGCCAGACCGATGATAGCAATCGTTAGCAACAGGGGTAAAAACAACTCACGCTCAGCCCCTGTTGGATGCAGTTTACTCCGCGGTATTTGTTTCATGTCCGGCGGGGAATCATGCGCCGACTGGCGGATAGCGCATACATCCTGAGCATAGTGATCATTTTCTTCTTTCAACGGCTGCAGGGGCACCACGCCATTACGACCGATCTCGAACAACAGGGGTTTCAGACGAGTCGGCAATTCAAGCCTGTCACGAAAAGCCTGCAGTTGCGAAATCTTTGGCGCTAATTGCAGGGCCAGACCTGCGGCATAAAAAATGGAGGTCTGGTAGCTGTCACGAAAAGGCGGCGTACTCCCCTGTAATTCCGGCGTCAGTTTCAAATCAAAACTGGAGGCGATCAGCAGATTGCGCGTCCAGGGATATTCGGAGGGATGCAGATACTGAGCATCCAGATCCGTCGTGAAAAAGGTCACGCCCATGAGGCGAGAGTGCAGTGCGCGCAGAATCAGCAGCTTGTCATAGACATCACTGCCCAATACGCCGATAGCAAGAATGCCCTTGCCGTCCTGTTTACGCAGTTTTTTATCCAGCAGAACAATTTCATCAGCAACCCGGCGTAAATAATCAAACTGCCCCGAACCTACCGGGCGACGAATCGAAGATGCCGAACGCTGTTGCCGATCCCTTGTTTTTGAAGCCGATGATTTTGAAGTCGTCAGCCCCAGATCGGCGTTGCTGCCGGGCGCCACCCCGTCGATACCACGCAAATAACTAAAAATATGAATGTAGTTTTTTTTACAAACTGCATCGTAACAACCGCAGTAGGCCTGCGCGAACGATTCCGGCAGCGCACGGCCAAAAGCAGTGTCCCGTTCTGATAACAACACCACATGATTTTTTCCCACCGCAACACCACGATTACTCAGCTCCATGACCAACCGGAACATCAGCTGGTCATCACTATGGATGGTGCGCTTAAAGCTTAGACATTGGCCTGCCGTAGTATCAAATTTATCAAACGAGAAACGCTGATCCAGCCACTGGTTAAATTCCATATTCGGGTATAAAAGGCTGTCAGCGATGGTCGCCAGCGGTGACAGAATATGAATACCTGCGGTCTGCAGCCGGCACAGCTCAGAAACACCGGCCTGATCGGCCTGTTTTACCAGCGCAGACAGGCCGCCAGAAACTGCCGGACCGAGAATGGCGTAGCGCATTTTCCTACGTATATTCTCATCAGGCGCCAGCTTCTGCACCAATTGTTGAAGATGTAAATAGGGGGCCGCGTGGTAATGCGAAGCATCCAGCCAGAGCAGCAGTATTTTCTTCTGCCGCTTTGCAGGCCGCTCATCGGCATCAACCGCATCCTCGCCACCGGCTTCACTGGCCACAGGCATTAACGCATCGCGCCTGAACCATTCATAGGGCATGATCAGGCGAGCAGCCTGTTTATCCCAGCCATTCATATCGCCAACCTGGATATGTCGGGCATCCTCCGGCACATAGCCCGCTTCGGACAGAGCGTTAATTACAGCATAACGGCGGCGGCGGCGACGCTCTTCTGCATCGGCAATCGCTTCAGTGGAAACCATAACGCCCAGCACCAGCAGTTCCTGCACTTTGTTATCAGAAAGGTATTTTTTGATCTTCTCCACCAGGCCGGTAGATTCCAGTTTTTTTATCGCCAGTGGTTTATTGTTCCTGTTGCGCAGATAAATAATCCGGAAAGGATCCTGCCACAAACGAGCAGGAACGGCATTCAGACGGGATGAAGAAAGGGCGGCGGGATTCTGCGTTAACGGGCGCGCAGTCTTCAGCGGATCACTGCTCCAGAGATAGGAACCAAAGGCCGCGAAGGCAAGAAACATTACAAAGGAATAACTGGGAAAACCCTGATTTTCAAGCGCCATAGACTCCCTCCATTAGCAGGGGTCTATTATGGCCCAGTCAGTGAATCAGCGTCACCTCTACGCGCCGATTTTTTCTGCGCCCCTCTGGCGTGCGGTTGCTGAACTTGCCGTCCAGTTCACTGTGAGCATGGACACGGATTCTGTTCCTGCTGATACCGTGTTTAATAAAATAATCACGCACCGTATTAGCACGTCGGCGTGCAACCACGATATTTATCCGTTGCAGCCCCTTACTATCTGTATAGCCATCAATGCGAACACCACGCACGCCGCTGTCTACTTTCATATAGTGGATTATTTGATCCAGCCGGTGCTGCGTACCTCGATCCAGTCGGGTCTTGCCCACCCCATACTGAATGACCGTTTTTCTGACATCCGCAAAGCTGAAATTCAGCAACTGTTTCTCACAGCTCTGGAATTCTGCCCAGGCGTCAAGAAAATTAACCGGCAGAACCGTCACCGTAATTTCATCACTGCCATCCGACCAGTCGCGATAGATAAATTGCAGATCCATGCCTTCCGCCAGCTCCGCCGCCATCCGCTTCGCCCAGGTATTATCCAGATAAAACGGCTCCTTGCCTTCGACCACGGGAATATGGCCAAAGTCGCGGCTAATAGCGATATGCTTCCACTCCGGCGCCAGTGAAAGCAGGCGCGCATACTCAGGCCGGTTAGCGGCCTGTTTTACATGTACGGAAAATTCCAGTTCAGCTTTCACCCGGCGAACAAATTCCACCTTGCCATAGAGCGGTATCTCATGACGCAGGCGACAGATTATCGGCGTCGCCTCCACCATCCAGGTAGATTTAGCCACCGGCGCCTTGAAGAACTGATAACCCGCGCGCGCGGGAAGCGCCAGCACCAACAACAGCGGGATTAAGAGATATGTTTTTCCGAACATGCTCGGAAAAATGCAAGAGTTGTACCAGAGTATAATTATTTCAACGCAAAGGCGCAGAGACGCCAGGAACGCAAAGTTGTATTAGTTATCAGTCATGGTTTTTATTGAACCAGATCCGGGAGCCTAGTTCATTCCGCAGGTTTTCCGATCTTCCCAACGGGTAACTTGCCCATAACCGGAATCTGCTGGAAGATCGAAGTGCCTGCATAGCAAAGATGCAAAAAATACCTTTGCGTTCCTGGCGTCTCTGCGCCTTTGCGTTGGATTTTATTTTTTCCTGCGCTTCTCGGCCCGGCGCAGGCGTGAGGCCAGTCGCCGCGCCAGTTCGCCGAACAGCTCGGTCTGGGTCGGATGGGGATGAATAGCATGGCCGACCTGTTCCAGGGTCATTTCGCCGGCGACCATCATCACCCCTTCGCCAATCAGCGTATCCGCATGATCGGCGAGGAAATGCACACCGATCACCCGGTGACTGGTCTTGTCGGCCACAATCTTGATCAGACCCTGGGTTTCGTTGGTAATCATAGCCTTGGCATCAATGCTCATGGGTACTTTGACCTCGGCGGCGTCGATGCCGCGAGCCTTGGCCTGGGCCAGGGACAGACCGACAAAGGCCGCTTCAGGACGCGTGAAGATCACGCCGGAATCCCTGGATTCGTCGTAAACCATATCTTCGCCGCAAATGGTCGCCGCCGCCACACGGCCCTGCTGACCGGCCGTGTGAGCCAGCATCAGCCCGCCAATGACATCGCCTACGGCAAAGATATGCGGTACCGAGGTGCGGCAACGATTGTCCGCCCTGATAACGCCGTTTTCCGTTTCAATACCGGCCTTGTCCAGCTGCAGGGGATCCAGCGCCGGGCGTTTACCGGTCGCCATAATCACGTAATCACAGCTGAAACTGTGTTTTTTGCCTTCACTGTCTTCATATGCCAGTTTCATTTCGCCTGGCTGACCTTTGATCTCAACGATCTTTGCCGCCGTTTCAATCTTAAGGCGAGGATCATCGTTCAACACTGCGGTGAGTTGTTTGGCGATCTCCGGCTCAACTTCGGCCAGAATACGCTCCTGACCTTCGAACAACTGCACTTTGGTTCCGAAATCCTGGAAGATCTGTGCCATTTCCACGCCAATCGCGCCGCCGCCAATCACGCCCAGACGTTTGGGCACGGTCTTGAGTCCCCAGACGGTATCGGAGGTCAATACGCCGCCCGTTTCGACACCATCGAACGCGCCGGGAATCGGCGGTACGAAAGGCGGTGCGCCGGTAGCGATCACGGCGACCCCGAAACTAAGAGTCGAGAGCTTGCTGCCGTCGCCGGGAACAGAGCGTCTGTGCGGATCGCTCTGATTGCCACCGGCATCGACTTCAACATGGTGGCTGTCAATAAAGCGGGCAAAACCCTGGATGATATTGATCTTCACACCCTTGTCGGTATTCAGCGCCATTTCGCCGCGTTTTTCCAGCACGCTACGGCGGGTTTTTTCCATGATCTTCCAATCAAGCACAGGCTTGTTGGTGCCCTTGACGCCAAGATGAATATCGTGAGCACGATCGCGAAGGCGATCCGCCGCCGCCCGCCAGGCTTTGGACGGAATACAGCCGCGCCACAGGCATTCGCCACCGGGGAACGGCGCATCGTTGATCATGGCCACCTTGAAACCGTGTTCCACCAAATCGCGGGCGCAGTCCTCGCCACCGGGGCCGCCACCGATAACCACCACGTCATAGTCCCAGTCGCCTTTGGGCATTTCAAAATCAAAACGGGCGGTTTTCGGCGCAACGGAAGGTGATGCAGAAACGACCGCAGCCACCGCGCCGTCCAGCCAGCCCGGATTCTGCACCAGGTCGCGGAAAGTATTCAGGAATTTGGCCGCATCGGCACCATTTACAATGCGGTGATCGGCAGTAATGGTCACCGGCATGCCCTGTGGTCCCAGGGTCGATATAGCGAAAATCGCCGAAGTGCCCGGCGAGGGAATCGCATCAAACTGGGCCACGCCCATCATGCCCATATTGGAAATGGTAAACGTGGGGTTGGAATATTCTTCTGGTTTCAAACGGCGGGCGCGGGCGCGATCCACCAGATCTTTCCAGTCGGCGGACAGCTCGGCCAGCGAACGACTGGCGGCATCGCGCAATACCGGTACCACCAGGCCCATACCAGCGGTTTCCACCGCCAGGCCGATATCGATCTGCTCTCGCTCGACGATACGATCTTCATGCTGGTAGACCGCATTAATAATAGGGTGTTTTTCGATCGCCAGGGCAGCGGCCTTGGCCAGAGTCACGGTAAGCGAGAAACCTTTGGCTTTGGATGCGGTTTTCAGGGCGGTGGGATCGACATTGACGGTAACCCGGAACAGCGGCATGGAAAGCGAATATTCCATATTGTGCGCCACGGCTTTTTCCATCGCCGTCATCGCCCGACCTTCGCCCGGCACCTGGAAAATGCGCTTGGTCGAGGTCTTCACATTGCTGTTGAGTACGTCAGCCGCGATAATCGCACCACCGGCGCCACTGCCACTGATGCTGTTCAAATCAATACCGTGGGCACCGGCCAGTTGCCGCGCATAGGGGCTGGCCAATTTGTTTTGTGGGCGTGGCGCCGGGGTGGCGCCATGAGGCATAGCCGGAATATGGGTCTTGGCTTTTGCCGCACCGGCAGGAACCGGTTTAACCTTTTCCTCACTGTTTATTGCAGGCACGGCGCTGCTGGCTGATTTTTTCGTGTTCAGAACCTGTTCGGGTTCAGCCACCAGATAGGCGATCGCCTCACCCACCGGCACCGTCGCATCCACCTCAGCCATCGGTCCGGACAGGTAACCTTCACGGAAAACTTCCACGTCCATGATCGCCTTGTCGGTTTCCACCTGGGCGACCACATCGCCGCGTTCGACCTTGTCGCCGATTTCTTTTTCCCAGCTCACCATTACACCTTCGGTCATGGTATCGGAAAGCTTGGGCATTAAAATGGTATGCGCATCAGCCGGGACAT
>VAPM010146663.1_pt1 | contig 17049 bp, 19 predicted proteins | sample 3395091 | NCBI WGS metagenome assembly VAPM01 (sample SAMN08290445, study PRJNA428436) | hydrothermal vent metagenome | isolation source: Deep-sea hydrothermal vent chimney 3 | place: Pacific Ocean: Juan De Fuca Ridge | reverse complement strand
GGAAAGCTGGATGCCGGCGGAGTGGAGAAACGTAATCGCAGTCGTTCTCGTTATGGTACCAAAAAACCAAAAGAATAATTTTAATATCACACATTCATGAGACATCCACTTAAAAAACAGCGCACATGGAAACCCGATATTGTATACAGTTCGGAAACACTCACTCGTTTTATAAACGCAGTCATGCTTGACGGCAAAAAAGAGACCGCACGAAAAGTGGTGTACGGAGCGCTTAATCGCATTAAAAAAGACGAGCTTGACCCACTTGAAACATTTGAAACGGCAATTCGCAATGTTTCTCCATTGCTTGAGGTGCGCTCGCGACGTGTTGGAGGTGCCAATTACCAAGTTCCGCGCGAAGTCCCGCAAAAGCGTCGTCTGACACTTGCATTTCGTTGGCTCATAAACAGTGCGCGAGGGAAAAAGGGAAAGCCGATGGCGGAAAAACTCGCAGATGAAATTTTGCTTGCATCAAAGGGTGAAGGCGAAGCGGTGAAGAAAAAAGAAGATATGCACCGCATGGCAGATGCAAACAAAGCGTTTGCTCACTTCGCGTGGTGATAAAATAGACAAAGCACAACAAAAGGGGCATGTCCGACAAAGTCGGACATGCCCCTTTTGTTGTGCTAACATAAACATATGCAAATGGCACTCGTCTCAACCGCATTCTCAAATGGTGATTATATCCCCGAGCGCTACACGTGCGATGGTGAAAACATATCTCCACCGCTTTCAATTTTCAGTGCCCCGGATGAAACAGTATCTTTTGCGCTCATCGCTTATGACCCGGATATTCCAAAAGAATTGTATCCCGACGGTGGAACATTTGATCATTGGGTGCTTTTCAATTTGCCCGCAGACACCATTGACATGTCGGAAGGCACCACTCTTGGAACACGGGGGGCAAACGGTTCCGGCAAAAATGGCTATACCGGACCATGCCCGCCACCGCAGTATGAGCCGAAAGAGCATCGTTATTTTTTCAGCCTGTACGCACTTGATACAAATCTTTCTCTTAAAGAAGGAGCAACAAAAGACACTGTACTTTCAGAAATGCAGGGGCACATAATCGCAGTCGCGGAGCTCATGGGGCGCTACGCCAGACAATAATCACACCCCGGGCTACTTAGGGGTGCGACCCCTAAGTAGCCCGGGGGTTGCATAGGGTGTTCAATAATGCCACACTTTATTTACTGCCGGAGCGCGCGTTGTATCGTTTACAGTTGCGCTACCGAAGTATTTTATACAGTCTAAAATATAAAAAGAAAATAAAAAACATATGCCAAAACCACCGGAATATTATCCTCAGCATCAAAATGATGTTGAACAAACAGAAAAAGAATCGCACAAGTTGAAAACGGAAGAAGAAACCCCCCAAAACTCAATCGCCAAAGAACCAAGACAAGAAATCACAGAGATGGTGAATGAAGAAACATGGCAACATGCTAAAAATAAAATGTTGGACATGTTGAATCGTGGAGATATTGATTTATGGGTTCTTGGTACGCTTGCTAAAATGCGAACATTTAATCCGGAGCGATTTGATAAAGAGATAGAAATTACCGATGCGATATGGCAAAAATTAAAAGCGCAAATGGAAAAACGAAAAAATGATTCGCTCAGCTCTCTCAAATATGTTGTCAATCTTAAAGAAATCAATCCAAAACTTTTTGAGGAACAAACGATTATCAGTGAGAGGGAAATACAAATGATTACACAGAAAATTAAAGATGAAAGATATCCGGGAAAATTTTTAGTGTTGGCATCAGAGGTCAAAGACATAAACCAAAATTGGTTTGATGAATATATGGGCACATCAAAAGAATTACAAGATATGTGGACAAAGATCAAAGAATATTTAAAGAAGAAACTCAAGAAAGACACGGAGTTGTTTGTGGTACAGTCCGGAAATGCTCAGAATATTAAACCGGAGGGTGAGCCGGATATTATAATTAACGAGGAAAAATGGAAGGAGATTAAATTATATCTGGAGAGTATGGAATACTATAATTTCAGGACATTTCTTACGGTTGCCAATGGTGTTGCTCGATTAAAAATTGAACACTAAAATAGTAACGCACACAGCCCCGGGCTACTTAGGGGTCGCCCCCCTAAGTAGCCCGGGGCTGCACCTTTACGTATCGCAAACTCTTTGATACATTATATATAACGCTCCGGCGGCTTTTATTTTTAGTATTTATTTATGAATAGAGATTATCCTTTGGAAAAGGTGCGTAACTTCGGTATCATCGCGCATATTGATGCGGGCAAGACGACCACGTCTGAGCGCGTCTTGTTCTATACCGGCTCACAACATAAAGTCGGCGAAGTCCACGAGGGCGAAACAACAACCGACTGGATGGAGCAAGAACGCGAGCGTGGTATCACCATCACCGCCGCCGCCATCACCTGCTTTTGGAGCAAAACCACTGAGCAGGATAAAAAAGATGCCTCTAAAAAATATCGTTTTAATATCATTGATACTCCGGGGCACATTGATTTTACCGCAGAGGTGAAAAGGTCAATGCGTGTTTTGGACGGGGCGATTGTTGTTTTTGACGGGGTGTCTGGAGTTGAACCACAATCGGAAACAAACTGGCGTTATGCGGACGAAGCAAACGTCCCGCGACTTTGTTTTATCAATAAGCTTGATCGTACCGGAGCATCATTTGAGCGTTCCTACGAGAGTATTTTGAATAATCTTTCAAAAAAGGCGGTGCGTATGCACATACCAATAGGTGAGGAGGGCGAGCATGAAGGAATGGTTGATTTGCTCACAATGCAAGCGTTTCGTTTTGAGGGCGAAATGGGCAAAGAAATTATCGCCGGACCAATCCCGGAAAATCTAAAAGAGGACGCGGGAAAATATCACGATGAACTCGTTGAGCGAATTGTGGAGCAAGATGAAAATCTTATGAGTGCCTATCTTGAAGGGAATGAACCACCAATAGATGAGCTGAAAAAGGCACTTAGAAAAGCGGTTATCGCAAACGAGATATTCCCGGTCTTCGCCGGCTCTGCGTTAAAAAATAAAGGAGTACAACTTGTTCTTGATGCGGTTGTTGACTATCTCCCTTCGCCGGTTGATTTGCCGGCGGTTAAGGGTGTTGACCCTAAAACAGGTGCAGAAATAGAGCGCAAACCATCCGATGATGAGCCGTTTACCGCGCTTGCATTCAAATTGCAAACCGACCCGTTTGTTGGAGCGCTTACTTTCTTCCGTGTGTATTCCGGAACACTAGAGTCCGGTACATATGTATACAATGCAAATCTTGATACGAAAGAGCGTGTTGGGCGTATTGTCCGTTTGCAGGCAGACAAGCGCGAGGAGGTGAAAAAAGTATTTACCGGTGAAATCGCCGCCGCGGTTGGTCTTAAAGACACGAAAACATCTCACACGCTTTGCAGTGAAGATGCGCCGATTCTTCTTGAGGAAATAACATTCCCGGAGCCGGTGGTGTCTATGCGCATTGAGCCGAAGACAAAAGTTGACCAAGAAAAGCTCGGAACAGCGTTGCACAAACTCTCCGATGAAGACCCGACGTTTCAGGTAGCCGCCGACCCAGAAACAATGGAGACCATTATCTCGGGTATGGGTGAGCTTCACCTTGAAATTCTTGTTGACCGCCTGCGTCGCGAATTTAATGTTGAAGCAAATATGGGGCGACCGCAAGTTGCATATCGCGAAACCATTCGCGGTACCGCGGATGTGGAAAATAAATATATCAAGCAAACCGGTGGACGGGGTCAGTATGGGCATGTAAAAATTCGTGTTAAACCGCTTGAGGCAATTGAAGAGGGTGCGAAAATACCAAATAATGTAAAACGTGAAGACCACTTTGAATTTATTAACAACATAAAAGGCGGTGTAATTCCGCAAGAATATATTCCAGCCATTGAGAAAGGAATTCGTGAGGCGATGGACAGGGGAGTTGTTGCCGGGTATCCGATGGTAGATATTTCAATTGATTTGTATGATGGCTCATACCATGAGGTAGACTCGTCGGAAATCGCATTTAAGATTGCCGCTTCCCAGGCTTTTCAAACCGCTGCGAAGCAAGCAAAAGCGGTTTTGCTTGAGCCGATTATGCGTGTGGAAGTGATAATGCCGGAGCAGTTTATCGGAGACATAACCGGAAATCTTTCGGGCAAGCGTGCGCTTATTGAGGGTATGGAAGATCATGGTATGAATAAGGCTGTGCACGCAAAAGTGCCACTTTCGGAAATGTTCGGATATACAACCACGCTGCGCTCCATGACAGAAGGCAGAGGTTCCATGACTATGGAGTTTGATCACTATGACGTGGTTCCGGGGAATGTTGCCGATGACATAGTTGCGAATCGGAAATAAGATTTTTATTGTGCGGTGTTTTAAACCCAAAGGAGGTGGGCGACGTCAAGACGTCGCCCACCTCCTTTGGGTTTAGGATATGTCCACTATGGATACCGTAGTAAGGAAATTTTTCAGATGCTAACTTCGGGGGCTGAAATTGGTGCGGTTTTGGTTTACGACCCCAATCCGCATTTTGGACATCGGATGTCCCCCAATGCGGTTCATTTCAAGTGGGGGGGGTATAATTTTATAGCCACCGGTCACGGCTTCCTGTCGCGACCGGTGGCATCTATCGCTAACGGCGCCACTGTGCTATTCTTTTTTTATGGAAATTTCGCAAAGAGAATTCATCGTACGCTCTCTCATCGCGTTCGCCGTCGTTCTTCTTATTGGTGGAGGAGTGTATGTGTATGTACAAAATAAACAAGTCCAATTTACTCAAAATACAAGTTCTCAAGCAACTTCAACAGCACAAACCGCATCATCAGTTTCCCCCATAATAAACCGTATCAATCCGTCACCGGCGTCAATAGGGTCTAAGATCAGCATAATGGGAAATAATTTTGATTGGATAATTCCAGTAGACTGTCATGGAAACGGCTGTCTTTCGCGCCCACATATTTTTGTGTATTTATCCGGTAAAACATTCAAAGATGCAATCTTGTTTGAAAATGGAAATTATAACAATTCTAAACAGGTTACGGTAAAAATAAAATCTTCTCTTTGCACTCGTTCACAGATAAACGGAATGCCTTGTAATTCAGTGAAAGTAATACCGGGGCAATATACTGTGAGCGTTAATGTTGACGGCAGAGGCACAAGTAACTCATTCCCAATTACAATAACAAAATCCGATACTCGTATCTTTTCCGTCAACCCAACACAAATATCTATCGGGTCCACTTTGATTATTAAGGGCATAAACTTTAGTCCGCTCGGTGGGTACATAGGGAATGGGTGGATTAGCAATCCACACACTGAACTATATATTCAAAATAGTAGTGGTAAAAGGGCGGTGTTGTGGGCAGGGAATGAGCCGGATGACCCGAAAACAACGGCAACAAGCTCAATCACTACCACTTTATCATCGCATGTTTGTATATATTCCTATGCGGTTGGAGGATGCCCATCTTATATGACAATCACTCGTGGAAAATATCTATTGATTATTTCCGTTGACGGCAGAGGCACAAGTAACTCATTCCCAATTACAATAACGAATTAGGTTTCATGAGTTTTGTTATATAAGAAAATATCGCAGTATTTATCCACGTCGCTTATTTTTATAGGAGCATTTCATGTTACTATAATGGCATGAACAACTTATTTAGTGGCAGAATTGCCCGGCTTAATTATTTTGTAGCCAGTCTTGTTATTGCATTTTCTTTCCTCGCCCTTGCAATTTTTCTTATAAAATTTCTGGGAGTTATCGGTATGCTTATTTTGATGCTTGTTGGTATTGCGGGTATTTTCTTTTCTTTTTCTCTGGCCATTCGTCGCTTGCATGATATTGGATGGAGTGGCTGGCTGGCACTTCTGTTTATTGTTCCTTGCGTAAACTTTATATTCGGTCTTTTGATTCTCTTTATCCCGGGGAATAGTGGTGGAAATGAATACGGCCCCGCACAGCTGGAAGGCATTAATTTCAAAGAAACTTTCTTTCCGTCTCAAGCAGCTACAACAGCACAAACAACTTCCACTCCACCTGCATCGCCACCTCCAACACCGCCGCCCGGCATTTAATTCGTACAAAACATTACCCGCCCGAAATTGCCACAGGCAATTTCGGGCGGGTAAATTAAAATCCACACATCATATATTTATTTTACGTACTCTCGTGCCTGTTTGGGTTATACTATGAATAGTTATCAGAACTTTATGGATAATTCACTAAAAAATTCATCGCCGGTATCTTTAGAATCGCAACATCTGTACAGTGGCAATGTCGTACTGGATTTTTTATTGTGGTATGCGGTGTTGGCTCCCGGGAATATCGCCGCGATTACCGGCAACTTTTTAGTGGCGAACTTTAATTTTTTCTCTATATCACTCCATGTGCGCACGTTGTTTGCATACTGGCACCATGACTTTGAAGCGTATGGCGGCGGTGTGGATGTCGGACAGTATCTCAGCACCATTATAATAAACACTCTCTCGCGCATCATCGGTTTCCTCATTCGTTCCATCACCATTGTCCTCGGTCTTTTGGTTGAGGTGCTTATTGTGGCGGTTGGTATTTTGTGGTTGTTTTTGTGGTTTACAATTCCGCTCTTGCTCGTATTTGCTTTTTCCCATGAGCCGACATTCTCTATTTCATTTCCTCACATATTCTTACGGATTTCCGGCATACTCACTTCTTTACACCATGGCATATTTTAATCCGAAAGGGACACGAGTCTATCGCGCGGTACGCATTGGGCGGTTCCTACCCAAAAAAATACTTCGTCCGACAGTAACGCTTGGTGCAGTTGTCACTCTCGCTTTGATTGCATTGTGGCTCTTCGGTGTCGGACACACGAATTGGTGGCATCTCATAATCATTTCAGTGGCAATCACATACGCACTTTGGGTGTACACTATTTTCTTTGAGACCTATCTTGATATGGTTCCGCCACACGCACCATCCAACCAAAACCTCGCCGACTTTCTTGACTATCAGGCGATGAAAATAGTAACCTCTTCCGCGGGCAAAGATATTTCGCAAATGCTTCTGCCAATGTTGAATATGCGAGGCTTTTCATTTGTGCTCTTGCGTATGGGAATTGCCCCGCAGGATTTTAGGCGTGCGCTTGCAGTATATCTGCAAGCGCACGCCAACTCCCACCGCGAAGACAGGGTGTCTTTCTTAAATGATTGCATGCTTGAAAAGCAGGCTCGGCAACCATCACAATCGCCCATTCTGTCGTGGCGTGATTTGTTTTTGGGTTTATGCACGCATTCGGACTTTCTCAAACAAATTATATTTGATGCACACATTGAGCGCGAAGACGTACACATGATTCTTGCGTGGCAACAGCAAGATTACGAACAGCGCGAAATTAGCCGACAATTTTGGAAACGAAGTAACCTTATGCGCACTCGTGGCATCGGGCACGACTGGGCATCCGGCTATACGGCGCGCATGGAACAATACGCTGTGGAGGTGACGAGGCTTCCGGCATATGCGGGATTTTCTCCGCGGCTTTATGGGCGAATGGCGGAAACTGAACAGGTTGAGCGTATTCTTGCGCGAGATGGAAAGAGTAACGCCATACTCGTTGGTGAAAAGGGTGTTGGGAAAACCATTATCATTTCCGCACTCGCGAAACGGCTCTCGCTCGGCCAATCACTCCACCCGATTGCCTATAAGCACATCCTTCGGCTTGATGTTGCCGCGTTGCTTGCTGGCAGTAATAATGCGTACGATATAGAAGATCGTTTCCGGCACATGTTCGCTGATGCACTACGCGCCGGCAACGTCATATTATTTATAGAAGATATCCACACGCTTTTTGATTCTTCACGAGCCGTCGGGACAATTGATGCCGCAGAACTTTTGTTACCATTTCTTACCTCTGCACGCCTTCAAATAATCGGACTCACAACGCCGGAACACTATCACGATACTGTTGCGAAAGACCAAAGCCTGTCGCAGGCGTTTGAAAAAGTTGAAGTGTTAGAGCCGGCAAAAGAAAATGTGTACGCCATATTGCGTGATGTGGTGCCACATATTGAGGCCCTTGAAAAAGTATGGGTACTTTTTCAAGCTATCCATGTCGCAGTGGAACTTTCCGATAGGTACATAAAGAATGCACCTTTCCCGGAGAAAACCATCGCTTTGCTTCAAGAGGCGGCGGTATATGTGCTTACCAAAAAGAAACATGTTGTCAGCTCTTCCGATGTGGAGTCCGTTGTAGAGCGCAAAACCGGAATTCCACTTGGCACATCGGCACATGCGGAACGGAATAAACTTCTTTCTTTGGAAACTGATTTACACACTCGCATTATCGGGCAAGATGACGCCATATCTGTCATTGCAAATGCCATGCGTCGCGCACGCTCAGGTATTGCGTCGGAGAAAAAACCGATAGGAGGTTTTCTATTTCTTGGTCCAACGGGCGTTGGCAAGACCGAAACCGCCAAGGCTCTGGCTACAACATATTTCGGCTCGGAAGAACACATGATTCGTTTTGATATGTCCGAATATCAAAATGCAGATTCTCTCTCCAGGTTGATAGGGCACGATAATGAAAGTGGGTTGCTCACCACGCAAATTATTGACCACCCATTCTCGCTCATACTTCTGGATGAAATAGAGAAAGCTCACCCTAAAATACTTGATGTATTTTTGCAGGTCTTGGATGACGGGCGCCTCACAGATGCTCTTGGCGGGACTGCGGATTTTACCAATGCCATTATTATTGCAACTTCAAATGCCGGTGCCGAGATGATTCGCGAATCGGAAGTGCATGAACAGCGCGCATTAACCAAAGAGCAGATACTTAATCGCCTGCAAGAGCAAGGAGTATTCCGTCCGGAATTTTTAAATCGTTTTGATGCCATTGTCATATTCAAACCGCTGACGCAAAACCAAGAAGAACAAATAGCGATACTGATGTTTGCCGATTTAAACCGTCGCTTAAAAGGAAAGGGTGTTGCCGTTACCGCAGACAAAGCCACGCTGACAAAAATGGTGCAAATGGGGTTTAGCAAAGAGTTTGGAGCTCGCCCATTGCGCAGGGTGATGCAGGATACTGTAGAAAATATTATCGCCAAAAAACTCCTTTCCGGAGAAATTGCTCGAGGAAGTACTTTTGTGCTTACCGCGCAAGACCTTGGCTAAACCACTCATAATTTGTGGGTCGTGTTTTGAACCGAATGTTAAGCGCCAAGCGCACTAAGTATCACTATCCTTATAATTAACCCTATAATTACAGTTGCCGTACTTATGGCAAGAAGTAACATGCCGGCAATAACCGCCCACTGCACTGATGGAAGTTTGCGAAGTCTTTGAATAGACTCTGCTATCGCTTGAGCGAGAAAGAATATGGTTTGAATAACGGCGCCGATGAAAATCAATGGTAATAAGAGAGCGTTTTGTATCATACTCAATATAAACAGTGATGAGTCGGAGATGTTTGGCAGTGAATATAGTGTTATAAGTACCACAAAGAGGGCAACAATAGCCACGATGAATATTGTGCTGACAATAGCGCCGACATACCAAAAGAATCTGGATACCCTGCTACTTTGATTTTGGTGCAGAATAGAGAAGGCGTAGAACAGCGCGAGAGTATTGATAGAAAGTGATATTAATATCAGAGTTTGTGAAAAAAACACAAGTAACAAAAATAAGTTTATCAAAAAACCCACGACAGACAACGGCAGTAATAGTTTCTCCTTGGTTAGTGTGTGCATCGACTCAATACTAACCGAGCGGTATAGCGTATCGCAATCGGCAGATGTGTATAACTAATTCATAAAAGGCTCAATGAGCCCTTCTTCCAAAGCAAGGGATCCTCTCATATGTTTTTTGTTGCATACGGATAGCATATCCGTTGTGTTAGATTGTTGGTATCGAGTATTATATCGCCACGGCAGGTTTTTAAGTGTGTGCACTTCAGGTGTTAATTCAGTCATAGACTTTGCAAAACAGCGGTGGTATTGTATGAGTGGAAATATCTTCTCACAGCTTGGAGGATGGAGGAATCGTGATGAACGAGCCACTACTGGTCTTCGAAATATTGGAATATATAAAACGGCGAAAGAAAATGTTCGCCGATGCGAATGCTGCCGATTACCGCCCGACCTATGAGGAGGGGCTTGGAGAGATTGCTCGCAAGAGCATTCTCGAGTACGAGCGAGGACAAGGGTTCGTGGCGGGCATAGGTTCGCAAGATGTGCGCCGGTGTGTGAGATTGCATGAGATACAGAGAGAGAACAATAACTTTGACGCTTTGCTGAGGGTGCATATCTGCGGGGAATGGATGATTGTCCCCGCGTGGGCCAAGCTTCTTGAGCAAGTTAAATTACTCAAGGAGGCCCTCCAGTGAAGATGCTCGTCGCAACGCCCTCTTCGTTTGGGGGCGTTTTTTCTACTCCGCCCGCTTAAGGGGTTGGTTCCCAAGCGGGAGGGCGTTCAAGTATGTCTATACAGAAACAATAAAAATTTTTGGTACTGCGTCTGTTCTCTACAGCTTGTAAACGGGGTTACCATGAGCCACGGTGTACAAATTTCTTGACCTTTTTGCCGTGGGCATGTAGTCTATATATAACGCAATCGTATTTCGCGGGCACTTCATGTGCCTTTGGCGAATATGCACGGCGAGTTCAGCAGTGCACGGCGCGTTAACATAGGGAAATATATTTATCCTTTTATTAATTTAAGTAACTTATTATAAACGCTTATGGCAGCAGAATTTGATCGTAGCAAGCCGCATATGAACGTGGGAACCATTGGTCACGTTGACCATGGGAAAACCACTCTTACAGCGGCAATCCTAAACGTGCTGAAGCTAAACGAGGGGAACGGCTACTCGGCACGCAGTGAGAAAGTTGAAAACATTGATAACGCCCCTGAAGAAAAGGCGCGCGGTATTACCATCGCGCTCCACCATTCGGAATACGAAACACCGAATCGTCACTATGCACACGTTGATGCACCCGGACACGCCGACTACATCAAGAACATGATCACCGGTGCCGCACAGATGGACGGTGCAATACTCGTCGTTGCCGCAACTGATGGTGTAATGCCACAGACACGCGAGCACATCCTTCTTGCAAAGCAAGTTGGTGTTCCAAAGCTAATTGTATTTCTTAACAAAATTGACATGGTTGATGAGCCTGATCTTATTGACTTGGTTGAAGAAGAAGTGCGAGAGATTCTTACAAAGCAAGGATTTGATGGAGAAAATACACCGGTTGTTCGCGGTTCCGCTTTGAAAGCACTTGAATCTACTTCAGCGGATGATGAGTGGTCTCAGAGTGTGAAAAAACTGGTTGACACCATGGATGAATATTTCCCCATGCCAAAACGTGATCTGGACAAGCCGTTTCTTATGCCCATTGAAGACATCTTCTCAATTGAAGGTCGTGGCACAGTGGTAACGGGACGTATTGAACGCGGTGTTGTCAAAGTCGGTGAAGAAGTTGAAATTGTCGGTATCAAAGACACATCTAAAACAACCGTTACGGGTATTGAAATGTTCAATAAACAGCTTCAGGAGGGTCAAGCGGGTGATAACGCCGGCATTCTTCTTCGTGGAACAAAGAAAGAAGATGTCCATCGCGGACAAGTCCTTGCAAAACCGGGAACACTTAATCCGCGTATTGAGTTTGAGGCGGAGGTATATGTTCTCAATAAAGATGAAGGAGGACGAAGTACCCCGTTTGTTTCAAAGTACAAGCCACAGTTTTACATTCGCACAACGGATGTAACAGGTGAAGTAACCTTGCCGGAAGGAAAGGAAATGGTCATGCCGGGCGATACCGTCACATTTAATGTGAAGCTTATCGCACCTGTCGCCATTGAAGAACAGCTACGCTTTGCTATTCGTGAAGGAGGCAAAACCGTTGGGGCTGGAGTTGTAACAAAGATTATTGCGTAATCGCGATAATACACAGAAAGTACATTAAAAATAGCAATGACAACCGTAACTAAAAAAACAAAGGAGGTGAAGAAATTAGCATCGGAAACCGCTGTGCGTGAGCCGCGATTGCGTATTCGTATCCGTGCATATGAACATAAGGTGCTTGACCTTTCGGTTAAGCAAATTATGGATACCGCACAACGATTTGATGCAAAAACAGTTGGTCCGGTTCCTCTTCCAACAGAGATAAAACGCTGGACGGTGAACAGATCAACCTTCGTTTATAAAGATGCGCGTGAACAGTTTGAGATGCGCGTGCACAAGCGACTGATTGATATACTAAATCCGTCTCAGAAAGTCATTGAGGCACTTACCAATCTGAATCTTCCCTCCGGAGTTACCATTGATGTAAAAATGAATGCCTAATAAAACTCTTGATACATCTATCTTGGTAATCCATCAAAAAACCACCCGGCAACGGGTGGTTTTTTGATGGCACGACGTTTAATATACACTTGGAAGTGAATTTGTCGGATATGGCAACAAGTGGTAGGCTGTGATTGGAAAGATTTATCTTAATTTCGAACAGAGGATGGGGGGTGCCGTTATGGTAACGAATAAGTATGTTGGAAATATAAGTTACGTCGGAAATGCGGTAACCACCATGATATTTTTAATCGTGCTGGTTTGTATGTTCTTTTTCAGATCTTATTTCTTTTCGGGATCTTATTTCTTTTCGGGATCTTATTTCTTTTCGGGATCTTATTTCTTTTCGGGATTTGTCATTATGTTTTCTGTATTTTGGTTTTATCACATCTCAATAAAACCAGCGTATAAAATCATAAAAGGGAGTGCGAATTATATAGAGATGAGTGAGTTTAGGCTTGCGCCATTTGGTATTGGGCTACTCTGTATATATTGGCCCCCATATCAACGGATGGCTGGCAAGCTTCTAGAGGGGGAGGCGATACTGATATTCTGAAAGGCATGGGAAGTGTGAAGAATATCCGCCAGTTTGAAATCAAATGGGGTCTATTCAAAGAGACATTTCCCAAAATTCAAAGCTCCATGGGAAACCGTAAAGTAAGATACATGTTAGTATCCGATGCTTTACGCGCTAAGGTAGAGCATGAAAGGTGGATGGCCAAAGAAAAACTCCGAAACAAGTTAATGAGTATCCTTTACACGAAAGCGCTTAAGGAAGAAAGCCTCGCGGATTTTTTAACAGATGAGATACTTGAGAAGTTGATTGTTAATCCGATGCGCGATTGCGTATGCGTGGAGGATGATGTCAGCCAGATGGCCATGGATGGAGAACTGAAAAAGGTATCAGGGTTTGATAAGTTAAAGGAAGATCTTAGTGAGGCAAACACTCATGATACCTTTGTAAGGATGTATGAAATTGATACAATCAATTGTATCAAACCCCCCGATTTTAAATAATTGGGGGGTTTAGTCTAGGGTTGGTCGATATAGAAGAATAGTACTGTATATTGCACCTGCATTTGCATTTTTCGTATAATGCGGTATTCTCTTTACATAAGCCGCCTGCGGCTTTTTATTTATCACGTATGAAATTTATCCTAGCAAGAAAAGTGAGTATGACGCAAATCTTCACCGATGAGGGAAGAATGCGCGCAGGCACCCTTTTGAAGACCGGGCCGATTGAAATCACTCAGGTTAAATCCTCCCAAAAGGACGGCTATACCGCCGTGCAGGTTGGTTTTGATACACAGAAACCGCAGCGTCTCTCCAAGCCTGTTCTTGGGCATTTGAAAAACAAGGCATTTAAGGTGCTAAGAGAGTTTCGGGTTGATGACACATCTGCGTATTCTGTTGGTGATGAAATCACGGCAGACATTTTTTCTGTTGGAGATAAAGTACGAGTTGCTGGTACTACCAAGGGAAAGGGTTTTGCAGGGGTTGTGAAGCGGCACGGTTTCCATGGTGGTCCGCGCACCCATGGTCAAAAGCACTCGGAGCGTGAACCCGGTTCTATTGGTGGCTCTGGCGGACGCGCAGGCGGCCGTGTGGCAAAAGGCATACGTATGGGTGGCAGAATGGGTAGCGATCGTGTGACGACAAAAGGGCTAACCATCCTTGCCGTTGACCCAAAGCTTGGTGAGATAATAGTCTCCGGGGCGGTTTCCGGTTCGCGTGATTCGCTGGTGGAAATTATTTCCGCATAATTATTTTTTTACTATGACCGCTACAGCAACAAAAACCGATACAAAAACAAACGTACGCACTGACGGTGTAAAAACTACGGGTGCCTCAAAAGCTGACACTTCAAAACGCAATGTTGATGCATTGTCCGCGCCGGTATATACGATGGACGGGAAAACTGCTGATACTATTTCACTTCCGGAAGACATATTTGGTGCGCCATGGAAAAACGATCTTGTACAACAAGTCATTGTTGCCATTCAAGCGAATGCGCGAACCCCAATTGCACACACAAAGATGCGCGGTGAGGTTCGCGGTGGTGGGAAGAAACCATGGAAGCAAAAAGGAACCGGGCGTGCGCGTCATGGATCAATTCGTTCACCTATCTGGCGTGGTGGTGGTGTAACGCATGGTCCGCGCGCGGAACGTTCTTTTGCACAAAAAATAAATCGTAAGATGCGTTTCGCCGCGCTCACCGCCGTGTTGTCACGCAAATTGAAAAGAGGTGAAATTATATTTGTTGACGCACTCTCATTTAAGGAGCCAAAAACACAAAAGGCGAAGGAGGTGGTGCAAGCGATTGCAAAGGCATCCGGAGTTTCAGAGCTTTCAACACGACGTGTTAACGCGGCACTTATCGCACTATCTAAAAAAGATTTTGCGGTTGAGAAGAGTTTTAGCAACTTTGGTAATTTGCACACGGAGGAAGTACGCAACCTAAATCCGGTCATAATACTTTCGTATCGTTACTTGATTATTGAAAATCCCGCGGAGATGATCAAGGCGCTATCTGCAAGAAGTGTCTCCGCAAAGAAGCGCTCAGCAGTATAAATATATGGAAATCTTTAAAACACACACAAACAAAAAAAATACTGTCGCCGGTAAGAAGCCGGTGAGTAAGCAAACATCCGCCACGAAGAAAAAGGTGGAGGTTACGCGCGCGCTGCGCGCGCGCGCCGCGCAAACACTCATTGCGCCGTGGATGTCTGAAAAGGCACTCATTGGTACAGATTCCGGCATATATGTGTTTGCAATTCCGCGCGCGGCGACAAAACAAGACGTGGCACATGCCATTGAGGTGGTATATAAAGTAACACCACGCAGTATTCGTATTACCAATTTGCCCGGAAAGCGCGTGTCGCGTCGTACTCGCAGCGGTTCTGCAACCCGCCCCCGTCGCAGAAAGGCATATGTATATCTCACCAAGGGAGATACTATTCAAATCGTATAACACAGCTTTATTATGAAAACATACAAACCGGTAACCAAAAGTCGTCGTCACATGTCAACGCTACCATACAGAGAAACTCTCTCCGGTGATAAACCGCTGAAGAGTCTCTTGGTAAGCAAAAAGCGTCAGGGCGGAAGAAATGCGTTTGGGCGCATTACCACTCGTCATCAAGGTGGCGGACACAAACGCCGTCTGCGTCTTATAGATTTTACATACAATAAGCATGACGTCCCGGCAAAAATTGAAACGATTGAATATGATCCGTATCGTTCTTCAAACATTGCATGTACGTTGTACGCAGACGGTGAACGTCGTTACGTGATAGTTCCCAAAGGAATAGAGGTTGGAGATACATTCATTGTTTCTGAGACTGCGCCCATCAAGGCGGGAAATCGTTTGCCAATGAGCAACATACCTGTTGGTACATCTATATATAATATTGAATTGCGGATTGGCGCAGGTGCCCGACTAGTGCGTTCCGCAGGTACATTCGCGCAGCTTATTGCTCACGATGCCGGGTACGCGCAAATAAAACTTCCCTCAAGCGAGATACGAAAAGTGTCGGAGAAGTGTTTTGCATCTATCGGAACGGTTGGAAATGAAGAACACATGCTTGTTAACATTGGCAAAGCGGGGCGAAGTCGCTGGATGGGCAAGCGCCCGACAGTGCGCGGAAGCGCTATGAATCCCGTTGACCACCCGTATGGTGGTGGTGAAGGACGTCAGGGTCGCGGTATGCGTCGTGCAAAGACAAAGTGGGGCAAGCCGTCAGGCAAAGGTCAAAAGACGCGTACACCAAAAAAGTTTTCAAACGTATTTATTGTTTCGCGCAGGAAAGTCGGTAAACGCAGATAATAAGTATTACATTTTAATTAAGCCCCCGGCGCGCGAAGCGCGCCGGGGGCTTCGCACGGGCGGACATTAAATGTCCGCCCGTGCTAAACTAAACCGCAATGACTAATCAGCAGGCGATTGCACAGAGCTCCCAAAATGATATTTCCAGTAAAGCATACCCAGTTCAAACTGGTTGGTTTATGAGTAAAATATCGTCTGCAATATTGTATGCACTATCTTTGGGTATAATAATTGACTTACAATTTACTCATGATATTTCCACAGACAACATTATGTTTGGTGTTGCTTTGGTCATTTTTTCATTCTTTTTTCTTGTTGCATACTTACTTGCTCTGAAGAAGAACCACAGTTTTCAATTTTTACCGGAATACATTGTGATAAATACCGGCGTTATCGGCAAACCTGAGCAACATATTCCATACAGCACAATTCAAGACGTCAATATAGTTCAATCCATTCCGGGTCGTATATTCGGCTTCGTAAATGTGACTATTAAAATTGCAACACAAGGTGGCATCATAAAAACAAACGAAGTTAATATTTTCGGGCAAACACCGACAAATGCAAAAATCATAACAGAAGCACTCAAATCCATTCTGCTTACCAAGAACTCTTTACGAGCCGGATTGTAAACTATGTAGAGTGAGAGTAATCTCCGTGAATTAGGAAGTGTGCTTCCTAATTCCCGCCGCTTCATTTGCACATTTATAATTTCAAATACGGCAAACATGGCAACAGCGGAGTATACTTGTAGTGAGGTCACATTAATAATCTTTATTTCATCATGTACAAATTTCTATGAACAAATGTCATCCTATCGCACTTGGTGTGGCAGTGGGCGCGCTGTGGTCTGCATATGTGATTTTTATCGGCATAACGGCAATATTCGGCTG
>VAPM010247737.1_pt1 | contig 17051 bp, 15 predicted proteins | sample 3395091 | NCBI WGS metagenome assembly VAPM01 (sample SAMN08290445, study PRJNA428436) | hydrothermal vent metagenome | isolation source: Deep-sea hydrothermal vent chimney 3 | place: Pacific Ocean: Juan De Fuca Ridge | reverse complement strand
GCGGATAGGGGGACAAGCGCTTCGGTGATCCGCTGAAACCCCAACGCTGTCAAGGACTTCGAGAAGTGCCAAACGGCTCAACCGTCCCTATCCGCGCGTCCGCTTGGTACTCGGACGGCGGCAGCGTCCATGGCGTCGAGTCGCTAGCGTCAGGGTCATGAACCCTTGCTACACATCCATTCTGCGTCTTCGGGCGATTCGTGAGTTCGAGGATCGGCCGATCGATCCGGCGGATCTCGACGCCGTTCTCGAAGCTGCACGATGGACGGGTTCGTCGAAGAACCGTCAGAACTGGTCCTTCATCGTCGTCGACGACTCTCGACAGAAGGAGCGACTGACCAAAGCGGGCGACTTCACGACCCCGATCGCCAACGCACCGGCAGCCATCTGCCTCATCCAGGAGCCGGAAGGGTACGAGTTCGACACGGGCCGCCTCGCACAGAACATCATGCTCGCAGCGGACGCTCTCGGGCTTGCAACCTGTCCCATCACACTGCATCGTGAGGAAGAGGCGGCAGAGATCCTCAGGTTGCCTGAAGGAAGACGGTGTCGGTACGCGATCGCGATCGGGTATCCGGGCCCTGCCTCGGGTCCGGCAAGGTTCGGAGGCCGCAAGGAGATTGGCGAGTTGGTCTACCACAACAGGTACGACGGCTGACTCCCGGGTAGAACAGCGACGGGTGGAGGTGACATGATCTTCACGGTGCTTCTCATCGGCCTGCCACTTGGCTTCATCGTTGGAGCGACCCGTCGTCTCGACGTACTCGCTCTCGGTGCGGTGGTCACCATCGTTGGATGGTGGGTTCTGCTCTTCACTGTTGGAGACGTGGAGTTCTCGATCAGAACGTTGACGTTGGCGACGATCGCCGCGCTCGGGAACCTCACGATCGGCACGGCCGCCGGGTGGGCTCTCGGGGCAGGGCTACGCGCACTGTTCGGGATGACGGCCGAGCGGTAAGCGCCGTCAAGGCCGGCGTTGGTGTTGGTGGGCCCTCGCTGCACTCGACCAACGAGCACCGATACCTGCAGGTGGGTGTGTGGACGAGCGGACGTATCATCGCGATCCATGGCAGCGATAGCGATCTTCGACTCGGGCATCGGTGGAACAACGGTGTACGACGCGGTGCGCGAACGGGCCCCGTGGGCAGACATCGTCTACGTCGCCGATCACGCTTTCGGGCCGTACGGGGAGCGATCCCTCGAGGAGGTTCGTGCCCGGACCGAGGTCCTTGCGAGATATCTCGCATCTGCTGGAGTCGAGGTGATTGTGATCGCATGCAACTCGGCGTCTGCTGCTGCGTTGCAGCATCTGCGCGCATCACTTCGAGAGGTCGCGTTCGTCGGCATGGAACCAGCAGTCAAACCGGCCGCATCGAAGACGACCGTCGGCGTCGTCGGCGTAATGGCTACCGGAGCAACGTTTCAGGGTGAGCTCTTCCGGTCGCTTGTGGGAAAGCATGGAGAGGGTGTCGAGATCGTCGAACAGGCCTGCCCGGGGCTCGCCGCTGCGATCGAACACGGCGAGGACGTTGGGCCTTTACTCGATCGGTACCTCGCCCCCATCATCGACGCCGGGGCCGACGTCGTCGTGCTCGGATGTACCCACTACCCGCTCATCCGGGACGCGATAGAACGTCGTCTGCCTGAGGGGGTGGAGGTCATCGACCCAACGACCTCGGTGGCACGAAGAGCTCTCGATGTCGCTCACGATGCCGGGATCGATCTCGAGGGCACCGCCTCGACCCGGTGGTGGACCACATCATCCGACGAGGATCGGGATGACGATCGCGATTGGGAGACGATCGACATCCCCGGGTCCGGGAAGGCAGCCGTACGTGTGCGCGAGACAACGGTTGTCGCGTTGGCAGGTGATCTGACCTCTATGTCTGTCGATGCGGTCGTGAATGCCGCGAACGTCGAGCTCCTCCACGGAGGCGGCATCGCACTCGCGATCGCGAGGGCTGGAGGTCCGACGGTCGATGAGGAGTCGCACCGGTGGATCGCGACGTACGGCCCGCTGGAACCGGGTGTTGCGGCTCTCACGTCGGCGGGAGCGATGCCGTCGTCGTACGTCGTCCACGTCGCCGGTCCGATCTACACACCAGGGCAGGACAACGAGGGCCTCCTGGCAGCTGCGGTGTTCGCCGCCCTCGACATGGCGACGGAGATCGAGATTCGCACCGTCGGTATCCCTGCGATTTCCGCAGGCGTCTACGGGTATCCGCCGGACGAAGCGACACTCGTCATAGCCGAGAGCACCGCCGAGTTCCTCGAGGAACAAGACACGACGCTGCGATCGGTTCGCCTGGTCGGCTTCGACGACACGATGGCCGACCGGTTCGTTGCGGCGATCGCCTCCCTGACCGCCGAGACCTGAGAGCTTTGCTGCTCCCTCAGTGCTGATGCCGGTGGGCCGAAGGCCACATCGTCGCCATCCACGTCGTCAACGGCACCGCTGCAACGATCCCGATGGTGCCCACGAGTGATCGCACGATCTCGACCGCAACGACCTCGCTGTTGGCGACCGCACCGAACGACTGCTGTGCCAGGATGAACAGGATGGTCAGGGGCATCGCAGCTCCGAGATAGGCGAGTACGAGTGTGTTGACGATCGACCCGACGTGGGCCCGCCCGATGGACATGCCGCGCATGAACAGGGGCTTGAACGCGATGGTCGGGTCTGCAGACCGGATCTCGGCGATGGCAGATGCCTGCGTGACCGTCACGTCGTCGAGCGCACCTGCAGCACCGATGACGATCCCTGCGATCAGCAGGCCTCGAATGTCGAACCCCTCGATCGTGAGCAGCAGGGTGGCCTCTTCGGTCGCAAGGCCTGTGAACTGTGCGAGCACGGTCGTCACCCAGGACAGAGCGGTGATGAGGAACAGCGCTGCAAGGGTTCCAAGGAGGGCGATCGTCGAGGTCCGGTTGATGCCGTGCGAGACGTACAACGCCAGATAGGCGACAGCGGCAGCCCCGATCATCGCGACGGCCAACGCCGGGTTACCGTCGAGGAGCGACGGGATGAGCCAGAAGATGATGATGAAGACCGAAAGACCGAGTCCCGTGAGCGCAGCAAGGCCCTTCCATCGACCGAGGGCGATCACGGCGAGGGCGAACAATGCCGTGATCGCAACGAGAAGCCAACGACGTTGATAGTCGGCGTACCGGTACATGGACTCCATCGACGCAGGGGAGATCGCGACGATCGAGCCATCGAAGTCGAGCGTCACCATCACTTCGCGGCCAGGGAACAATCCTGAATCCTGGCCGGGGAACAGCTCCAGTGTTCCAACAGTTCCAACGTTGGGACCCGTGGAGAGCTCGATCTGTGCAGTCGTACACGTTGCTTGCGGGTCGAACTCACAGGTGGTCTCGTCGAGGGAGACGATGACACCACTCGGCGGGATGCGAGACAGGACCACCTTCTCACCCACATCGAGCCTCGGCACGATGTCCTCGGTCGAGAACTCCTGGTTGTAGAACTTGCCAGCGTCGGGCCCCTGAGTGAGCTCGAAGGTGACAGTGATGCAGTCCCTGTCCGGTGTTCCAGGACACGGCGCCGTTGTCGAATCCGTGACGACTGCGTCGTTGAACTCCGATGGCACACCGAGGACGGAGAACTCTGCTGCTGCGATCTCCTTTGCCGACCCTGATGGCCACAGAACGATGAGGCCGATCACGATGAGCACACCGATCGCGGCCGAGATGTATTCGGGCACGCCGAAGCGGCGTTGCTTTGTCTCTTGATCGGGCGAGAAGGCTGCCCAATCCTGTCCGGGAAGGTCGCTCACCCGCGAACGATAGGGGAGCCGTTCGTTTCTGCGATAACCTTTCTGTCATGGACAGGCCAACAGTTGCCGTGCTCGGCACAGGTTCGATGGGTGAGATCTTCGCATCGGGTCTCCTGCGTGCAGGATGGGTGGCCGACGACATCTCCCTCGTGACCAGGCGAGATGCCAGGGCGCGAGAGCTCCTGTACTCGACGGGGGTGACAGCGACGATGTCCCTCAGCGAAGGGGCGACGGGCAGAGACATCGTTCTGATCGCCGTCAAGCCGAAGGACGTGCCGGGTGTCCTCCAGGAGATCACTTCCGTGGTCGACACGTCCCAAACGGTGGTCTCCATTGCTGCAGGGGTGCCTCTTGGGACGTTCGAAACGGCGCTACCGGGCGTACCGATCATCCGGGCGATGCCGAACACACCGAGTGCCGTCGACCTCGGGATGACCGCTTTCACCGTCGGGGAGCATGTGTCCCAACACGACATCGATCGTGCAACGATGATGCTCGGTGCCGTAGGAGAGACCATCGAACTGTCCGAGGATCTGTTGGACGCCGTTACCGCAGTTTCGGGTACGGGCCCGGCGTACGTGTTCCTCCTTGCAGAGTCCATGATCGAAGCTGCGATTCGCGAGGGCCTCCCCCATCACGCTGCCGAGAAGCTCGTTCATCAGACACTGTGGGGAGCCGGTGCGCTGCTTGCTGCATCCGACAAGTCGGCGTTCAGGCTGAGGGCTGAGGTCACGTCCCCGGGAGGGACCACGGCAGCTGCCTTGCACGTCCTCGAAGACGGTGGGTTCCGCACGCTCATGGAGGACGCGATCCAAGCTGCTGCCAAGCGATCGAAGGATCTTGGGAAGCGAGCTTCGGAGTGATCCGATCGATGGTGCTCGGTGTCACGGAACGTTCCGTCACCAAGAAGTTGGTCACCGATACAGCGATCGGGCGAAGTGTCGCCAAACGATTCGTCGCGGGGGAAACACTCGACTCGGCGGTCGCATCGACCGAGTCACTCAACGAATCCGGGCTACTCGTGTCTCTGGACCACCTCGGCGAACACGTGACGAACCTCGAAGAGGCGACGGCGGCGAAGCAGTCCTATCTCACCTGCCTCGAGTCGATCCAGCGGTCCGGGTTGGATGCCAACATCTCGATCAAGCTCACACAACTCGGCCTCGGTCTCGATGACGCCGTCGCTGCTGCACACGTCGACGAGATCGCTATCGCCGCGTCGAAGGTGTCGACAACCGTCACGATCGACATGGAGGAGTCTGCCCACACGGAGGCGACCATCTCGATCTACGAAGCGGCACAGCGGGTGCACGGCAACTTGGGAATCGCTATTCAGGCCTACTTGCGTAGGAGCACCGCAGACCTCGATCGCATCGTTCCCCTCGGCGGTCATATCAGGCTCTGCAAGGGGGCCTATGTGGAACCCGAAGACATCGCGTACCAGTCCAGGGAGGATGTGGATGCTTCGTTCGATCGGCTTGCTGCGATTCTCATGAGTTGCCCGGACACGAAGCCCGCGATCGCGACCCACGACGACGCGAGGATCGCACCGATACTCGAACTGGCGTCGACCAGGGTGGAACCGTGGGAGTTCCAGATGCTCTACGGCGTCCGCAGGGACCGTCAGCGCGAACTCGCCGAACTCGGTCACGATGTGCGTGTGTACGTCCCGTACGGAGACGCCTGGTACCCGTATCTGACGCGTCGACTCGCCGAGAGGCCTGCCAACATCGCGTTCTTCGCCAGGGCACTCGTCGGCGGCTGACTCGCTCACGGGTCCAGTATCGCGTACTCTTACAGACCATGAAGATCCTTCTCTCCCTCACTGCGTTCGTATTCGTGGTTGCAGCGACCCCATCCCAGGTCGCACCGATCGTCGCGAGCGACGGGTACTTCATCGAGCAAGGAGCCGACGCGACGCAGGAAGTCGTCGGGAATGCGGTTGCCGACGCCAGATTCGCCGGAGGGGCACTATCCGTGGTCGTTCTTGCCGAGGAGCCACCGGCAGGAGCCACGACGTTCGCCGACGCGGTGCTCGACGACCTCACGTCGGGATCCGGAACGGTCCTCGTCGTTGCACCCGAATCGGTTGGCTGGTCATCGTCGGGAGACATCTGGACGAACAACCAGCTCGACGCCGCGCTCGATGCGTCGCTCGATGGCTCCTCCTCCGATGACGTCGTCACGATCTTCGTCGCTGATCTCGTCGCCCCGCCGTCGAGCGGTGGTGGTTCGGGTACGGCGATCTTCTTCGGATTCATCGTGCTGATTGGTGGTGCATTCGCGTTCTTCGCATTCAGGGCTTCGAAGCGACAGAAAGAGGGCGCTACGAAGAAGGTCGAGGAGCTCCGAGCCACGGCGCAACTCCAGATCGATGCGATAGCGAACGACATCCTCGATCTGGAGGACGAGGTGAAGACCGCGGAGAACCAGGAGGCACAGGAGCACTACTCCGTCGCTGTCGAGACGTACACGACGGCGAGTGAGCGGCTCGCCGCCATGTCGTCCGGTAAGGAGATCGTCGATTTCGACTACGAGCTGGACGTTGCTGTCTGGCATCTCGACACCGCCGAGGCGATCCTTGACGGCAACCCGCTTCCCGACAAGCCGGAACCTCCGGTGTACGCACCCGCACCGGTCCCTGCGACGCCTGCGACATCGAGCACCTCGGAGGATCGCTCGGGGATCACAGCACCCCTTCCCGAATACAAGCGTCGATCGACGCGGCGTTCGTCGTACGGAACGCCCGAGATGCTTGCCACGGTGCTCGCCACACAGGCCATGCGGGGTATGGGTGGTCGGCGTCGGAGCAGCTCCTACGGTGGGTCGCGGTCGTCCGGTGGACGATCACGTTCCGCCCCGCGGATGCGCGGTGGTGGTCGACGGCGTTAGCAGAAGCACCGCGACGATGTAGGAGGGTGGGGACGCGATCGTTCTCCGGTCTTTGCCGTGCGGGGCTCGTGGGCTGGCGGTCCCCCCTCGCCCGAGGACTCGCTTCTCCCCCCTGAAGGGGGGACGGGAGAGGAGATGGAGCGACGCGGGATTCCTCATCCCCCGCCTACCGCGTCCCGATTCCCTAGTATCGGGTCGACACACTCATCCAGCACTCCCCGGGGGCGACATGTTCTCTCGCATCTGGGCCTACATCAAGGCCCTGTTCACCACAACTGCCGAAAACGCCATGGATCCCAAGATCGAGATCGAGGCTGCGATCAACGAGGCGAAAAAGCAGGACCAGGAGCTGAGGAACCAGGCCGCGAAGGTCGTGGCACACCGCACCCAGCTCGAGAGCCAGATCGACCGTGCCGCGGACGATGCCGGCGAGGCCCGTCAGATGGCGAAGCAGGCTCTTCTCAAGGCAGAGGATGCAAAGACCGCTGGGGACACCGCTGCGGTCGCGAAGTGGACGCAGGCTGCTCAGTCGATCGCAATGAAGCTCCAGGCCGCCGAGAACAACCTGGGATCGCTCAAAGAGCAGTACTCCGTCGCCCAGACACAGTCCGAAAAGGCGAAGGTTGCAGTCCAGCAGAACTCGATGAAGCTCCAGGAGCTCTCCGCTCGTCGTATGGAGCTCCTTGGCCAGCTCGAGCAGGCCAAGATGCAGGAGGCTGTCAACGAGGCCGTCGCGACGATGTCCACCTCGCTGTCGGACCCTGGTCCGTCCCTCGACCAGGTCGAGGCCAAGATCGAGAAGCGCAAGGCTGAGGCGATGGCACGGGCGGAACTCCACGAAGCGACCCCGGAAGGCGCCGAGGCGGAACTCCGTGCAGCCATCAACGTTTCCCAGGCCGATGCCAAGCTCGAAGAGCTGAAGGCAGAGCTCGGGTTGACGACGTCTGAGCCTGCCCCCTCTGAGGCAACCCCGGAGCCTGAAGCACAGGCGGAGCCTCCGTCGGATTCGTGATCGTCGTACGACAGGTCATCCGGCTCGGTCATTTGAGGATCTGGACGGTGTGATCGGTCGTTTACAATCACACTGTCCCGAGCGAAGGAGGGCGTGTGACCGTGACCGATGCTGAGACGGAGCAGGTGGCTTCGTCACGACGCACCGCTTCGAAGGTTCTCGGTGTCATCGCTGCAGTCGCCGTCGTCGGGACGCTCGCGCTGTGGTGGCTCGGAACACTTCCAGAGGAGCCACACTTCGAAGTAGGGCGCGAGGTGTTCGGCAACATCCCCGAGCTCCTCGTCGCCATGTTCTACGTCGTTGTCGCCGCTGCCCTCGGTCTCTCGATCGGGCTGTTCGCACAGCGAGCAGCGAACTGGGAGCGTGGTGCGTGGGAACGCCGCTCCGGTGATCTGAAGCGACGCCTACGCCGGTTCCTCGACGGTGTGTCGATGCGCACGGTGATGGAGGATCCTGCTTCAGGATTGATGCACGCGCTCATCTACTACGGGTTCCTCGTGTTGTTCATCGGAACGACGATCCTCGAGATCGACCATCTTCTCCCGGTCGAGTACAAGTTCCTCCAGGGCAACTTCTACATGGCGTACTCCGCCGCGCTCGACGCTGCAGCGATCGCATTCCTTGCCGGCGTCATGTGGGCGGCGATCCGACGGTACATCGTCAAGCCGTGGCGGATACGCACGAAGACACGACCCGAGGACGCCTGGATCTTGTTCGTGCTCGCCGCGATCGGGATCACCGGACTTGCAACAGAGGCCGCACGGATCGCCCTGGTGGGCCAGCCCGACTTCGAGCGCTGGTCCTTCATCGGCTACCCCCTCTCGAACCTCGTGCCGGTGGCATCGGCGAGTGGTATCCACCAGATCGTGTGGATCTCACACGTTGTTGCTTTCGTTGCGTTCCTCGTGATCCTGCCGGTGACGAAGCTTCGCCACATGGTGACGACACCTGGCAACCTCGCCTTGTCCCCCCGAGAACGCCCCAAAGGCGCGATGCGCGAGATGCCGAACCTCCTGGAGGCGACCGACATCGAGACCGTTGGTGCCTCCACCGTTGCCGAGTTCACCTGGAAACAGCTTCTCGACACGGATGCGTGCACGATCTGTGGACGTTGCACCTCTGTGTGTCCCGCGAACACGACCGGGAAACCTCTCGATCCGAGAGAGATCGTGCTCAAACTCGGCACGGTTGCATCGCTATCCGCCAACGATCCGCAGTCGCCTCCGGTCGGTGTCGACCGTGCCATCACCGTCACGTCGGACAACGTCTTCGAACTGATCACTCCTGAGGAACTCTGGGCATGCACGACGTGTCGGGCCTGCGACGACATCTGTCCGGCCGATATCGAGATCCTCGACAAGATCCTCGACATGCGCAGGTACCTGTCGCTCATGGAGGCAGAGTTCCCGTCGGAGCTCGGCCGGTCGTACGTCTCGATGGAGAACTCGTCGAACCCCTACGGATTCGACCAGAACACGCGCGGTGATTGGACCGATCAGCTCGACTTCAAGGTGAAGCGTCTCGGGGAGCCGGGCGTCACCGCGGAGTACCTCATGTGGGTCGGCTGTGCAGGATCGTTCGACGATCGGAACAAGAACGTGACCGTTGCAACCGCCCGGCTCCTTCACAAGGCAGGCATCGATTTCGCCATCCTTGGCTCCAAGGAGCTGTGCACCGGTGATCCTGCACGGAGAACGGGGAACGAGTACGTCTTCCAGGGTCTTGCACTCCAGAACATCGAGACCCTCAATGATCTCGGCATCGACAAGATCATCACCCAGTGCCCCCACTGCTTCAACACCCTCGGGAACGAGTACCCCCAGTTCGGTGGCGAGTACACGGTCATCCACCACTCCGAGATGTTGAGCACGCTCGTCGAGGAGGGGAAGCTCACACCGACATCGAACGGTGAGACCATCGTCTTCCACGACCCGTGCTATCTCGGGCGTCACAACGACACGTTCCTCGCTCCGCGCACGATCGTCGACTCGTCGGGTGTGCGCGTGGAGATGGCCCGGAACGGAACAAAGGCGTTCTGTTGCGGAGCGGGAGGCGGAAAGTTCTGGTTCGAGGAACACACAGGCAAGAAGATCAACATCGAGCGGACGGAGGAGGCCGTTGGTACCGGCGCCGACGTCATCGCCACCGGCTGCCCCTTCTGCTACGTGATGCTCGACGACGGAATCAAGGAGATCGGCGTTGACGAGCAGGTGATCGTCAAAGACATCGCGATGTTGCTCGACGAGCGGACCTGAACAGTGACACGATGAGCGGATCGGTGGAGATCTCCCTGCTGATCCTCCTGACGATCATCCTCGCCGGGCCGATCGTTGCCGAGCGGTTCCGTATCCCCGGCCTGATCGGACTCATCTTCTTGGGCATGGTCGTCGGTCCGTTCGTACTCGGATGGATCCGCAGTGGTGGACTCGTTTCAGACCTCGGTGACATCGGTCTGCTGTACCTCATGTTCCTCGCAGGGTTGTCGTTCAACATCCGATCGTTCATGGAGAACAAGGCCAACGCCCTCGTATACGGGCTTTTGGGGTTCGTCATCCCGTTCGCGATGAGTTACTACTTCGCCGTCTCGTTCATCGAACTCGGGATCCTCGGCGCTGCACTCGTCGGGGCCATGTGGGCATCGAACACACTCGTCGCGTACCCAGATGTTCAGGCTGCCGGCCTGCAGAACAACAAGGCTGTGAGCGCCGCGGTATCTGCGGGTGTCGTTGCAGACCTCTTGTCGCTCACGGTGCTTGCCGTCGTGACATCGACCGCCGTGATCGACGTCCAGCCGGAGTTGTACATCGAGGCCTCGACCCCCAATCCGACGCTCCCGATCTGGGTCGGTGCACCTCTCCTCGTTGCGTTCTCGTTCTGGGTCCTGCCAAAGGTTGCCGAATGGTTCTTCGTGAAGGTGGGCCATACGCGTACCCAGCGTTTCGTCTTCGCCCTTGCCGGCATGGCAGCGGCAGCATCGATAGCTTTGCTTGGTGGTCTTGAGGGTCTCATCGGCGCCTTCCTGGCCGGTCTCGGCCTCAACGCGATCATCCCGGCCCGCAGTGCCCTCATGGAGCGGCTCGACTTCGTCGGTGGAGCCATTTTCGTCCCCGCGTTTCTCGTCTCTATAGGGCTGGCGATCGATCCGCGGGCACTCTTCCAGCTCGACACGATCATCCTCGCTGTGTTCTTCACCGGCCTCGTCGTGGTCGGCAAGTCGATGGCTGCCGGGATCACAGGCGGCATCTTCAAGCTGTCGCTCAGCGAGATCGCGCTCATGGCGTCGCTCAGCGTCGGGCAGGCTGCCTCGACGCTTGCGATCGCACAAGTCGGTGTCTCATTGGACCTCTTCGGTCAGAACGTCGTCAACGCAGCGATTCTCACGGTTGTCCTCACGGCGTTCATCACGTCGTACGGCACGCGCTTCTTCAGCCGTAGGGTCGAGCGGCCACCGCTTGCGGAGAAGCCGCTCGGTGACAGTGTCCTGGTGGATGTTCGCCCACTCGGATCGGACCTCGCTCGGTTGCTCGAGATCGCCGGTGCCATCGCACGTGCCGATCGCGGCGTCGTGATCCCGTACATGGTCCCTGCAACCGGTCAGCTCGATGTCGCGCGGAACCGTATCGAGCGGGCAACGGTTGCGGCTGCAGAGTCGGGGCATGATGTGACGCCAGAGATCCGTGTCGATGACAGCTTCGCTGCCGGGACGCTCAACCTGAGCGAGGAGACCGACGCGAGTTGCCTGGTCCTGACCTGGAAGGGGCCTCGCCTGTCGACCGACTTCATGTTCGGCAACGAGGTCGACCTGATCGGAGAGCGGTCGTCCATACCGACGGTCGCGGTTCGGGTGCTTCGACCGTGGAACCGCATCATCGCTGTGACCGGCGAGTCGAGAACGGAGTGGAATGCTGAGGATGCCCTCCTCGCCCTCGTGATCGCACGGCGTATCCGGGGGAGCAAGGGGATGCCGATGTTGATCATCGCCGCGGACCCGAGCGATCTTCCCGAACGAGTCGCTCAGTGGGAGGGTGTCGAGGTTCGGCAGGCGCCGAGGGATATGAGCGAGTTCTCGAAGATCATCGATCATGACGATCTCGTCGTTCTCCCCGTCCATGCGATCGGTGTCAGTCGGATTCGAACGCCATGGCGGATCGCCCACCAGTTTCGAGATACGTCTTCGATCATCGTTGCGGGCCCGCACCGGCTCTCCGTGTCGGGAACCTCGGTTCAACGCAACGTCCACGGCATCGTGAACCCCGTTGAGGATGCGCCGCTGCTGGGTTAGGCCGACGACGGCGACGGTACGGGCTCACACGGTGAACCCCGCCCTGGATGACCGGTCGTATGAGAGAAAGGAGTAACGATGAACGGTGACCTTGTTCTGATCGTGCTCGTCGGTGTGGCGATGGTGGTCGGCGTTGCCGGCACACTTCTGCCGGTGCTTCCCGGTCTCTGGCTGATCTGGCTCGCCGGCCTCGTGTTCGGTGTCTTCGGGGGTTTCGAGGCCGTCGGTTGGTGGGCGCTGGGGCTCCTGACGATTCTGGCAATCGCGGGGACCGCTGCGGCGTTCGTGGTACCCGGACGCCGCACCTCGGCGATCGGCATCTCGTGGTGGGGCCAGGCGATTGCGGCGGCAGCATCGGCCGTCGGGTTCTTCCTCGTCCCGGTCGTCGGCGCCGCCCTCGGCTTCATTCTCGGGATCGTGGTCGTATCGCTGCTACGGACGAGAAGCATCAAGGCTGCGATTGCAGACTCGTGGTCGACGCTCAAGTCGATGATGCTCGCCTCAGGCATCCAGTTCGGTACCGGGGTCGTGATGGTGGCGGTCTGGGTCGCCTGGGTTATCGCCCGCTGACCTGAGATACGGCAGGTATCGCGGAACACTCCGCCGGTGAACGGTGAACCCCCCCGTCTGGCATCTGTCGTCTGTCGTCTTCCCCCTGTTACCTTCCAGCCTCATGAACATTGGATATCAGGGCGAACCACACAGCTACAGCTACCGAGCAGCGACCGAACTGTTTCCCGACGATGAGTACGTCGGGTACCCGGGTTTCGCGGTGGCGTTCAGTGCTCTCGAAGGTGGAAGTGTCGATCGGCTCGTCGTACCGGTCGAGAACTCGACGACGGGATCCGTTCTTCCCGTCCTCGATCGACTGCCCGGCGAAGGGAGCGGTGTTCGGCTTTCGATCCTCGCCGAGCACCTCGTCGAAGTTCGCCACACACTGCACGGACTCCCCGGAGCGAAGCTCGAAGACATCCGCGAGGTGCGGTCCCACCCCCAGGCTCTCGCACAGGCGGAACACGCTCTCCTGAGACTCGGTGTCGACGCGGTTCCCGCGTACGACACTGCCGGTGCTGTGCGGCAGGTAGCTGAACTCGGCGATCCGACGATCGCAGCTCTCGCGCCACCCAGAGCAGGAGAGGCATACGGGCTCGAAGTCCTGCTCGAACACGTCCTCGACAAGGACCACAACACGACGCGCTTCGTCGTGGTGCACGTCGGAGACCCCGAAGTGAACGAGGACGATGACAAGACCACGATCGTCGTGACGTTCTCGCATACTCCCGGGTCACTCGCCCTCGTGCTTGCAGAGCTCGGTCTGCGGGGAGCGAACCTGACCCGCATCGAGTCCCGGCCCGCGGGTGTTGCGTGGAACTACCGGACGTTTATCGACCTTGTGCACGATGCAGGCCCCGCCGGCCTCAAGCGGGTGCTCGATCCGCCACCCGCACACGCTGCAGCTCTCCTGAATCTCGGTTCCTACAAGGCCGTCGTGCGCTGACGCTCCCCGGTTCCGGTAGGTCGCGATGCTACGGTTCCGCGTCAGGAGGTAGGTGTGGCAACCAGTACGGCAGCATTCGGTACCGGCAAGCGTGAGGGACACGACGCGTCGGACTTCTATGCCCGTCGCATGCTCCAGCGCCGTGACGTGTCGGACCTCGGTGATCCCGTCGATCCCCCTTCGCTCGTCGTCGACCAGCTGTTCAAGCAATCCTCCGAGTCGATGCACCAGATCCCGGACGACTGTGTCGCTTTGATGGTGACATCGCCCCCGTACAACGTCGGCAAGGACTACGACGACGATCTCGACATCGACGAGTACCTCGCGTTGCTCCATCGGGTGTTTGCCGAGACGTACCGCGTCGTGGAACCAGGCGGGCGGGTTGCCGTCAACGTCGCAAACCTGGGACGCAAGCCGTACATACCGCTCAACCAGTACGTCGCAGCGCTCCTCACCGAGATCGGTTTCGATCTACGGGGAGAGATCATCTGGCAGAAGGCGAAGTCGGCGGGAGGGTCCTGCGCCTGGGGCTCATGGCGGTCTGCAAAGAACCCGACCCTGCGCGACGTTCACGAGTACATAATCGTTGCCTCGAAGGGCTCCTATGCCCGTCTCCGTCGAGGGGAGGACACGATCTCGAAAGAAGAGTTTCTCGAGGCGACCGTCTCTATCTGGGACATCCTCCCCGAGTCGGCGAGACGAGTCGGCCACCCGGCCCCCTTCCCTGTCGAGCTGCCCAGAAGGCTGATCGAGCTGTACACGTTCGCGGGAGATCTGGTACTCGACCCGTTCCTGGGATCGGGGTCGACGGCCGTCGCTGCGGTCGAGACCGCACGGCACTACGTCGGGTACGACCTCAGCGATGAGTACCTCGAGATCGCAGAGCGACGGATCCACGAGGGACGCATGGGACTCGATCAGGCCACGGTCTGAGCATGCCACCGATCGAGCGGGCACTTCTCCGTACGGTTCCGTGGCTGGTCGCCGGTCTCGTCATGTCCATCCCGCTCTTGTTAGTCGATGTCTCCGACGAACCAATCGGGTGGTTCATCGCACAGTTGAGCGTCCTCGTTGCTTTGGGTATCGCTCTGACGGTCAGCCTCATGACGTACGGTGACGAACCGTGGTTCATCACCACCTCGTGGAGTCCCGCCATCCGTGAGACGGCGAGCGGTGTGGGCCTCGTCGTACTCGTAACCGGCACGGTCGGTCTCGTCACGCTTGCATCTTCGGCAGCGTTGCGGTTCGACCCATCAACCCAGTTCCTTCAACTCATCTCAGCGCTCGACATTGCCTGGGCCGGTGCTGCCCTCATCATCGGCGTGCATCGCGCTGCGGCACGGGGTTGGGAGATCCTTGCCGGAGTATCGCTCGGCATCATTTGCGTATGGTCGATCTGGAGCTACCTCTCAGCGGTTGGTTTCGGCCCGGACGGGGCCTGGATCGTGTCGGCTCCAGATCTGATGCGCTACGTCCTTCCGTTCGATGTGGTCGCCGCCGTCATGGCCGTCATCGCGTTCCTCTTCGGTGTGCGAGCGAGACTTCACGCTACGGAACAGCCGAGCCCCCAGTCGTAAGGCATGAACTGCACCCTGGGTCGGTGCGTCCAGATGTAGGTCGCATCGTCGTGCGGGAACCAGTGAGCGATCGTGTCGCGCAATCTGGGGGTGTTCGCCGGAGCGAGGTTTGGCATTGCGTGGGGGTCCGTGAAGTCCCGTCCGTACCACTTGAAGACCGACGACAACCACAGCGTGTCGTCCGATCGCGAGACGGAGCCTCCTCCGTTCCGGATGAACATTCGGAGCTGGTCGTCGAGTTGGGCGTCGAGCACGGTTCCGTCGAATGGCTCGGGTCGCAGCGTCGGACACGATGCTGATCCACACACGAGGGCACCGTGGATGCGAGGGTCACCAAATCGACGGATCTTCCCGTGTTCGATGTCATCGAGTGAGAGCGTTCTGCCTGCAATGGTCACCCACGGCTGTGTGAATGCTCCCGGTACCCGGAGCACCGACCCTGCATCGGTGTTGTACGCCTGTGCTGCGGTGCGCAAAGCACCAGCGTTGTACAGGTTCATCCAGAAGGCGAGAGCACCGGCCGGTTCGAGATCGTCGGGGTCGACGGTCTCCATCGTGTCACGGTAGGCCTCGAGCGCACCTGCGTTGTCCACCAGTGACGCGACACCGGATTCGAGGCAGGTTTCGAGAATCCATGTCAGGTCACTGTGGTCGACTTCCACCGAACTTGTCCGACGAGGTCGTGGCGCTGGGTGCCGCCGTGCTCGAAGCATGCTCCAGGCAGCACCGGCCGGGTTGGGTCCTGAGCTCATGACGAGGACAACGACGAGGGGGTGGGTTGTGTTCCCCGTCAGGAAGAGTCGGAGGTACTCAGACTTTCGGTGGCGTCCTCGTAGTCCTCTTCGGGAGTACGAAGAGAGCGCAGGATGATGAATCCGATGACCCCCGCAATCCCCGAGCCGATGAAGATCCCGAGCTTCGCCTCGTTCGCGAAGAGCTCATGTCGGAACGCAAGCTCGGAAACGAACAACGAGACGGTGAAACCGATCCCTGCGAGTGCGCCAAGGCCCATGATCGTCTTCATCGAGGTTCGGCGTGGGAGCACTCCGAGCTTCAGCTTGACACCGATCCAGGTGGCAAGCGTGATCCCGAGCGGCTTTCCGACCATCAGGCCGACGGCGACGCCGAGCAGGATCGGGCTGGTGAGCTGCTCGGCGAAGGTTGCCTCTGCGCCGATGAATCGGACGCCGGCGTTGGCAAGAGCGAACAACGGGACGATGACGAACGATGACCACGGGTGCAGAGCGTGCTCGATGCGGTTCAGCGGCGACACCGAGGCCTTGGCCACGGCTGCCAACTCGAGTGCATCCTGGTCGAGTCTTTCCTCGGCATGCGGAGATGCACGGTTGACGTCCCAACGGTCGAGAACGGCGACCGCCTTTTGGCGGAACGTCTCGTCCGAGTACTTGGCGTACACGGGTGTCATCAGACCTAACACGACACCAGCGATCGTTGCATGTACACCGGATTCGAGGAGCGAGTACCACACGAAGACGCCGACCGGTACGTAGAAGAGCATGCTCTGGATGCCCGAACGCTTGGCGATGGCCACGAGACCAAGGCCGCCGATGGCCATCAGGAGGAACGTGACGTTGAGGGAATCTGTGTAGAAGATGGCGATGACGGCGATCGCACCGATGTCGTCGACGATGGCGAGGGCGAGCAGGAAGAGCTTCGCTCCAACGGCGACCCGGGAGCCGAGTAGCGCAACGACACCAACAGAGAAAGCGATGTCGGTGGCCATCGGGATACCCCATCCACGGATCGCCTCTGGATCCCCGGTCGGGATGACGAAGGCGAGGTAGATGAGCGCAGGGATCACCATGCCGCCGAGTGCAGCGAGCGCGGGGAGCGATGCCTTCTTGATCGAGTTGAGCTCACCAACGACGAGCTCACGCTTGATCTCGAGGCCGACCACGAAGAAGAAGATGGCCATCAACCCGTCGTTGACGAGGAGCTTGAGATTCTCGTTGAGGTGGATTGGACCGAAGATCAG
>VAPM010330708.1_pt1 | contig 17063 bp, 15 predicted proteins | sample 3395091 | NCBI WGS metagenome assembly VAPM01 (sample SAMN08290445, study PRJNA428436) | hydrothermal vent metagenome | isolation source: Deep-sea hydrothermal vent chimney 3 | place: Pacific Ocean: Juan De Fuca Ridge | reverse complement strand
CCAAGGCCTTCAACGAAAAAGGGATCTCCGAATATAAAGCAGATTTAGTTCGGGCGGATGCGGAAGAATGGCCGCGAACACTCAGAATACGTAACAGTTAAAAATAACGTAGATTAATTGAAAGAGAAACCAGAAGACCACTCATTTTTTGAAAAAGTATTATTTTAGGAACGATGATAGGGATGCTTGTTAACAATAGTCCATGCTCGATAGAGTTGTTCTACCAATAACACACGCACCAAGGGGTGGGGTAAGGTTAACGTAGACAAAGACCAGGTTTGATCAGCAATTTGCTTGCATTCTGGCGCTAAGCCATCAGCCCCGCCTATCAAAAAAACGGGGTTCACCCCATGCAACATCCATTCACTCAATAATGCGGCCCACTGCTGCGTAGACATGTGCCGTCCACGCTCATCCAACGCAATGTTCCACCCCCGTTGCGGTAACGCAGCCAACATGCGTTTCCCTTCTTCTTTAATTGCTTTAGTCGTCTCGTTTCCTTTATTTCTTTTTACTGCAGGTACAGCTACGATTTCGAGAGCACACTCTCGGGGAAAGCGTTTGGAATATTCAGCAATACCCTGAGAGACCCAATCAGGCATACGTTCACCCAGCGCAACTATGGTTAATCGCACAATTCAGATTCCGCCTTTACACCGCCCACAACTTTTCAAGACTATAAAACTCTCGTTCTTTCGGGTGCATAATGTGAACCACGACATCAACTAAATCAACGAGCACCCAACCGCTTTCACCCTTACCCTCAACGCCTAAAGGCTGAATACCCGCCGCTTTAACTCTTTCAACCACTTTGTCTGCCAAGGAACGAACATGGCGGTTCGATGTCCCTGACGCGATAACCATATAATCCGTTATCGACGAACGATCTCTAACATCAAGCAAGGTGATATTCAACGCTTTAAGATCTTCTAAAGACGAAACGATTAATTTATTTAATTCTTCTGTTTTCATTTTATTTTTGATTCGCATTATGTTCTGGATACAAGTCATGTTCTGCAATATAATTGATAATGGTATCAGGCACTAAATATTTCACATTGCCCCCTGCCGCTAACAGGGTTCTGATGCGCGTTGAAGAGATCTGCAACTGTGTTACAGAATAAAAAAAAACATTGCCGGCACAGGATTTCAAAAAATCTTCTTGCTCTAAACTCACCCGTCCCACCAGGGCCGCATCTAATTCATCAGATACATCCTGCAAACCAGCCCCAACTCCGGGTCGTTGTAAAACAATAATGTTTGCGAGCGAAAACAACTCTCGCCATTGATGCCATGTCGGCAAACTACGAAAGGCATCTTCACCGACAATCAAACAAAGCGGTGCACCGTGCATGGCTGTTTTCAAATAGCGCAAGGTTTCTACAGTATAAGATGCTGTCGTTCGCCGCACTTCACACTCTTCAACAACAAGCTTGTCGTTCCAGCTTATCGCCTGACGTAACATATTGATGCGATGCTCGGCTGAGGCTAAAGCAATTTGACGGTGGGGCGGTCGTGCGCAAGGCACCAGTCTGAGTTGCTTAAATTCAAAGCCATTCAAAACTTCGATGGCTGAACGCAAGTGTCCAATATGAACGGGATCAAACATCCCACCCATCACCGCAATGGCCGACGGCGAAGTCAAACCGAACTCGCCAGGAATACCGCTTTTATCTTACGTTCGGATATGACCATCGCCCAATACAATATATTTTTGTGACGTTAAGCCTTCAAGCCCGACTGGCCCTCGCGCATGAATTTTGTCTGTGCTAATACCAATTTCGGCTCCCAGGCCATATTCAAAACCATCTGCAAAACGAGTAGAGGCATTGACCATCACCGAGCTTGAATCAACCTCGCGAAGAAAGCGCCGAGCTTGAGTATAGTTCTCGGTCACAATAGATTCCGTATGACGGGAACTGTGATCCCGGATATGATCCATCGCGGCATCAACATCTTTAACAATACGAATCGACAAAACCGGCGCCAGGTACTCGGTATCCCAATCTTCTGCTGTTGCCGCCTTCATTGCCTTCCCGTATTTTAAGGATTGTTCGCAGCCGCGCAGTTCTACACCTTCTTTTTCATACAAGGAACATACTTTTGGTAAGAACACTTCAGCAATGCTTGCTGCGACCAATAAAGTTTCCATTGTATTGCACGTGCCGTAACGCTGTGTTTTGGCATTAAAAGCAATCGCAACGGCTTTTTCAATATCCGCACTGTCATCGATGTAAGTATGACATACACCATGTAAATGTTTAATCACCGGAATCGTTGCTTCGCGGCTCAGGCGCTCAATCAAACCTTTGCCGCCGCGCGGTACCAGTACATCAACATAGCCCTGCAGTTGCGCCAGTGCGGTAACCGCCGCCCGATCGGTCGTCGCAACAACTTGTACCGCGTGCTGTGGCAAAGCAAGCTCCGTCAAAGTTTGATGAATGATTTTCGCAATCGCCTGGTTGCAATGAAATGCTTCTGAGCCGCCGCGTAAAATGCTCGCGTTCCCGGTTTTCAAACAAAGAGCGGCTGCATCTGCCGTCACATTGGGGCGAGACTCATAAATAATGCCAACCACGCCCAGGGGAACCCGCATTTTGCCAACCTGAATGCCGGAGGGACGATAGTTCATATCGCTAATTTCGCCGATGGGATCAGGCAAGACCGCTATTTCTCGCAAGCCTTCTGCCATGGTGATAATACGCTCTTCATTTAACTCCAACCGATCGACCAGCGCGGCCTCGAGCTTATTCGCAATAGCGGCATCCATATCTTTGCGGTTTTCTATTAATAAAATTTTATCATCACGTTCCAAAGCATCGGCGATCCTCAATAAGGCAGCATTTTTTCTAGCCGTATCCACGTTCGCCATAATACACCCTGCATCGCGCGCTTTTTGTCCTACGCCAAGCATGTATTTTTTGATATCCATAAGCCTTATTCTATATTTTAATAAGTAGTTTCAGGAGTGAAGATAGGTTGGCCAGCCATCACAAAAGCTAATTTTAACAAGTCATCCCAAGGATTACCTAACTTGTCGCCTTTTATTGTTCGGTCTATTTGACCCGCTTGCTCCAAAACAAACCACCATTTGCGCACATCAGAAACACTTAACGCCTTTTTAATCAAAGGCTTACGGGCATCAAATATGTGCCAGCGCTGTATCACCTGATCCACTGAAATATTTTCTTTTTCACGCACTCGACTCATCTCGGCTAAAACCCGGGCTTCGCGTGCCAAAACCCATAGCACCAGAATGGGTTCCACACCTTCAGACTTTAAACTTCTGATAATTCTAGTGAATTTACTGATATCAGCCGATAAGACAGCATCAACAAAGCCAAACAGGTCAAAACGAGCGTGATCAACAACAGCAGCCACAACCTCAGCGTAGCCTAATGGTGCAGCACCATGATGTAAATATAATTTATCCAGTTCCTGTGATGCTGCCAAGGGGTTGCCTTCGGTGCGTTCCACCAAAACGGTGATCGCTTCAGGGCTTAAATTCAGACCTTTTTTTCTCGCTCTCAGAGTTAACCAGCCAGGCAATTGTTTGACGGTTAACGGCCAGACAGGAACATGCACACCCGCCTCTGTGACGATTTTAAACCATTTTGCCCGCTGTACTGCCCCGTCCAATTTACCCGAAATAATCAGCAAGAGATTATCTTGCATCAGGGTCTCTACATAGCGGATGAATGCCTTGGCCCCCGCATCACCCGGTTTACCTGTCGGTAGACGCACTTCTAGTAATTGCCGGTCTGCAAAAAGAGAACGACTGCCCGCACCCAGTAGCCATTCGTTCCAGTCGCACCCGGCAGCCACATGCAACACAGTGCGTTCACTGTACCCTTGTGCTTGGGCTTTTTGTCGAACCCAATCTACGGCTTCTTCCACTAAAAGGACTTCATCCCCACTGACAAAATAAAGGGGGCTGAGTTGCTTGTTCAATTGTGCTTCTAACTGCTCATACCTAATTTTCATCAGCCGTACTCTCTGCTGGTTTTTCAGGCGAAACAGGCTCAGGCAAACTCATTTTTTCAACTTTTTTTTGAGGCAACTTAAGCACTTTGAGCCGCTGCAATATCCGCCGCACTGCATTATCACGCATATCGCTATAGAGTCGACGCTCTTCATTTTCTTTAGCCAAAACCTGCGTACGATTAAAACGATAACGTCGGATGACTTCTATAGGCTGGTTTCTAATTAACCATTCTCCTGACGCCGCTTGTATACTGACCACAACGACATAATAAATTTGATATTCTCCTACCGCGCCATCAGGCGAAATCGTCAGCGGTTTGCGATCATTCAGGATATTTTCAATTTTTAAAGTCAAATCAGCATCCTCTGGCGAAGTAAGACGAATGCCTGAGCGCTCCAGAGCCCGTGATAAACGTTGAAAAAAAGCGTCATCCTGACGCCCACCAACAATTGCAATAGACTCAATATCCAGGCTTGCCGTAATATCACCACGAAATTGCCAGCCGCAAGAAGACAATGAAACGACACCAATAAGCAGTAAACAGAGTCTGATCCGGTATCGCATGCTAAGCCATCACAACAATGCTAACCAGTTTACCCGGCACGACAATGATCTTTTTTACTGTTTTATCGCCGACAAAACGTTGCACATTACCATCATTCAATGCCACTTCTTTAATAAAAGAGGACTCACTATCCACCGGCACTTTGATCCGTGCCCGCATTTTCCCATTGACCTGCACACCGAGCTCGACAACTTGCTGCACCAGTGCGTCCGTATCAACAAGTGGCCAACGGCAATCAACAATCGCATTATCATGTCCCAACTCGTGCCAGAGAACATGACACAGGTGAGGTGCAATCGGCGCTAACATCAAAACAACCGCCTCCAAGGCTTCTTGCATGACCTGGCGTCCAGCTTCATCTGCACATTCCGCTTTGTACAAGCCATTAATCAGCTCCATAATAGCGGCAATTGCGGTATTAAAAGTATGGCGACGCCCCATATCATCGCTGACTTTTTCAATAGTTTGGTGCAATTGCCTGCGCAACGCCTTATGTCGTTCAGACAAGGCAGCGGGGTCACCGCTGGGCAAACCCTGTTCAACATGCTCCATAACTAAACGCCAAAGCCGCTTTAAAAAACGGAAGGCACCCTCAACGCCTGCGTCAGCCCATTCCAGTGACTGATCAGGAGGCGCCGCGAACATCGTAAAAACCCGCAGGGTATCCGCGCCATATTGTTCGATTAATGATTGTGGATCAACGGTATTGCCTTTCGACTTCGACATTTTTGCACCGTCTTTTAACACCATGCCTTGTGTTAATAAATTAGCAAAGGGCTCATCGCCTTGAACCAAACCTTCGTCACGCATCAATTTGTGAAAAAAGCGTGCATATAACAAATGCAAGATGGCATGTTCAATACCGCCAACATACTGGTCAACAGGCAACCAGTAATTAGCGCGATCATCTAACATGGCACTGTCATTATTTTTGCTCGTAAAACGGGCGTAATACCAGGAAGATTCCATAAAAGTATCGAAGGTATCTGTTTCTCTTTCTGCCTCGCCACCACACTTAGGACACGCTACCTCATAAAACGCGGACATTTTTTTTAAGGGCGAACCTTCTGTATCTAATTCAACCTCTTCAGGCAAAATAACGGGCAAATCGGCTTCGGGTACTGCCACGGCACCACAACTGATGCAATTAATAATCGGGATAGGCGCGCCCCAATAACGTTGTCGTGACACGCCCCAATCCCGTAAGCGATAATGAGTTTGCACGCGCCCTACCCCCTTTTCGCTCAGAAAACGGGCGATGGCGGTAAAGGCTTGTTGCGAAGTCATGCCATCAAATTGAGCTGAGTTTTTCAGCACGCCTTGCTCGGTAAAAGCAACCTCTGAAAGATCAATATCCTGATCTCCAGCAGGATAAACCACGGGTTTGATCGGCAAGGCATTATTTTTGGCGAATTCATAGTCCCGTTGATCATGCGCGGGCACCGCCATCACTGCGCCCGTACCATAGGACATCAAAACAAAATTTGCAGCCCATACGGGGATCGGTTCACCAGAAATCGGATGTTGAGCGGTCATGCCCAGCGCACAACCCTTTTTTTCCAGGGTTGCCATTGCCGCTTCCGAGGTTTCCATATGAATACATTCCGCAAGAAAATTCGCCACGGCAGTATTGTTTTCAGCCGCTTTTTGCGCCAAAGGATGCTCCGCAGCAACCGCCAGATAAGTCACACCTAGTAGCGTATCAGGCCGAGTTGTAAATACATTCAATGCCTCGGACTCACCGTCAACAGCAAAAGACAATTCCACGCCTCTGGAGCGTCCAATCCAATTTTTTTGCATGGCACGAACTTGTTCAGGCCAACCCTCGAGCTGATCCAAACTGTCTAATAATTCATCTGCATAAGCCGTTATTCTCATAAACCACTGCGGTATTTCTTTACGTTCTACCTGCGTCCCACAGCGCCAACAGCCGCCCTCTACGACCTGCTCATTGGCCAACACGGTCAGATCATTCGGACACCAGTTCACCGCCGATATTTTTTTATACACCAATCCTTTTGCAAATAACCGAGTAAACAGCCACTGCTCCCATTTATAATAATCCCGATCACAAGTAGCCAGTTCCCGCGACCAATCATAGGCAAACCCCAATTTTTTTAACTGCTCACGCATATAGTCAATGTTAGCTCGTGTCCATTTCGCCGGTGCCACCTTATTTTTCATGGCTGCATTTTCTGCGGGCAGGCCAAAGGCATCCCAACCCATGGGCTGTAAAACGTTTTTGCCGAGCATTCGCTGATAGCGGGCAATCACATCAGCGATGGTATAGTTACGAACATGACCCATATGCAGTCGCCCACTGGGATAGGGAAACATCGCCAAACAATAATATTTTTCCTGATTTTCATCTTCAATCGCACGAAATGCAGCTTGTTTTTCCCAGTACGCTTGGACTTGCTCTTCAATTTTTGAGGGTTGATATTCTTTCATTTTTAGCTTTTATAACCTTTAAACATTAATATTCATCTCTTTAAAATGTTAAAATAATGTTGAATTCCTGCTTAATATTTAATTTATAGTGAGATTATGCCATGACTGAAGCCAATCATCCTCTTTCAGCAACAGAAAAACTCACCAATGCCTACAATGATATGATGGAACGGGTAAAAACGGGCATCGAAATGCTCGAAAATAATACCGCCCCCCGCCTCCACGAAGCCATTAATAAAGCCCAGGGGCTGGCTATGGAACTCGACGAACTGACTCAGGAAGAAGCTGAAAAGATAGGCCATTACCTCAAAAGAGACATTGAAGATGCCGCCGACTACCTAACCGGCCCCCAAGGACAAGAACTTCATGATTGGCTGCGCTTCGACATCCAGCAAGTAGAAGAAAAAATACTGGCATCTTTTCTCTCCGTCGCCGACCAAACCAAATTGGATCTAATCAAACTAGAACAACAAGCCGCCAGTATGAACACTTACCATTGCGGAGAAATCACCGGAATCGGAACCCTAGCCTGCTCGGCATGCGGAAAACAAATTCATTTTCATAAGGCAGGTCACATCCCGCCTTGCTCCAGCTGTACCGGCAGTGTTTTTACTAGAGTCCAGGAATAAGCCAATAGGCGTAAGTTGGTTATCCCGTAATAGAGAACCAACTGCAGAATATCCATTTTGGCCATATTTTCAATAAAACGCTCTAAAAATTCTTAATATGCGCCTCGTTTGATCGAAAAATTTGATTTTTATGCCCCTTGCAGGCGCAAAATGACTGTCACTCTACAAGGAAGTACAGAGATCCTCGAGACGATGTCTATTTTCGAGCAGTTTTCTAGTTCTTTGGCTGCTATTTCCTGTTTGTCTTAGCAAAATCACAGCAAAAATTATTTCATTTCTGCGCCAAATAAATCCCTTTCTTCCCGTAGAACATCTATCTATTTGATATTTTTGTGATTAAAAAAAACATACTGGCGTAAGCGATAAGACAGGTTCACGAAGTAACTTCAGCATACTTGTCATTTATTTTTAAATGCAAGTTCTTTTGTTCGAGGAAAATAATTAAGGGGAAGAAAAGATATGGTGAAATTTACTCAAAAAATGATGATTCAAAAACTTTTTTTAATCGTGCTCATCGCGATGACAGCAGGTGCAAATGCTCATGAAAAACAACCAAAGGAATTTGTCCATGGCATTGCTATTAAATTACACCAAGGCACATACAATTTCGCTGGCCCTCCTGATGGAAAAGATGGAGCGACAGATGTACCAGGACACAGCTGGCTACGCATAGGGAAAAACCGCTTGTTAGGTAAACATATGAATACAGGGCCGTTTGGCGCACCTAATTATTTTTCTAGCGATGCAGGCGATGGCGCTTTGCTTTATGCGATGGAGGCCGTTATCGATAAGTGGAGCGAAGCAAAATCTTTGCATTATTTCATTAAAGGGTATAATCACTATCATATGCTAATTAACGTTAAAACCGGTGAAAGGCACCCTACAAAAGTCGTCTGGTTTAAACATGTCGCGGTAAAAAAATTCAAGCTGGATGGAGAAGGGGTACTCGCTTTCTTAAGAAGCCGAGGTGAAGATGCCACACCCAGAGACATCATGTTAGGCGTTGATTATGGAACTTTGCCAGCAAACTGGAACATCCCTTATAATCCAAACCCAACCACAACACCATAAAAATAGGGTTTTAGTTGAATAGGGCTTTATTCGAAGCCAAAGCACGGTGCATATGCACCGTGCTTGTCGTTATCTCAACAGCGAAACAAATTAAAAAAATTATTTGTTGTCTCCTCTGCTACTTGCTCAAATTTCAAACCTTTCAATTCTGCAATGTATTTTGCGACTTCTTGTACATAGGCAGGTTGGTTTATTTTACCCCGATAGGGTACAGGAGCAAGATAGGGCGAATCAGTTTCAATTAAAATACGATCAAGAGGAACTTTTTTTGCAACTGCTTGCAAATCAGTCGCGTTTTTAAAAGTAACAATACCTGAAAAAGAAATATAAAAATTCAGATCCAGTGCCGCTTTTGCTGTTTCCCAATCATCAACAAAACAATGCATCACGCCACCCACATTTTCTGCCTGTTGTTCATTCAAAATAGCAATAGTATCGGTTTTAGCATCACGACAGTGGACTATAAGCGGCTTGTTTACCTGCTGGGCGACTCTGATATGACAGCGAAATCTTTCCCTCTGCCACTCAAGATCACCCTCACTGCGGTAATAGTCAAGACCCGTTTCACCGATTGCAATAATTTTTGGACTTTTGCAGCGGCTGAGTAAATCTTCTGCGGTTAAAGGCGCAGCCATTGACGTGTTGGGGTGAACCCCTAAAGAGGCATAGAGATAAGTATATTGTTCAGCTAACGCCAATAGTTCAGAAAAATTCTCCAAATTTATGGACACACACAAAATATGCGTCACGCCAGCTTCTTTGGCTTTTTGTAATACTTCGTCCTGGTTATAACCCAATTTTTGATAGTCGATTAAATCTAGATGACAATGCGAATCGACCAAGTTTGAGCTGGCTGGCTTGTTGTTCATTATTACTCCTGTGAAGCCGTAAAAATTAGGGACTTGAGTTTCAAATAAAATGCCACGAGCCTATCGAGCTCTAAACACGATTTTATTATTCGAACCTGGTGATCAAGGGGAAAATGAAGCTTTACGTTCAATTTCAAATAAATAAGGCCAGCGCTTTCCTGTCACTAACAAACGGTCTTTTTTATTATCGTAAGCAATACCGTTAAGTACATTCACACCTTGCTTATCCTGATATTTCGCAGACAATTCGGATAACTCAATCCAGGATAATACGACACCTGTTGCTGGATTAATACGGGCTATACGTGTTGTTTGCCATACATTCGCGTAAATTTCTCCTTTGATATATTCGAGTTCATTCAAATAGGTTACGGATTCACCTTTATCACGCACAGTTAATTGACGCTGAACTTCAAAGGTTTCGGGGTGAAGAAAATAAAGATGGGCGCTACCATCACTCATAATTAATTCTCTGTTGTTATGCGTCAATCCCCAACCTTCAGTGCGATAACGAAACTGTTTTTCAAATTGAAAGCTTTCCTTTGCAAAAAGCAAAGCCAGACCTGAGCGCCACGTTAACTGGATCAATTTATCATTCCACAAAGTCAAACCTTCACCAAATAATTTTTCGGGCAAACTAATCTGTCTACGCACAATACCTGTCATCAGATCAACTTCACGCAAAGTAGATTGGCCATATAACCCGGTGCTTTCATAAAGCACATCGTCTACATATAACAAGCCTTGAGTAAATGCCTCTGGGTCATGAGGAAAGCGATTAACTGCATGATAAGAATAGACGGGAGCGGCGAGCGTAGGTTCGTCAGCATAAACGAACTTGACGTGAACTAATATAGAATAACAGGCCAAAAATAAAATAAAATATGCACGCATAAAAGGGGTTTTTTATTGGGTTGTATGCATTTTGAAATAATTAATCAAACCATTGGTAGAAGCATCATGTGATGTCACTTCATTTTCACCCTTTAATTCTGAAAAAATAGTATTGGCCAACTGCTTGCCAAGTTCAACGCCCCATTGGTCGAAGGAATTCACATCCCAGATAAGGCCTTGAATAAATATTTTATGCTCATACAATGCAATCAACTGACCGAGTACGCGCGGGGTCAGCTTGGAAAATAAAAATGAATTACTGGGTCGGTTACCTGTAAAAATTCTATGTGGTAATAAACGTTCTATTTCTTTTTCATCAATACTCTTGGCTTCCATCTCTGCTTTAACTTCTGCTTCGGTTTTCCCTTTCATTAAAGCTTCGGTCTGAGCGAAAAAGTTAGACATAAGAATCGTATGGTGCAGGCCAACTGGATTGTGGCTTTCCATCGGTACCAAAAAATCAGCAGGAACAAGTTTGGTTCCCTGGTGGATGAGTTGATAGAAAGCATGTTGCCCATTGGTACCGGGCTCACCCCAAAGTATCGGCCCACTTGAATAAGACAAATTTTCACCTGATTTCGTTACCCGCTTACCATTACTCTCCATATCCGCTTGCTGTAAGTACGCAGAAAACCGGTGCATATATTGATCATAAGGTAATATAGCATGCGTTTGCGCATCGAAAAAATTATTGTACCAAATACCGAGCAAGGCCAGAATTACCGGCATATTTTTTTCCATAGGCGCCGCTTGCACATGTTTATCCATGCTATATGCACCGTCAAGTAAAGCTTCAAATTGCTCCATACCAATTTGAATCGCGATAGACAAACCAATCGCGCCCCAAAGTGAGTAACGCCCACCTACCCAATCCCAAAATTCGAACATATTATTGGCATCAATACCAAAATGAACGACCTCGTCACGATTCGTTGATAAAGCCACAAAATGTTTTGCAACTTCACGATTTGATTTAGCTGATTTTAAAAACCAGTCTTTTGCAGTACGTGCATTAGTTAAAGTTTCTTGAGTCGTAAATGTTTTTGAGGCAACAATAAAGAGCGTGGTTTCAGCATTTAAGACACGCAACAGTTCAACAATTTGAGTGCCATCAATATTGGAAACAAAATGGGTATGCAGACCGGCTTTCGCATAGGGCTTCAATGCTTCGACTACCATGACAGGCCCTAAATCCGAGCCACCAATACCAATATTGACTACATCCGTTATCGCTTTACCAGTATAACCTTTCCAGCGCCCACTTCTAACCGCATCACTAAAGGTTTTCATTTGAGCGAGAACACGCTGCACATCGGGCATCACATCCACACCCTCTACTAAAACAGGATTGTTCGAACGATTTCTCAATGCGGTATGCAAGACCGCGCGCCCTTCCGTCACATTAATCGCTTCGCCAGAAAACATACGTTTAATCCATTGGGGAACGTCACAAGCATGGGCTAAAGCAAATAATTTTTCGAATGTCTCGTCTGTCGCAATATTTTTTGAAAAATCTAAAAAAATATCATCGACCGTCAGGGTATATTTTGAAAAACGCTGATCGTCTGCACAAAACAAATCCCTCATCTGGAGGTTTTTTGTTTTCTTGCGATGCTGAGATAATGCCTGCCACTCTGGTAACGTATCCCTTGCCGACATAGATATTGTCTTCCTGTCCATTGTTGACCCTAAATAGTTGCATAAATAGTGACCCAGAACCGTTTCACTGCTTGTATAGTAGCATTTAAGGCACGAATACGCCTGTTTTCTGGAATTCACTTCGGATAACCAAAATCAATCCAGAAAATAGTCCATTTGTGTCTTAGATGCTACTATAGCCATGGCGTTATAGGTTTAGGTGTTTTCACGCACATCGGTATCTCATCTTCGATTTTTCTCAATCGGAAAAACCGAACCTAAGGCACATCTGCACGCGCTAACACTGAAATCTATAACGCCATGGGGATATAAAAGCTCCTGTACCTAATTTTTTATGCCACGATAGGGCTAATATGCTTCATCACCGACATTTGCCCCATCCAAACCCAGAGAATGTCGCCAAAATTGATCATCACGATCAAATAACCGATAGGTTCCTCGTGGTCCCCACGTCCCCGCCGGATACGTATTGATATAATCTCTGTCCATCGACCAAGATTTTAAAACCGGGTCAACCACGCGCCAGGCCCACTCGACTTCATCATAACGAAGAAACAAGGAATGATCCCCTTCCATCACATCCAGCAGCAAACCTTCGTAGGCATCACTTTTGTCATCATCATCGTTTCTATAACTGGCATCCAGGTTAATGGTCCGCATTTTCATTTCCAGGCCCGTATCTTTCACTTGCAGTTCAAGCGTCAAACACTCTTTAGGCTGAACGCCAAGCAATAACCAGTTGGGTCTCATCAATTTTGTCTGTGTTTCTCTAAATAACCGATGCGGCGGATGTTTAAAACGAATACATATTGCCGATTGCGCTGCGGCCATGCGTTTGCCTGTCCGGAGATAAAACGGGACACCACTCCAGCGCCAGTTATCTACATAAAGCTTCATTGCAGCATAGGTTTCTATCGTACTATTCGGATCCACACCTTCTTCTTCTAAATAGGATTTCACATTATGACCATCAATATTTCCCGCAGCATACTGAGCTCGAAAAGCATGGGCATTCACGGCATTCGGTGGAATCGATCTAATCGATTTTAGTACTTTAACTTTTTCATCTCGTAAGGATTCTGCGTCAATAGAAACAGGAGCTTCCATGGCAACTAAGGTCAATAATTGCATTAAATGACTTTGAATCATGTCGCGCAACGCACCCGCACCCTCATAATAGCCTCCGCGCGAATCTAGGCCTTGTGTTTCAGAATGCGTAATTTGTATGTGATCAATATAATTGCGGTTCCACAACGGCTCTAATAGCAAGTTAGCAAATCTAAAAACCAACACATTTTGAACGGTCGCTTTTCCTAGATAATGATCAATACGATAGACCTGATCCTCAGATAGATGTTTATCTAGCCCTTTTTGCAAAACTTGCGCACTCAGAAGATCAGAACCAAAAGGCTTTTCTATCACGATGCGACGCCAACCACTGCGTTCATTGTTTAAACCCGATTCACCCAGTTTTTCTACAACTAATGGAAAATCGGCAGGTCGCACGGACAAATAAAACACCGCATTAGCTGGATAGTCAGCCTGAGCATTCAGTTTTTCTTTGACTATTTGATAGCCCTCGGGCTTTGTTAAATCACCGCGAAGATACAAAAGTCGACGACAAAAACGTTTAAAAGCGCTGTGATCAGAAGCACGTCGATCTTCAAGCATGCTTGTGACTTCCTCTATCCACTTTTTTTGACTCCAGTCCCGTCGAGCAAAGGCAAGAATTTTGATATCTTCGTGTAATCGCCCTGCTACATCCAAACGATACAAAGCCGGGATGAGCTTTAATCGAGTCAAACTACCGGTCGCGCCAAAAATTACAACCGTACAGGGGTCTATCATTTTTTATCTCCGGTGTTTTTCATCGCATGGCCACCAAACGCGTTACGCATCATGGACAATAATCGATGGCTATAACCTTCACTGTCCTGACTTGAAAACCGCATCTGTAAGGCCAGGCTCAACACCGGTGCAGCCACCCCCTGATCAACGGCCTCAACCACCGTCCACCGGCCTTCTCCCGAATCAGCAACATAGGGTGCCACTTTAGCTAATGTTTGATCCTCAAGTAAGCCTTCAGCGGTGAGATCCAGTAACCAACTTCTTACCACTGAACTATGCCGCCATAATTCTGCAACTTGTGCGACATCAATGGCAAATTCTTCTTTTCCTTTCAACAAGGCAAAACCTTCAGCAAAAGCTTGCATCATGCCGTACTCAATTCCATTATGAATCATTTTGCTAAAATGACCCGCACCCACAGGCCCCACATGAGCCCAGCCCCTATCCGCTGCAGGCGCTAATACTTGCAATACCGGTTTGAGTACTTGCGCAACGTGATCCGTTCCACCGACCATCAAACAATAACCATTATCCAGCCCCCATACTCCCCCCGATGTACCTGCATCCATGAATCCTATTTTCTGATGTTCCAACATGGCACCCCGACGAACACTATCGTGGTAATTGGAATTGCCGCCATCGACGATAATATCGCCATCGGATAATAATGGAATAAGCTCTTTAATCGCCTCTTCCGTCGGCTCGCCACTGGGTAACATCAGCCAAACCACTCGAATACCGTCCAATTTAACCACCGCATCAGCCAGAGAACTTGCCGGGATAAGTCCTTCCTCAGAATATAGTGTTTGCACAATTTCTGGAGAGCGATTATAACCCACCACCTCAATGCCACCTCGACGCAATCGACGAACCATATTGCCGCCCATTTTCCCTAAACCAATCATTGCTAATTTCATTCGAACATCCCTTTTTACTAAAGTAAATCAAAACCCACATGGAAATAATCTACTGCGCGGTTCTCGCATCTCTTCGAATTGTAAAACAGATCGACCTCAACAAGCTAACGAATCGTGTTTAAAGTAAAAAATCATTATATATACCCATGGTATACGCGAAAAGCACAAGGCAAAAATCGCTTACCAAAAACGGGATTACTGACTAGAATGAGGGAAATATAGAACGACTCTGAAGGTCAAACCCAGTGATTAAATAATGTACGTTATTTCGTGCGTATTTCTAAGTGATCACAGGTGAAAATATCCTCGATTACAGTAGATTTTTACTCCTAGGCAAGGTACAACCCCGGCACATAGTGTACTATGCAACTGCTCATACTGACGCAGCATATAGACAAAAAATAAACTAATAACTTTTAGAGAGTGCCCACTCAGTAGACTCCTGAAATTCGCCATTTCAGCGTTTACCCTCAAGGGACACCTGGTGAAAATGATTATTTACACTTGTAAACTCACATTTTTCGCCTTGAACTGACGGATTTCAGAACGTAGTCTGAGCCATTATTTTGAATTTGGACTACTCACTAAATCGTGACGAAATATATTTTTGCAAAGACAACCACCACTAAAGCCACCCTTTATATGAAAAAAATTCTCTTTATTGCCAGCGAAGCGGCACCTCTCGTTAAAACGGGCGGCCTAGGCGACGTTGTTAGCAGCCTGCCTGCCACCCTGAAAGAACTGGGTCACGATGTACGTCTTGTTCTACCCGCATACCGTACAATATTAGCTGATTTACAACCCTTGACTATGGTCGCGACGATTGACATGGGTCTTGAATATAGTATTCGCATTTTACAGAGCACCATGCCAGACAGCTCTGTTCCTGTCTGGCTTATTGATTCGCCAACACACTTTGATCGTGATGGTGGACCCTATATAGATATTAATGGCGATGACTGGCCTGACAATGCGGAGCGTTTTACCTTGTTTTCTCTTGTCGCTGAGCGCATTGCGTTAAACCAGGCCAAGCTGAACTGGCAACCTGACATTGTTAATTGCAATGATTGGCAAACAGGGTTAGTCCCTGCTCTACTTGCCGCTCACACCCCTCGACCCGCCACGGTATTTACAATTCACAACCTGGCTTATCAAGGCATTTATTCACACGATACCTTTAAATTTTTACAACAACGCTTACAACTTCCTGAGCGGCTGTGGTCAATAGAGAGCATGGAGTTCCATGGCATGTTTTCATTCATGAAAGGCGGACTCATTCATGCTGACATTCTAAATACCGTCAGTCCAACCTATGCCGAAGAAATATGCACCACAGAATTTGGTTACGGACTCGAAGGGTTATTAACCTATCGCCGAGAACAACTTTTTGGCATTCTCAATGGTACAGATTATACCACCTGGAATCCGGCAACAGACCCCTATTTACACAGCAATTTTGATATTTATTCTATTGAAAAAAAACTAGAAAACAAAAAAGTCTTGCAAAACCATTTTAAACTCCCAATTCGAACTGATATTCCGATGTTAGGTATGGTAGGTCGTTTAGTCGAGCAGAAAGGCTGCGATCTGGTTCTCGCTATTCTCGATGAACTACTGAACAAACACGATATACAATTCGTTGTTCTAGGCTCAGGCGAAAAAAAATTTGAATCGGCTTTTTCTCAAATCGCCAAATATTTTTCAGAAAAAATTGCCGTGCAAATTGGTTTTAGTGAAAAGCTGGCTCATCGTATCGAAGGAGGTTGCGATATGTTTATTATGCCTTCACGTTTTGAACCTTGCGGCTTGAACCAGCTTTACAGTCTTCGTTACGGCACGGTACCCATCGTACGACGGACTGGCGGACTAGCCGACACAGTCATCGATGCTGATGTTGATCTCGCACAGGCCAACGGTTTCAGCTTTTCTGATCAAACCCCGGTTACTTTGCTCAATACGATAGAACGAGCATTGCTGGTGTTTAAGGATAAAACTCGCTGGACAACATTAGTCCAGCAAGGAATGAATGCAGACTACAGTTGGAACCATAGCGCACAGCAATATGTTGACATTTACGATAAAGCGTTAGCCCAGAAAAACTCTTTGGGCCTGCCTCCTGCTATTCGTATTGTTTAGAGTGTGCACTGAAGCAAAACCTAAAATATAAAGGAAGTT
>VAPM010121397.1_pt1 | contig 17072 bp, 15 predicted proteins | sample 3395091 | NCBI WGS metagenome assembly VAPM01 (sample SAMN08290445, study PRJNA428436) | hydrothermal vent metagenome | isolation source: Deep-sea hydrothermal vent chimney 3 | place: Pacific Ocean: Juan De Fuca Ridge | reverse complement strand
TCCCGTATGCCTTTAACGGGAGTCCACCGCCACCAATGTTGAAATAATAATTTCATTACAAACATCACGAGATGCCGGCTCAACACATTACCGGCATGACGCTAGTAATAATTTATTAACATCCGCCACTCCCATACACTTTTAATCCGATTTATTAGTTTGCAAAATTTGTGCAATTTTCGCCATTGCATAAACACTGCTGTAACTTCGTTGAATTTCAGTTAAAGCTGCCATGGCTGCGTTAATATTATTTTTCCGAGCATGGGCAATGCTGATTTCACTGAGTGCAATATCGCGCCATGATTGACGCTTGATTCGGTTGGCGATTGCGATAGCCCGATCAATATCTGCTGTTTTTGCGACTATGGCACTAATTTGTGCGAGACAAGCTGCACGGTTAATGCCACGGTGAATCGATTCCATGGTTAACAAGGCACTATTAATATCACCTTGTTGTGCATATAGCAGCGCGATTTTAGTGAGGCTATAACCTTGGATGTGTCCCATCAACGGTTGGATTTGTTCTGCTAAATACACGGCTTGGGCTAGTTTTGCATCGTTTGCTAATGCCAGCGCGACATCGGCAATTGCTTGGGCGCGAAGTGTGTTTAGATCAAATTGATCCTGTAATGCCTGCTGGCTTTTTATCGTGCGTGTGTTTGTTGAAAAATGGCGTATGTCGCGCAATAGCACTGTTAGTGCTTGTTTGGCTTGGGTGCTGCGTTTCATTTTGGCTAGCTGGTTGATGATGATACTGCGTAAAGTGGCTCGAAATACAAAAGGTTGTTGTTTCGCAAGCATCTGTTGTGCTGTTTCCAGCCTATTAAATCGAACCAAAGCCCGGATTAATGCGCCAAGGGCGAGTTGATCTTGGGCTTTGTCGTTAATCGGTGTCCAATGTTGTAGGATCGAGTCAAATTGTCGCTTTGCTTGCTTGGGATTTTTACCGTTGAGCAAAATGCTGTATTCCAGCTGCGCAAGCATTTGGCTGACAGGCTTTGCCTGAAATTCAATTAAAGCATTGATGGTGTTAAAAGCTTTGAATTGCAGCAAAGAGGGTAGTATTTTCTTAAAAAACTGCAAATCCAAAGGTTTGTCTTGTGTCAGCTTAAAATTTGCCATCAATGCCTGGCTTTGTGTTAAATAATGCTGCGCAGATTGTGGCTTATCGGTTTCAAATGCCAAAATAGCGCGTAACAATAACGCTGCAATTTGGTTATTATTTCGCCGGGCATTATTCGCTAAGCCATCTGCAAATTTTAATAATGGCGCGGTGTTTTTATGTTGTTTTTTGGCAATCTGGAGTAATTCAAATAAGCTATTGAATTGTAAGGCTAAAACAGGCATAGCAGTGATATGTTCAAGTGCTGCAGTTTGCTGTCCAAGCTGGTAGTGGCTGGTTGCTAAAATGTTAAGCGCCTCAGCTTGTGTCACTGAATCAGACATACTAGTGCTAATCGCGGCCGCGGTTGTTAATAAGCACCTGGATGTTGGTTGTTCAAGGCACAGTTGTTCATCTTCGCTGATATCAAGGTGTTTATCATCATAAATAATTCCATACCCAGTACACGAAGTGATTATTAATTGTACAGCAAATGATGTTATAATAGCGGCAAGTCTATTCATGTTGCAGCGCCTGTCGGCCACCTCCCTAACTGGAATAAGACAAATTTGTTGAATATACTCAACTTTAATACTAATAAAGTTGAGTATAAACGACAAATGACGAAAGAAAACAGTAATTTATCAACACACACGCAGCTAGTTTTAAAAACACTAGGTGCCATGGTCAAGGCCGCACGACTTGAGCAAGCTTATAGCCAATCGGATTTAGCGAATCGTTTAGGTGTTAGCCGCTATACCGTGATAGCCATTGAAAAAGGCGATGCCAGTGTTGCTCTCGGAACCATGTTCGAAGCTTGTACTATTATAGGTATTCCGCTATTAGCCGAAAACACTAATAGCGTATTAAATTTATCGAACATAGTCGCTAATTTTGCGAGCATTTTACCCGAGCGGGCTCGAACGACGATAACGGAACTCGATGACAACTTCTAAATTTCAAAATGTCGACAATTTGTATGTCTGGATATGGTTGCCCAACAGCAGTGAGCCGGTGGTCGCCGGTCAAATTGTTAAACAAAACAAGCTTTATCGATTTACTTATGGTCAAAGTTACCGCGATAATCCCGCGGCTATTCGTTTTTCGCCGTTTGAATTACCTTTGCAAAAAGGCAGTTTTACACCTCAGGGGCAAAATTTAATCCATTCTTGTTTCCGTGATGTCGCACCAGACTATTGGGGGCGTTATGTTATTGATAACCATTATCCGGGGTTTCGTTTAGATGAGCTTGATTATTTAATATTATCCGATAGTAACCGTAGTGGTGCACTCGATTTTCAACATTCCAGCAGCGAGTATATTGATCGCACTATGGATCAAATGAGCATTGATGATATTTTATCGGCGGCTGCGATTATTGAACGGCATCAATCACTGCCACCCGAGCTGGATTTTGTTTTAATGCAAGGTTCTAGTATTGGCGGTGCACAACCTAAAGCGACCATGGTATGGGATAACCGGGAATGGCTGGTAAAATTTGCATCGGTTGATGATCGGGTTGAGGTGGTGAAGCTTGAATACATCACCATGCGCTTGGCAGCGCTCGCTGGGCTTGATGTGCCTAACGTTAATTATGAGAAAAGCGGTTTACATGAGGTCTTATTAATTGAACGATTTGATCGTAAAATAAACAACACGGTTATCTCAAGCACCGCACGACGCTTTATTCTGAGTGGTTTTAGCTTATTGGGTTTAACAGAAAATGAAGCGCAATATGCCAGTTATCATTCTGTAGCAGATGTTGTTCGTCGTGAATTTTATAAACCTAAATTGGCTTTAATGGAAATTTTTAAGCGCCTAGCGTTTAATATTTTAATGGGGAATACTGATGATGGCATTAAACATCTTTCTGCTAGTTGGGATGGCGTTAAATTAGAATTAATGCCAGCATTTGGCTTAATACCAAAAATGCATTCTGAGGAAGTTGCAAAACAGACATTAGCCATTAATGGTCGATTTGAAAATGAAGCAACATTAAGAAATATTGCTTCTATTGCCGGTATTTTTCAAGTTTCAAATACCCAAGCACAAGAAATAATTGAGAGTATCATTACGGTGATCGAAAAGAATTGGCCACGGCTTTGTAATGAAGTTGATCTAAAAAAACATAGCCGACAACAATTTTGGCGAAAAATTATATTATCACCAAATTGTTTTAATCAGTGGGATTACACCCATCCAGTATTAATTGCTCAAAATAAAAAAACCTCTGTTTCCAACTAACATTATCAGCCCTTAAATGGGAACTTATATGCGCTTTTGTTGTTTATGATAGTGTATAATGCAATTCGCTTAATATTTAACAAAAAAATAAATTTAATTTTTTCTCGCTTGTTAATTTCATATTGGAATTCAATTAATAATTTAACTCCGCTTGCTTGTTTCAAGTTTAAATTATTTAACAAGAGGTAGTAAATTAAAGGAATAAGGACATAGATAGATGAAGAAATTAGCATTCACCGTAGTTTTACTGATGGCAACAACAGTATCAAATAGTTTTGCGATTGAAAGAACCAGTAACATTTCATTAACCAGTAATTACGTGTTTCGCGGCCAAACTCAAACTGATGACAAGATGGCAATTCAAGCGACTTATCACGCATCGCAATTTAAAGATTTAGGCTTGTATGCTGGCGTGTTTGCCTCTAATGTCGCGCGTGGCGCTGAGGTGGATTTATACGGTGGTTGGCGTACTCCCTTTGGACGCAGCAAAGAATTTGCGTTTGATATTGGTGCGGTTGAATATATTTATACCGACAGTAATTTTGCCGATACCACTTACGAGCTTTACGCCGGAGTGAGTTATGAAACATCGTATTTTCGTTATTTTATTGGTGACAATGATTCCAGTTATTTAGATCTTAGCACCAGCTTATACGTGCTCAATGAATTTGGTCTGGATTTGCATTATGGTCGTACTTCAAAGCGCACCGGCGATGGTAATGATATTGGGGCAACACTTCGCAAAGATATTCGGGGTTATATGCTTGCAGTGGCATTAACTTTCGAAGACATTGCGCCAAAAAATGAGTTTGAATTTTTTGTTTCGGTATCAAAAGATTTTAATTTATAAATCTATTTGATTAGTAAAAGGCTTGCTGCTTGTATTTAATTTAATTCATTTAATTTCTCAATGTTTTGTGTTTATCGCCATTTTTATTGGTGATAGTCACAATACCAGTAATTTCTATATATGTGATACTGATTTTTACTTAAAAAATCAGTATATTCAAAACGAACTCTGTAGGCACAAGACATAGAAATAATCCCCGATATTATGAATAACATACAATACCTACGATTTAGCGAAGTAGATCCAAATGATTTTCTATCGCTATTAAACAGTAAAAAAAATAGGGAACATTTAATCGAACACGAATTGTTTGATATCAGCACGGCCAAGGTTTGGCTAAAGTCAAAGTTGGACGTTGACTCCATTTCGGGTTGTAAAGTCAGAGCTATTATTTATAAAAACCAATTAGCCGGTTGGTGTGGTATTCAACTTGAAAAAGATAAATACGAGATAGCAATCGTTATTGATAATCGGTTTTGGGGGGTAGGTAAAAAAATATTCAATGACATGATGGGCTGGGCAAAAGCGCTAGGGCATGAAGAAATTTATATACATTTTCTTCATACCCGGCCTGATTATAAGTTTTTACAAAAAATCGCAATTAATGTGTTTGAAACCGAACTTCTCGGTAATAAATTTACAACTTATCAATTAGCTGTAAATTAACGCGTAGCCAAGACGCTGATTCTAAGATTCTAAATTAAATTATATATTTTTCGTTCATCAATATTTTTTCAAAGAGACTGTTTTTAAAGGCATTAAAATTGATTTCGATAATCGTGTCATTAAATTATTGTATTTTTTGTAATTTATAGCGATATGTTATTAAATTAAATTTAAAGAATCGAGTGACACCTCCGATAATTGAAATGAATTTATATCTTGAGGATGTGATAATGAACTTTATTAGCAAAAAAAATATTCATTTAATTTTTATGGCATTTTTTATCTTGCTATTCGCTCTAGACGCGAATGCAGACGATGATGATTTATCGATTGTTAATATTAATGCTGACATTGATACTGGATCGTTAATAATTGTTGGTAATAATTTATTAGGTGAAGACGAAGATAATGACGAAAAACATCGTTTCAAAATAATGTTGGGTAATGAGGAGTTGGTTGTTGAGAGTTGGACAAGCTCATTAATCAATGCGTATTTACCGCCCGGTATTCTTGCTGGTGATTATCGTTTAGTGATTAAAAATAAGGACGATGAATTTGACTATGATTTAACAATCGGTGCTGTTGGTGCGACTGGTCCACAAGGTATCGCTGGAAACGATGGTGCAACCGGTGCAACTGGATCACAAGGTATTCCCGGCCCCGTTGGTGCAACCGGCGTAACTGGAGCGCAAGGTATCGCTGGAAACGATGGTGCAACCGGCGCAGCTGGAGTACAAGGTATTCCCGGCCCCGTTGGTGCAACCGGTGATGCTGGAGTGGATGGTACTTCATGCACTGCTGTACAAGGTGCGGGTAGTGCAACAATTCAATGTGATGATGGCACATTAGCAACTGTTTATGATCAATCGAGTGGTCAGTTTACGCGAAAAACAAGCTATGTTTCGCAGTTTAATCTTCCTGATGGTCGTGACTTGGGTCTTATTCGAGGTCGAAGTTTAGTATTACTAAAACAGCGTGCTAGTACTGATTTAAGGCTTTCTTATACAGATAATTTTCGTGTTTATGGTAATGGAAAATCATGTACTTGGGAAATTTTGGTTGATAATCAAACTTGTCAATCAGGCTCATTACAATACAGTATTTATAATAGCATCTCTAATGGAATTCTAATTAATCATTTCAACAATACCACCGTTGTGGGTTATTGTCGTGGAATAGCGGCGGGTCAGCACACAATTTCTGTTCGGGTTTCACCACATCGATCGTATCCTAGTTCCGATTGCTATACCGGATGGGAATCAACATTCATGCTTGAAGCTGAAGAAGTTAATTGATAAAAAATAAAGATCAGGGGGGAAGTCTCCTTGATCTTTTTAAAAGCAATTTAAACGAAGTTATAAACCGTTATTGTTTATAATCAATAGCGCGTAAAAATAATTCCAGTTGTTGATCGATTAATGTTTTAAGATCGGTATCCTGATACTTTTCAGAAAAATAGATACATTTGGCATATAAAACTTCACGCATCAAACCTTGAAACATCAGGCTCGCAGAATAAGGGCTAACTTGATTCACAATTCCTTCAGGGGCAAGTTCAAGCATGCTAAATTCAATGTAATCGCTAAAACTTTTCCAACGTGATTCAAATAACTGTTGGGTTGATTTAGAGCCGGATAATACGCTGTGCATTTCCATCTTTAAATAATCGGGATCACGTTCGATGCTGGCCGCATAAACATGCGCCATGCTACGCAAGACACTGGCGAAATCGTCGGGGCAGGCTAACACGGCTTCGATATAACTTTCTCGATGGTTGGCGATAGCATCTAACACTGCGATATAAAGCTGTTCTTTTGAATCAAAATGTTGGTACAAAACGGCCGGGCTAACTGCCAGCCGTTTTGCTATTTCATCGACCGAAACACCGTGATAACCGCTGTCGGCAAATAATATTTTTGCAACCGCGAGAATTGAAGCACGGCGTTCAGCCGGTTTTAAGCGCTTTGTCATATTAGCTGGTTTTTTTAATCAGAAATAAAAACTCACCGTCGATTTCTTCAGATTCGAGCAATTCATTCCCTGTTTGCTTGCAAAAAGCCTCAAAGTCTTTTTGGGCACCGGGATCCGTCGCTATTATTGTTAACAGTTGACCCGCCTCAAGATCACTTAATGATTTTTTTGCTTTCAGGATGGGTAATGGGCAATTTAACCCTCTGGCATCTAACTGGATATCGCTCTGTTGCATGGTATTTCTCCTACTTTAAATTAGTGAACGTTTACTAATTTAAATCAAAATACCGCCAATGTCAATCTTACTGAATATTAGCTATTTTTCTATCTTATTGTTTTATATAATTTTTTATTTTATAACACGCGCTAATTATATTTATTTTATTGCATTGCTGGAGTTTACTGTCCGGTTAACGGCTCGGTAGGCTTAGCTAAATGGCGTGAAATTGCTGTTTTGCAAACTCGGGGCTTACTATTTTGACGTTTTTAGCTCGACATTGGACTTCGTTTGCAAGCCGTTATTATCGTTTATTGGCTTCCCCATCTGGCACGGTTTGAGCCACCACCTTTTTGAATGTTATAACCGTTTTTAGTCGCCCATGCTTTTGCTGCGCTATTTAAATCCGGTTGGCCACAATTAAGGTAATCCTCGGCTAGTTGCGTATTACCATAGAGTGTTAATAAGTCGACCATTTCAGGAATACGCGATTCATTGCCAATTCGAATAAGTTCTAAAGCGGCTTGTTGCACACTGTTTTTGACACCGGTTTGTGTTTTTTTAAATAACGCAACAGCAGCAAGTGCATCTCCCAAAGCTTGCACTGAGGAGTCGGTTCGATTCGTTGCCGATTCAAAAATTGCATCCCAGCTTTTTAAACCCGATTTTTGCGCCGCCGCTAAGCGCATCGGTTGATTAACAGCAGTAGCAGCCAGTTTTTTTAATGCCTCAGTGTCTTCTATTTTTTTGAGTAATTGCATTAATACTGGACGATCATTACTGCTACTAGCAACCCGTGCTATATCAACCGGCTTGCTCAGTTTTGACGCTGCAACCTCACGATAGACATCAATTTTACCTTGTAATGATTCTTTAATTAAAAAGACCGAATCATTTGACGAATATAATTTATTAATCATTTTACTGTATTTTTTAGCAACAACTTTAGCTTGCTTGATTAATTTTACATCGTCAATGTCAGTAAGATATCGATATGCTGCGCTACGCGCATCATAATAATAACTTTGTTTTATGGCTTTTAATGCTGTTTTTTTATCGTGAAATGTACGCACCGCGGCTAAACGAACAGCAGCCGAACTATCTGTGTTGGCACGTTGCAGCAAGAATGCGTCGTTGGATATTCCGGTGACAGCGGTTTCGCGTATATTCGCTGATGGATTATGTTCAGCCAAGTCTTGTAATACTGCTTGGTTGTCCAATAGGCGTATCGCCATTTTGCGCAGGCTTTGGTTTTTTTCAAAATAAGCCAACGGGATTAACAGGTTTTCATGCATTAAATCCAATAGCGCTATTTTTCTAAATACGGTATCCGATATATCGGTGGCCTTCACTAAAATAACGGCTAAGGATTGTGTGCCTTGTTGTTTCGCGAGTTCGACTAATCGTAATTTGGCGATTATTTTAATGAGCCAATCCGAGTAGTTATCAGAAATAATTTTTTTTAATATGACTGGGTTGGTTATCTTTTTGATAGCAGTTCGACTAATGGAACGATCACCGGAAAAAGAACTTTCCATCAATGCAATTTGCTCCAGCACTTTTTGATCTTGAATCACGTCAACAGCGGCTTCACGTATTCGACTATTCTTGTGGTATAGTGCAATTCCAGCCAGAACCTTTTTATTTGTAATTTGGCTAACCGCGTCTCGGCGTACCGCATCAACAAGATCACTATTGGCAATTTTAAACAGCATCGTTTGATCGGTAATGTGTTGAGCCGCATTATAGCGCACCGAGATACTGGCGGTTTTTTGTGAATACACAATTTTTTCTAAAACCGCATTATCTTTAAGACGTCTTATTGCAGGAATTCGTAAATAGCCGCTGTCATTTTTATTCAGAGCAATTTTAGTCAGAGTGGTTTGGTCGGTGAGTTTTTTAATTGCAGCCCTGCGAAGGTATTCATTCTGGCCTTTTCTGGCTATTTTAGCCAATTTAATTTGATTCGTTATCGGCTCAACCGTTAATCGTGCATTGGCGAAATCACGGTGGTCCGAAATTTTGGAACGTTTCGCAATTTTGCTTAGTATGGTTCTATCGTTGATGTTTTTAATGGCGGTAAATTTTACAAATTTTGTAAACGCTTTACCCGATAGTGCAATTTTATATAATTGTTTTTGATCGGTAATTTTAGCAATAATTTCAGAATGGTTTATGTCGGGATTGCCTTTGATGGGCAATATTATTTTAACATCATCATCAGCTATTCTATTGGTAATGGCTTTTTTAACACGGTTACTATTGTCATTAAAAAGCGTTATTAAAGTGGCTGCATCGGTTAAGCGTTTTACAATTTCAATTAACAGGTCTTTGTTTTTTTCTTGTAAAGCAATGCGAGCCAGTGCCGTCTGGTTTGTTACGAGTGGCAAGTTTAGTTTTTCAGCTGCTGCGCGCCGAACGGCAGTGTTTTGGTCTTTAACAGCAATTCGCAGTAAAACAGTTTGATCGCTCATCATCGTGGTGGCTAATAAGCGTATTTTTTTATTGCTGTCCTGTTCAGCAATATGCTGAAGATCGGTTTGCTTGGTAATTTTTTTAGTGGCAATATAACGAACCTCAGCATCGTTATCGTTAACAGCAATTTTTGCTAAAGTTGCTTGATCAACCAGCTTTTCTACTGCCGCACTACGAACCAAATAATGTGTATCGGTTAACGCCAATTGTCGTAAAATCGTTTGATCGTTAAAGGTAACATCCTGCACTGCTTGGCTGCGCTCAATTGGACTGTCACTTTCTATATCGGGAGAGCAGCCCGCAATAATAAAAACAGCAGGGAATACGAGTTGTAATAAAAGCCTGAGATTGACTATTTTCATGGGTTATCGGCCTAGCTGCAATGGTCTGACGATACTTGTTAGTTACTGTGTTATTAATTAATTTAATTAATTTAATTAAAACAAGCTGTTATTACATTAAAGCAGTTAGTTGTTGTTATTCACATAGTAACACTTGATTAATTCGAATGTATATTCTATAGTTCGATATATGTCGAACTATGAAACAATATCCCGCCAAGCCGATATGTTTAAAGCATTGAGCAATGCACACCGTTTGCTGCTGTTTAATCGCTTAATGAATTGTTGTGCGCCCGGAATAAAATGCAGCACCGATAAGGTTGTTAAATTTTGTGTGGGTGATTTGGGTGAAGGTTTGGATATTGCACCATCAACCTTGTCGCATCATTTAAAAGAACTTAATCGTGCCGGTTTAGTGCAAATGCAACGCCGCGGTAAAAACGTCGATTGTTGGGTAGAGCCGGCAGTGTTAAACGAGTTAAAAGCTTTTTTTGGTTAATTAATTTATTTGGAGAGAAAACAATGAGTCATTGCTGCCCACCATCAACATCAACCAGTGAAAATGAAAACGATAAGCAACGACAAGACGTGCGCCAAGCTTATGCCAAAGTAGCCAATGCCAGCAATGAGAATAGCGCAACCGGAATTGAAAGCAGTTGTTGTGGTGTTTCCGATGATGATGCGATTAATACTTTAATATCCACCCGTCTTGGTTATTCTGAAAAAGATTTAGACAATGTACCAAGTGGTGCGGACATGGGCTTGGGCTGTGGTAATCCGCGTGCTATTGCATCATTGCAAGTGGGTGAAGTTGTGGTTGATCTCGGTGCCGGTGGTGGTTTTGATTGTTTTCTTGCGGCACAAGAAGTGGGTAAAACCGGGCATGTCATTGGCATTGATATGACACCCGATATGCTCAGCAAAGCACGTAAAAATGCCGACAAAGGTCAATACCATCATGTTGAATTTCGTCTGGGTGAAATTGAGCATCTGCCCATTGCAAACAATACTGCTAACGTGATTATTTCAAATTGTGTTATTAATTTATCACCGAATAAAGAACAAGTTTTTAAAGAAGCTTTTCGTGTTTTAAAATTTGGTGGTCGTTTAGCAATATCCGATATTGTTGCCACCGTCGAGTTACCCGAAGCAATGCGTAACGACCCGGCGCTGATCGCCGGCTGCATGGGTAATGCCTCATTAATTTCCGATTTAGAAAGCATGATTAAAGCCGCCGGTTTTGACGAGGTGAAAATACAACCGAAAGATGAATCCAAAGCATTTATTAAAGATTGGGCACCGGAGCATAATGTTACCGACTACGTCGTGTCGGCGACTATCGAAGCGATAAAGCCCAATAAAAATAATTGTTGTTAAAGCTACAGCTGTAGGGTGGGCTCTGCCCACCTTTTTCAAATCTAAAACAATTTTTGATTTTTATAATTGTGAATTAAGCCCATTAAAATGCTTCATATAGTGTCTATTTGAATTTTAAAATCACCTTGTTATGGTATAGTAAAGATTAACAGTTCTTGAATGATGTATTAGAATTGCTCTAATGCACCCCCCCCAACTTGAACTTCATTGGAACCTCTTTAATTAATTTTGTAGCAAATATAACAAATATAAATAGAGCAATGTTTTTGATTATTAAAATACTGTTTTAAATTTTTATGGGTTAGCTATTTTTATGTAATAACAAGGAACAAATATGAAATTTAAAAATTTACTATTGGCCAGTATTTTTTCTAGTGTGGCAATATTAACATCGTGTGGCGGTGGTGGTAGTTCTGATCCCAGTCCGGTAATTGCGACAGAATTAACCGGACAGTTTATCGATAGTGCCGTTCAAGGATTGCGTTATACCACGAGCAGCGGTAACAGTGGTGTTACTGATGTTAATGGTCGTTATAACTATATTGCCGGCGATAGCGTTGAATTTTTTATTGGTGATATTTCACTAGGCCAAGCCAGCGCTGCCACGGGAGTGATGACACCTATTTCAATTGTACCGGGTGCGGTTGATGAAACAAATACAACCGTTACTAACATTGCACGATTTTTACAAAGCTTAGACAATGATAGCGATCCCAGTAATGGAATCGTTATCAGTGCTAATGTCGCAACCGCAGCAGCAGGGCAATCACTTGATTTTACCAGTGTCACATTTGATACAACAGCGAGTGCGCTACTAGCAATGTTACGCTCAAATGCCGGACTGGCAGCCGGTATGTTACTTAGTCCAGCTGTCGCACAAGCTAATTTCAAAACAACATTGCTACAGACCCGCGCCGGATTTTATGTTGGCAGCTACACTGGAGTCGACACTGGTACTTGGGCAATTAATGTGATGCCCGATGGCTCGGTGACCGGATGTGCTGATAATAGCAACTTAGCAATGATAACCGGAATGATTGCCAGCAGTGGTAGTTCAACAACCGTTGCCGGCAGCACTACTACCGGCGCTGAATTTAAAGGTGATTTTGCATTAACCGGTGTTGCCTCGGGCACTTGGAGAAATTTAGATGGCTCTGGTGGTGGCACCTATAGTGGAAATAAAACCACTGTCGCACCAAGTTGTAATGGGGCAATGCCTCCGATTGCTGGGGGCGCTAGTGATGTCATTACTTTGGGTGGTGACGATGCCGTCGCATTAGGTGGTAAATTAACCATCACCGAGCGAGCCTTTCGCCTCGGTTTGACTGGAGCAGATAAAACCTTAATCTCAACTAGTGACGGTCTTTTAGCTGTGATATTGTCAGCAATACCCGGTGAAAATGTTTCACCACCTGCAACAGTTCCAACTAACGGCGTGGTGATCAATACTATCCAAGTTGGTACTGAAATTGATATTTCGATGCGTGTTAATTTAAACGGAAAATCGTATCTTTATGTTTGTGGCGCAGCTTTCGTTACCAAGTGTGCAAACATAACGTATGACTCAACCAATCGAATGATTACCTATAATGCTGCAACAGTTGAAGCCTCAAATGGAAATGATGCGACCGGTTTGTTGACCTTAACGGGAACGTTGAGCTGGATGGCGAGTAACGAAAAATAACTCGTTATTTAGAATAGACCGGTTAGTTACTAGCCGGTTGATACCAAGACGTTATTATTAAAACCTACCGAAACCGAAATTAGTCTTCATTCCAGTGGCGTGATGAATTGTTAAATATTACAAAAATAATGTATTCTTTTGTAATATTTAACCACTAACCACGACTAACTACTGAGTTAGTGAACGTTTTGTTTATACCACTGATTTTGAAAATTTTATCCTGGGGAGGTTAAAATTTTGCCATATCGGGGCATTTTAGTTTTGATATGAGTAAAATTTGGTGCGGCAATGTGGTTTCATTCACATTGGCCGCATTTTATAATGTCGTGCCGATAGCCTAAGCAATCATCGATGTAATACGTGTTGATGTTAAGTAATCTCGGGTTTTATCAAATCATTATCGGCTAATCTAGTATTGTCAGTTTGGTCAGTTAGCAGTTGGCTTATGCTTTTAAATACCTGCTCAACGGATATATTTTTCATATCGGAATTTTCACCGAGATGGCAGCCAGTGCTAAACCGAATTCCCCATTCCTGAATACTTGTTGGGCCAAATAGTGCGATGGTGCGTATGCGGTACAGATCAGCGATATGCAGAAAAACAGAATCAACACCAATAAATAATGCTGCTTTGGATAAGAGCAGTGCGCTAACCGAGATTGGCAGACGGTAGGCTGGTATGATGGATTGCTGGTTTTGGCATTGTGTCGAATCAATACCGCTTAGCCCGATAATAATGACAGTATAGTTTGGGTATTTATTAAGAAATGTATCAATGAGTTGTATCCAATTTTGCTCCGACCACATTTTTTCAGGTAGGGTATCCGGGTGAATGCAAAGTAATTTTTGGTTTGTGGGCAGGGAATTAACGATTTTATTGGCAAATTCAATATCGTTTAATTCGAATCTGGGTGCTTTAGAAAATTGTTCTGGTTGCCAGTCGGGGCGAAATAAATGAACAACATCAAATGCCAAGTCAATAGCATGTTTATTGTAATCTCGTGTTATCGAAATATCATAATCTTTAAAAAATCCTATACTGGTTTGTGGCTTAAGCTCGTCTATGAGCTGACTGAGATCGTCACTTTGCCAAGGGTTGAGCGAGATAAATAAGTCACAGTGGGATATGAGCGATAGTGCATTTTTAACATCAAATGATCGGCCAGTACCATTATGGCGCATGGGCAGTTCGACAAGTTTGTGAAGCGTTAGATCGCCTGCTATTTGATTGATAGCACCTTTAATACCAACTAAAACCAATCGACCGTTAAATAACGTGGCCAGCGCACGAATGGTTGGTAGGTTGATATAATGATCACCATAACCATTGGCAAACAGTAGCACGGGATAGTCTGATTTTAATAGTGTGTTTATTGTTTTTTGTTTAAGCATTGTAAACAGCAATGTGTTTGCGTAGGTGTTTTAATGTGGTTTGCCAGTATTCCGCTGGAAAAAAACCGGGCGATACACCAACACAGATATCGATTAGTTTAATATTGTTTTCGTGTAATTGTGAAAAAACAGAATCGACCTGCGCTAGTATGAGTTCAATGGACGGATCGTGTCGTGATAATTGCCCTTGCCAGTCCGGTCTACCATCAAACCGGTTATTAAAATAATCCAAATCGATGTGTAAAAACACCGGGTATCGATGATCGATTGTGCGGCAGATAGCTGCCAAGTCATCGGTTAGTGTATAGCTTGAATTGCTGATGTTATGGTCAACCACCAGTTTTGATCGAATAGCAGAAGGGAATAGGGGATCACTGCGTTCAAAGTCGAGTGTCAGGCTGTATTGATCCGGTTCATACCGAAAGTGCTGCGCGGGAGATAGGTGGTATAGATCGATATCAATGTTGCCGGCTAATAGTGGACTAATAAAACTGCCAATTCCGATTGCGCCGCTCATCATCGCTTGGGTAACGCTTGATGGATCATTAACATTAAATAATTTTCCGGTTAATAAATCCTGCCAGCTTCCATCCTTGTTTAAACCCAGTCGAGGGCTGCTCATATCAGTATGGCTGTCGAGGTGAATTAAATTTATTTTATGTGTTTGCTTACCTTGTTGTTGCCATTCACTCAGTTGCAGGCTCCACGATAATAATGACCAGCAATCATTAAGCGCTAATAAAAATCCGTCATCCTGGCTAACGGTTAATGGGATTGTTGCTGTTGTTAGTGGGCTAGACCAATGGCTTAAACCCTGATCAAGTTCCGGATCAATATAGTAGTTGGAATTAGGTGACCATTTTGTTTGTACCTGCCAACCCTGATCCAGTTGTTGCACTGCAATTTCTTGACGTTGAAAATAACGCGCAAGTATTTGTTGTCTGGATTTGAAATCGTTTGGTAGCGTCTTGGGTTCGAGGAAAATTGTTGCAGGCATTGCCTATATTTCCGATGAACTAAGTTGCACAGTTTCTTTACTTTGTTGCGTTACAGTAAAACGTTGTTTTGGTTTGTGCTTACCCATTCTGGTACGCATGTGGTGAAATAGTTTTTGGATATCTTGGCACCATGCTGATGGATTGTTGAAACCATTGGTTTTACTGTAACGATGTGGAAAATGTCCACCACCACAAATTGCCATTTCCGGGCATGTATGGCACTTTTCAGCTAACGGAATAACTTGGCTCATGGTTTTATACAAAAGCGAATTACTTTCTTTGATAGCATCAAAATTATCACTTTGTACATTTAACCCTGTTTCCACCAAGCCTTGGTTACATGCGCGTAATGCGTCCATACCTTCAATTGCGCCATTGGTATTCACGATTAAATAGTTCAACAATGGGTTGCCAAAGGCATCGGAACTCGGTGTTGCTCCGATAAAACTACGCAGTAAATTATAAAAAATTCTAACGTTTACAGTGGGATTGTCTTCTAACAGCCATGCGTCAAATGCTTCAATAAGAAAATCTGCAATTGCAGTTTTACCATAGTGATCATACAGTTTCGGTTTGCTATCAACACTGACATCCGGAAATAAAAAATCTAATTGGCTAATTTCCAAATTTCGAAAGTGTTGATAACTTGTTAATCCCGATGCGGATGGATTAACAACACAAATAATTCTTGGGCTGATACCTGCTTGCTGTAGTACGCGTATACCATTTACCGTTTTTTGATGAGAGCCTTTTCCTTGGTGGTCAACCCGAAATACATCATTGATTTGAGCCGTGCCATCAAGACTAACGCTGACATTAATATTAAACTCAATAAATAATTTTGCCCATTGTAGTGTTAGCAATAGGCCATTGGTTTGAATTGAGATTAACATAAGGCGTTCACCCAAAATTTGTTGTGCGGTTTGGGCAAACCAACGAAAGCGTTTTATGCCAACAAGAGTGGGCTCACCACCATGCATAATTAAAGCAAATTTGTGTTTGGTGCCTTGATCAATACTGTATTTAAGCATGGTTTGCATGGTGCTACGATAGACAGTTTCACTCATTATTTTAGGTTGTTGCGCATAACTTTGATCGGCATGGTGATACATATAACAATAACTGCAATTTAGATTGCAACGCGAAGCAATTTTAATCACTACAGCGTTAATATTCATTTGAGTTCCTCGTGTATTTGAATGGCTAATGTTTGCCACAGTTGTTGCCCGAGTTGCGTTAAACTTTTAGAATGGCGCAAGGGTTGTTCGAGTAGTTCTAGTTCAGACATCACTTTTTTCTCTTCAGTTTCTAACCAGCGTTGATCTGCCGCTGGCAAATAGTTTTTGCAGAGTCGAAAGAATAAAACAACATTAGCAAAGGCATGGTAGGCCAATAAAATTTTTGTTAATGGTCGTTTTTTTTTGACGACCGGCGAGTAATATAAGGTTTTGTCGCTGCCATCATCATACGGTGATAACATTCCTGCCATAAAAAAATGCTGGTGACTGGCTTCATGCACTAACATTTCTGCAAGCTGGTGGGGTTTAATTCGCCAAGACATTAATACTTCACCACGTCGATGCCAGTGACTGGCACTGATTTGGTAACCCTTAGGGGCATCAAGTGGCACAATGGTGTTGAGTAGTTGTTGTGACCAATGTGCATACTGAGGTGCTGATTCTGTTAAAAGCGCATAAGCATCTTGCCATAATTTTTTATTCCAGCCATTACTTGCTATTGGATAGGGAAGTTTTT
>VAPM010025257.1_pt1 | contig 17088 bp, 11 predicted proteins | sample 3395091 | NCBI WGS metagenome assembly VAPM01 (sample SAMN08290445, study PRJNA428436) | hydrothermal vent metagenome | isolation source: Deep-sea hydrothermal vent chimney 3 | place: Pacific Ocean: Juan De Fuca Ridge | reverse complement strand
TGCTGCTCGGTGCGGCTGTCGTCGCTGGCAGTGTAGTTTGCCAGCGCTTCGAGATCTTGCTGCTGCCGGGTCTCCGTCCTGCGCATGCTGGCGGCATCCCGAGCCAGATACAGATACATCAACGGTACGATATAGAGGCTGAAAAAGGCACCGATGCCAAGCCCTGCAGCAATCACAATGCCGAGCTGGTTGCGGGGTGGCGCGCTTGAACCGGTTGCGATGATCAGCGGGATTACACCGAGCACCATCGCCAGAGTGGTCATGAGCACCGGACGCAGACGAATGCTGGCGGCCTTTTCCACGGCCTCGCGGAGGCCCATGCCTTCATCATGCTGTAAATCGTTGGCAAATTGCACCACCAGAATGCCCTGCTTGGTGATCAGGCCGACCAGGGTAATGAGTGCGATCTGGGTGTAGATGTTGAGGCTGGCCAGCCCCGGCGTCATCAGCAACAGCGCGCCAGCTGCCGACATGGGCACCGTGAATAGAATGATTAAACTGTCCCGGAAGCTGTTGAACTGTGCAGCCAGCAGCAGGTAGATGAGCACAATCGCCAGCAGGATGGAGACTATAAAAGTATCGCCCTGTTCGATGAATTGACGCGAAGCGCCGCTGTAATTGATATTAACCGTCGGAGATGCTTTTTGGGTTGCTGTTTTCAGGAAAGCCAGCGCCTCGCCTTCAGAAACGCCGGGGAACTGTACTCCCTGCAGGCTGACACTATTCAGACGATTGAACTGTGGCAGTGCCTGCGGGATAACCCGGGTATGGAAACTGACCAGGCTGGACAGCGGCGTCATCTGGCCGCTGGCGCTGCGCAGGTAAATTTGCTCAAGCGCCTGGCGCGTCGCGCGGTAGCCCATTGGCAACTGTGGGATCACCTGATAGGCGTAACCGTTGCGGGTGAAACGGTTAACATAAGCGCCGGAGAGCATGGTTTGCAGGTTGCGGGCAATCTCATCCATGTTGATGCCCAGATCGGCGGCAAGTTTCCGGTCGATGCGAATTTCATACTGTGGCTGGTCTATCTTCAGGTTCTTCTGGATAAACAGGAATTTGCCGCTGCGACGTGCATCGGCCAGCACTTCTCCGGCTATCTGTTCCAGGGTCTCAAAAGAGCCATCGCTGGTGATGACAAAATCGATGGGAAACAGCCCGGCCGAGCCCGGTAGTGGTGGTGGTGTAAAAGCGGCGCCCTGTACGCCTGCGATCTGGTTCAGCGCGGCCTGAAGTCCGGGTTTTATTTGCTCGGCGGTCCTTTCATGCGGTTGCCCGGATTTGAGGGTAACGCCGGCGAAAAAACCGTTGCTGCCTGCCCCGGCGGGAGTAAAACCTGTGACCATGAAGGAATGCGCTTTTTCAGGAAGCTGGTTCAGGACTTCCAGCACCTGCCTGGCGTAGACTTTAATATAGCCCGGCGAAGCATCAGGCTGGACGTTGTTGACGGTGAATATGACGTCACTGTTTTGCGGTGGCGAGAGTTCGTGGCGCACCGAGGTGAACATGAAATAAACTGCGATCAAGGTGGCCGCGATGAATACCAGCCCGGCGGAGGGAAACTCCAGAAATCCGTGCAGGCTGCGGTCAAAAGCGTGGTTGAGGCGGTTATAGGCGCGTTCAAGACTATATGCGAGGCCCTGCCTGGGGGTATGGCGCAGGAAATGGCCGCTCATTACCGGTGACAGGGTCAGGGCCACCACCATGGAAACCAGCACCGCGAAAATAATGGTCAGGGCGAACTCGGTGAACAGGATACCGGTCAGACCGCCGGTAAAAATTACCGGCAGGAACACCGCCACCAGGGTGGTGGACATGACGATGACCGGCATGGTCAGCTCCCGCGCCGAAAGGATGGCCGCCTGGAAACCGGAGCGGCCCGCATCGATATGACGATGAACATTTTCCACCACCACGATAGCGTCATCCACCACCAGGCCGATGGCCAGAACAAACGCCAGCAGGGTAATCAGGTTATAGGAATAACCGCTGAGAAACATGAAAAACCCGGCCCCGGCCAGCGACAGGGGGATCGCGATGCCCGGGATCAGCAGGCCACGAAAAGAACCCAGGAACAGGTAGATAACCAGCATCACCACGGCCAGGGTGATACTGATGGTGATCACTACCTCATGGATCGATGAGTCAATAAAGGTTGCCGCATTGTAGGGCAGGCCCACGGCCAGCCCCGGCGGCAGTTGTTTGCGTAATGCCTGGATCTGTTTGCTGACTCCCAGGGCGGTGTCGAGCGCATTCGCTGAAGGGGTGGTCTGGATGCCAATGGCCACCGACAAATGACCGTCGAAATAAAAGCGTGAATCATAGTTCTCGGCGCCCATTTCCACGTGGGCGACATCTTCAAGATAAATGGGTGTAGTCGCTACCGTCGTTAGCACCAGTTTTTTAAACTGCTCCGGCCTGTTTAATTCCAGGTTGCTGGTTAACGGAATAGAGATCATGGGGCCTTTTGTCTTGCCGATAGCGGTGACGATGTTTTGTTTCGCCAGCGCGTTGCGGACATCGCCTGCAGTGACATGGCGGGCGGCCATCTTCAATGGATCGAGCCAGATCCGAACCGCCTGGTTGTTGCCATTACCACCGGATACGCTGGGCGGCACGATCTGGGCTTCGGCGACGCCGGCTACGGTCTGTATCCTCGGCTGCACGTTGCGCACTACATAATCGACAATCTGCGGGGTCCGCATGCTGTCATCCGGGCTGTAGAAAGCAATGTACATCAGCGCCGTGCGATGCCCGGAAGAGGCGTTGACGCTGGGAGGGAAACTGTCTTTGGGTAACTGTGGTTCGATCTGTTTGATCTTCGTCAGGGTTTGCGCCAGGGCGGCATCGGGATTGGTGTTAAGGCGCATATTGAGGGTAATCGACGATTGCCCCTGACTGCTGCTGGAGGTCAGGTAATTCAGTCCGGGCACGCTGCCCAGGACCCGGCTCAATGGTTCGGTGATGTAACTTTGAATGGTCTGCGGGCTGGCCCCAGGATAAGCGGTGCTGACACTGATGCTGGTGGAAACCAGTTTGGGATATTCACGTACCGTCAACGAGCTTAACCCATAACCACCCAGTATCGCGATAACTGCGGACAGAGCAATCGCCAGAACCGGTTTGCGGATAAAAAGATCAGTCCAGCGCGCCTGTTTCGATGCTGCACTCAAGGATTCAGCCCCTGCCGGTTATCCAGTTGCGGGTGGATCAGGGCTTCTGGCGCGGCAACGATCTGCACCCTGGCGCCGCTATGCAGTTTTACCTGGCCGGCAATCACCACCTGCTCAGTCGCCTTAAGCCCCTGAGTAATAGCGACGTAGCCCTGGTGCTGGCGGCCCGTCTGCACGCTACGCGCAATCGCCACATCGACGCCCTGTTGTTGTTCGACAACATACAGGTAGGCGCCATAGCTTTTGAATGTAATGGCGGTCTGCGGCACCGCAAGTACCTGCTCGTCCTGTTTAAGAATGATCTCGGCGACGCCGTACATACCGGAACGCAGGCGTTCGTCCGGGTTGTCGATTCTGGCTTCAATCTGGATATCGCGGGTCCTGGAATCCACGCTGGCGTCAATCGCACTGATCTTGCCGTCGAAGCCCTTCTTGCTAATATCATCTACCCGCAGATGAACCCTGTTGCCGATTTTAATCCGCATGATTTCGCGCTGTGGCAGCGAAAAGATAGCTCGTAGCGGGTTCCATTGTTCGATGCTGGTCACGATAGTACCGGGGGCCACGTACTGGCCCAGCGCTACCTCTCTTATCCCCAGGTGGCCGTCAAACGGTGCGCGCAGTTGCAGATCGGTGAGCACAGCCTGCGCCTGCTGGACCGCAGCCTGTGCTTCGCGGAAGTTGGCCACGGCCTGATCGAGAGAAGCCTGGCTGGTGGCCTGGCGTTTGATTAGATTTCGCTGCCGGTCACGCGCCTGTTTTGCATTGGTGAATCTGGCTCGGGCGGAGGCCAGCTGAGCGCGCGCCACATTATCATTGATCTGCAACAGCAGCTGATCTTTCCTGACAATGTCACCGGAATCGAAAAATAGCCCGGTCACCGTACCGGCAGATTGAGGCGAGAGCGATGCGCCCTGGATCGATCTGAGCGAGGCTACGGCTGACAGTGTCTCTGGCCACGTCATCATCTGTGCCCTCGCGACCGACACGCTCACCGCTGGCCGTGGCATATTAGCCATGGCGTCCAGAAATCTGGCGTTCATGTAACGGCTGAACCCGATCACGCCGCCATAAACGATAATAACCAGGCTTAGGGTTACAACCAAACGTTTGGCTAAACGATATTTTTGGGATGACATTATTTTATTTTCACCGCCCTGATGTTCGATTCGAATATTCCCAACGGCAGGTTAGCACGTATCTTTTTGCGTTGAGATGCGTCGCCTGCCTGGCGTGATCTGCAAACAGTATTCACAATTGATAACCGCCGAGCGGATACAGGGGAGGGGCCGCGTTCCATCCAGGCCGCTATTTCATGGCTACCTGTATCTGGTAAGGATGCTCCGACTCTGCAGCCGTTTGTGATGGTTTGATAGTAAAATAGAGTGTTTCACCGGCAATAAGTTTCTCCTGCGGAAGTGTTGCTATGTGCAGGCCAAGGCCGCTTACTATCGTATCCTGTGTGGCACGATCCGAGCTGTCGTTATGCCAGAAATGGATGCTTGCTGCCTGTGGCAGACAGATGCAAAAAGCTTCGCCGGGTTGAATCGTGTCGATTGGCGCTATGGGCGACCAGATTGCAAGTTCAGCTTTGCAACGTTTTCCACTGTAGCGGCGCCAGACAGCGTCAGGCCGGTCGAGGGGCCAGCCTGTAGCGCGCGAATGTGCCAGTTTGATGAACTCCGCGTGGGCCCAGACCAGCGGCATCGCTGATCCGGTTGCTCGACCGGGGTAAAGACGTCGGGCGGGAATCGGCTCGGCGTCCCAGACCTGCTCCGGGATCATGCCGCCGTAGCTTCCCATTGCCACCATGGCGGCGAGGTGCGGCAGGGGATCTCGACCGGCCAGTAATTCATAATGACCGCGTTCACCGGTCAGCAAAGGCCAGGGGCGGCCCAGGCCGGTGCCGTCAAAGGCCGATCCATCCCTGTGTTCACCATAACCGTCGCCATTGTAACGGTACCAGGCCGGCCCGTTCGGAGTCTCCGCCTTGAGCAGGGCATCGACTATTTTAATACTGTCCTCAATCAGAGGGTCATCGGCGCGGCGCAAACCGAATCGCACCAGTTGCAAAAAGTCCGTACTGATCTGTTCTTCGGCGGCCAGGCCAGGATCCTGTAAGCGGTTTTTGATCGGCAGTTCCTCGCTGACGGCTTCTTCGTCCATAATCGCTTTCGGCGGCGCGGTGCGAATATAGTAACCGGCGACCTGATGGGCTTGCGCCAGTGCGGTATCCCGAACCACGGTCCATTCTTCGATGCGGCTGTTCCAGAAATCCGCGATGGCCAGCGCAATTTCTCGATCCTCTGTTGTCAGGAAATCTGCGCCACTGACCAGTGCAGCGATGCACACCGCCAGGGTGAAGGTATTGACCCCGGCATTTTCTTCCCAGCGATCCTGATCGGTGGAAGGGCCGTTGTGGGCGATAAAGGAGAGGGCGCGAAAGACCATATTCCGTACATCGATGCCATCAAGCGCATCCTGCTCATGCAGCGCCGCCGCCAGCAACACAGGAAATGCGGCTTCGTCGAGTTGCACGCCCTGCCAGTAGGGTTTGCCGCCCAGCCACTGGTTCTGATACCAGTGGCCGTCACCGTGTTGATTGGCGATGAGGTAACGCAGGATTTCGCGGGCCTTGTCATCCGCACCCAGCACCAGCAGCGCGCCTGCACTCTCGACCAGATCACGCGGCCATACCAGGTGATAACCGCCACGCTCGTTGCGCCTGTTACCCCAGGGAATGCTGAGGCTGGCGACCATGGCGCCAGTGAATATCTGATCCTGGTGAGTGCGCAGCACCATCGCCGAGATCATCAGTTCATCGTGCAGGGGTTCAGGTAAATTCAGATCGAGCATGCAGCGTCCGTTGCACTCGGCGTGCCAGTCGTGCCAGTCACGGATTTGTTGTTGCCACGGGCTGTCAAACCGACGTGGCAACGCCGACAGGGCCAGGGTGGCAGCTGACTCCTTGCTGCTGGCAAAACCCAGCGCGAGTACGGCGTAGCGGGGCAGGCGTCCGCTCAGGGCAACATTGCCGGGGCCGGCCTGTGTGTAACGCCAGCGCATTGCGCCATTTTGATTGAAATCCTGCCAGCCGTCACTGCTGCCAATAAAACCGGCGCTGGCTTCTTTCCAGGCGTCACGCTGGCTGGTATCTACGGCGGCCAGCGCCAGCCCGAACGGGCCCTGTTCCGCCCATAGTATACAACGGCCTCGATAGGAGGCGACGGCAGCAAGATTATCGTAACCGGTGCCGCCCAGGTGGGGAGCCAGTAAAACGTAGGGTCGTAGATTTTCATCACCCTCAAGGCGGCATTCAATCAGCACCACATCACGTTGCGGATCCGGTGTAATACGCAGAGTCAGGGTAAAACGCGGGTGCTGATGTACGATGGTATAGGCCGGTATGCCGGGTTCCGGCTGGCTGAGGGTATAGTTATTCAGCCTTTTCACTTCAACCCAGAAGCCCTGTCCATCGGCGATGATAAAACCGAGGTCACGAATTTGTGGCAGGTCGACACGCGGGTAAAAAACTTCATTAAGAACGCCGCGGCCGAGGGTAAACCAGAGTCGGGAAGGACCCAGTGCACAACCGACAGTATTTTTCCGACCACCGCTCCAGGTCGGGGCAAGACCTGGGCCGCCGGGGGCATTGTTGGTATTCTGTTGCGACATCGTAGTATTGTCGAGCTTCTCTTCTCGTCAATTCGGAATAGCACAGTCTAGCATGACAGTTTGCTTCGAAGGACACTTGATCTGCAATGCTGGAATTCGTGACTCTGCTGTTAGTTAATCTTGTTATTGCCGTGGAGCTGTTTATCCCTGTTGCTCTATATTTTTATGGACGGTGAACTGGCGCGCATCAATGATGTCAATAATTTTATGGAGAAAACGAGATTTATTACCGAGGCACGAGTAATGAATACCCATTTTTCAAGACCGTCGGCAGCAGGGAAGCTGCCGCCGAGTGTACAGGGATGTATTCATAGCGTGTCTTGAAAAATGGGTATTCATTACTTGCGCCCACGTAGTAATTGATAAACAACTAAAAAGGAGAAAGAACATGGTTATGGTTAAAGATCCAGTATGTAATATGGAAATTGATGTGAATTCGGCGGCAGCACAGGAAGAGTATCAGGGAACAACCTGGTACTTTTGCTCTGCAGGTTGTCATGGCAAATTTCAGGCGGATCCGGCACAGTATGCACACTCGGAAACCCTGACTGATCCCGTGTGTGAGATGAAGGTGTCGAAAGATTCTGGCCATCAGATAGAGTATGCAGGCCAGAACTATTATTTCTGCAGCGATTCCTGTCTCGGCAAGTTCAGGGCTGAACCTGGGCGCTATACTTAGTGTGGTGTAATAGACATTACGGGGCGCGTGTCATGGAGACGCCGCGCCGGGGTCGACTTTGTTGCTGGACGTATGAAACAGATAACAGGCAAAGGGCTCACAATGAACGGGATTAACCAGAGTTTGCTTAAGTGATACGGGAGAAAACTCATGATAGACGTTGCGCACATACATCCAATGCTGGTTCATTTTCCAATCGTATTGTTCCTGCTAGCCGTTGCGATTGAGTTTATAGTGTTGTTGAAAAAAGGGGATCTGGCGGCGAAAGACTGTTTGTCGACGGCGGCTCTGGTTGCATTATTGCTGGCCGCGCTGGCGGCTATCGCTGCCGCATCTTTTGGCGATATCGCACTGGATAAAGCCGTCGAACTGGGCTTTGACAAGGCGCCGCTGGAACAACATGAGGAACTGGGTTTTACGACGTTATGGATCCTGACCGGTCTTGCGCTGTGGCAGACGTTTGCACGCTGGCGTGGCCTGCGACTCAATGCAGTTATGGGTTGGACATTCTTTGCTGTTTCCCTGGTGGGAATCGGTGTGCTGTTGACAGCCGCCTATTTTGGCGGTGAACTGGTTTATAGTCTTGGCGTCAATGTCGCGCCCGTGCATCCGTAACGTCCGTGTGTGAACTGTCCCTGTTTTTTCGGGCTGGCTGATTCGACCAGCGCCGGATCACGTGGCTAATGGTCAATCCCTGAACCGTGATAGAAAACACTACAATAAGGTAGGTCACCGCGAGGATGGTCTCGCGTTCCGGCCCCAGTGGTAGTGACAGGGCCAGAGCTACTGAAATGCCCCCACGTAACCCGCCCCAGGTCATGATCGGGATAATACCGGGACTGAATTGTCGTACGCTACGCAACATCAATACCGGTATACTGACACTGATCAGCCGGGCCAGCAGTACCGCCGGCACCAGCACCAGCGCAGCCTGAAAGTAACTGGTTTTAAAACTCAATATCAGCACTTCCAGTCCGATAAGCACAAACAGGACGGCATTCAGCAGTTCATCCACCAGTTCCCAGAAAGTATCTATATGCAGACGGGTGATTTCGGACATCGCAGAACGACGCCCGTGGTTGCCGATTAACAGCCCCGCTACCACCATGGCGATAGGTCCGGACAGGTGCAGGGTAGAGGCCAGTGCATAGCCGCCTGTTACCAGTGCCAGCGTGATCAATACTTCAACGGAATAGTTATTGATGCTGCGTAACAGGAAGTAGGTGATGCCGCCGATGACCAGGCCAAAAGCAATTCCGCCTAATGCCTCTGTTGAAAACATCAGGGCTACACTAGCGACAGTGACCGGTTGATTGCCGGCGGCAATGCCGGTTAAAACCAGGAATATGACCACACCCACGCCATCGTTAAACAACGATTCACCGGTGATCTTGGTTTTCAGGGTCCGCGGTGCATGGGTTGTCTTGAGTATGCCCAACACCGCAATCGGATCGGTCGGCGAGATCAGGGCGCCAAACACCAGGCAATAAATAAACGGCAGGTGCAGGTCCAGCAGGTTCATCAACCAGTATGTGAACCCACCGATCAGAAAAGTGGATATCGCGACGCCCAGGGTGGCGAGTAGCGCAATGATCCATTTTTGTTCGCGCAGGTCGGACAGGTTGACGTGCAGCGCGCCGGCAAACAGGAGAAAACTCAACATGCCCTGCATCAGGGTTTCATGGAAATCAATACCACGCAGAAATGCTTCCGCTTCCAGGTGCAAGGTGGGCCAGCCGAGCACTCCGATCAATACCAGTGTTACCGACATGCCCAGGGCGATGACCATCAGGCCGATGGTGGTTGGTAGATGAATGAAGCGCTGATTGAGGTAACTGAACAGCGCTGCGGTGGTAATCAGAATAGCTATAGTGTTAAACATGGTGTGATTAGCTTACAGTAATGGACATTCAGGTATCGGGTGTTTTTCTGTCTGACTGACATGTATTCAGGAAGGAAATGGAAATTACCGAAGTATAAGCATCAGGCGCGCCTGACCCGTGTCCAGGATAAAGTTTCTGGGAACTGGCGGCCTCACATGGACCTGGGGGCGCGGATCATAATTCGCTTGCTGAACACGGTGAAGGAAGAGGCGACATTCGTCGGTAACCTGTCCTTGCGGCGATGTGCCGTTGGCAGTAAATGATAGCGAACCACAGCCTCCACGGCGACAGCGGCGGGATCCGCGCGCAAATCGGCTTTAATGACAAACTGTTGTGGGAGCATCGGCTGCAGGCGTGTATCCCGGAACTGGATGACGAGTGGTCGCCACATGATGAACCGTTTCAAGTTGTAATGTTCGTGTTTCAGTGTAGCCCCATCCGATCCAAGCAGACGAAGATCAACACTGATAAACCGGTCGGGCACCCCGGTCGGAACATAGTGTTCAGCACCGGTATTGGTTACCGTTAAAGCATAGGTCGCGGTGCTGCCGTGGCGCGGGTTTTCAGCGCGAAAATGGATGCTCAGGGCCTGGCGAACCATCTGTGGGTCGTGTCCACCGCGCCAGAGGTGGTGGCGTCCCCGCCGGGAAGGATAACCGGCCATCAGTGGTCGTTGCACCCGTGGCATGTGACATTCAACACAGTTCGCGCTAGTAATTCCAGCTGGCGTTGACTGCCCCAGATAAGCATCCACCGAGTTACCCGAGGCAGGGGAACGGGCTTTCGACACCCATGTCCGTGCTCCGGTTTGAGGTATCGGTGGCGGGATCTTCTGTAATGGACGCCCATCTGTTTCGGATCCCTGATCCTTTTCCTGGGCCAGTCGGATTTCAGACACCGTGCCGCATGGCGGTATCCTGAGGAATACGCCCCAGCTATTATCAGCTGCAATATGGCAGCGGACACAGGCTTCATTATCGGTTTTCCACTGCCCTGTCGGGTGCGGAGCATCGCGCATGGCTTGCTGCGAGGAGGGGCCGTAAATGATGCCATGGCGGACATGGCAGGCGGCGCAGGTTACCCCCTGGCGCCGCAATTCAGGGCTAAATTCAGGGTTGGGTGCGAGGATTGGATCAAACCTGTCGCCATCATGGAAACCCAGTACCCTGAATTCCTGTTGCCGGTCGAGCGGGGTGTGGCAGTTCAGGCAGATTTGCTGGTTGCCTTCAAGGCGATGATCCGCGCGAAAATAAGGATCGGTCCAGGCACGACTATGTATGCTGGTAGCCCATTCGCGGTAGATCGCACGGTGGCAGGTGCCGCAGGTGGCCGCGCTCAGGCTGGTCAGGGGTGGTGGAATTTTGCTGCTTGCCAGGGGGTATTCGAAATGCCTGGCGATGGTGAAAACATGCAGTGGCCGTAGCATCCGCCAGGCAAAGAACAAGACCACAGCCAATCCCAGCACGCTTATGCTTATGATCTTTGTTCTGGCGCGCATATTGGTTGCTTAACCTGCCTGGCGGGCACCCTGTACGTACATGGTATAACTGATGGTGACTGCCCTGAACTCGCCGACTGTGAGGGTCGCAAGAGCGACGATCACAGTTGGCCCATAGTGTTTTAATAAACTACCTTGCAGCAAGCTATGGGGTATCAAGTTGTTGGGCTTCATTTTATTCAGCCCAACCTACAGTTTTTTCGCTGCAGGCAGCGGGGAATTAAACCCTCAGAGATTAAAGAAAAATTCGCAGGAACCAGGAATGTAACCCACAGCCTTAGCGTTCCTGTAAGCATGAATATTCAGACAAGCTGTGCGAGCAGAAGTTGCGCCGCCAGCCCGATGCCCAGTGTGAAGATAAAGGCAATGATCCAGACCAGCCTGAGCAATGGCATCGGCGGCGAAGTTGATACAGGGCCTGATGCCGCCGCATCGTTGCCTTGCTGATACATCGGTACAATGATGCGCAGGTAAACCGCCAGCGAAAGCACGCTGTTGAGGATAGCCACTACCGTCAGCCAGGTGAAGCCGGCGTCAATCGATGCGCCGAACAGCAGAAACTTGCCGACGAAACCGGCAAACGGTGGGATCCCGGCCAGGGAAAGAAGAAACACCACCATCGCCACACCCATGGCGACATGTTTACGCCCGCTGCCGGCGAAGGCATCGAGGTTTCGACCCGTATGCATGACGACCGCAAAAGCGCCCAGATTCATGGCGGCATAGGCGGCGGCAAAAATAATCATAGACTCGAATGCGAGCGGGCTTGCACCTACTGCGACAATGCCGAGCAGGAAGTAACCGGCCTGGGCGATGGAAGAATAGGCAAGTAAGCGCACAAGATTGTTTTGCACCAGTGCAGCCAGGTAGCCATAGGTCATGGTCAGCACGGAGACTACGGCGATCACCAGCGGCCAGCCGGTATTCATGGGTAAATCGCGCAACACCTGCGCGAGGGCGAAGATGGCGCCGATCTTGGGCACTACCGACATGTACGCGGCTACTGATACTGGCGCACCTTCGTAGGCATCCGGCGCCCAGAAGTGAAACGGCACCAGTGAGGCCTTGTAACCCAGTCCGACGATGACGGCGATCAGGCCAAGTGCGGCGACCACCGGCATTGTCTCGAGGCGGGAGAGATCGCTGAGCAGCGTCGAACCGGTACCGCCAAACCAGTAACTGAGGCCAAAGATCATGATGGCGCCGGTGACCGAGGCGAAGACAAAAAATTTCATCGCTGCTTCAGTAGCGGCATCGTTGCGCGGATAGGCCACCAGTGCAAAGGAGCCCAGACCGGAAAGCAATAATCCCAGCACCAGCAGCATGCTGTCGCCGGCGCTGGCCAGCACCAGCGAACCCAGGGTGACCAGACAAATTAGCACGTAGACTGTGCCTTCCCGGTCACTGCCGCCAAGTTCTGCGCGCGCCAGCAGAATTGACAGTATGGTCGCGGGTAGCAGGATGAGCTTGGCCCAGACACTCAATGTGTCAATGCGGTAGGTGCCGCTGAAGACGCTGGTGTCTGTGCCCAGTAGTGGCAGGGTCATGCCGGTTGCGAGCAGCAGGCCGACCAGAGCTACGATCAGTGCGATATGAGGCAGGCGCAGCATCTCGGCCACCAGCACGAAGACGATGGTTAGCAGAACAATGATCTCGGGGATCAGGAAAGCAAGATCGTGCGCCATCAGAATTGCAAGGTCGCTGTGGTCTTGTGAATGATATCCAGTACCCAGGCTGGTGCGATGCCCACCACCACAGTGAGTATCAACAGCGGAGCTAGTGCGAGCACCTCACGAATATTCAGATCGCTCATGCCTGTCCACTGTTCACGGGGTTCGCCGAGAAAGACCTTGCCGATAGCTCTCAGGTACAGGCCGGCGGTAATGACGATGCCAAGGATGACGATAACGGCCGCGGGTTCGACCCGCAGTGTCGCCAGGAAAATCTGGAATTCAGCCGGGAAGTGCGCCAGTCCCGGCAGGCCCAGTGAGGCGAAGGCGGCCAGGACGAAGGACCAGCCAAGTATCGGTACGACTTTAAGCAGACCGCCGAACTGATCCATCTCGCGTGTGTGGGCGCGATCCTGCAGCATGCCGACGAGGAAGAACAATGCGCCGGTGACCAGCCCGTGACTGACCATCTGCAGTACCGAGCCGTCCAGCGCCGTGGCGCGCACCGCAGGATCGATCGCGAGTGCGGCGATCGCGATCCCGATGATGACATAACCCATGTGATTGATCGAGGTATAGGCGACCAGGCGTTTAAGATCACTCTGCGCCAGCGCGGCGAAGGCGCCGTAGAGCGCGCTGACAACACCGAATACGAGGATCACGATGCCGGCGTCACGAAAGGCATCCGGCGTCATCTGCAGGGCGAAACGCAGCAGGCCATAAGTACCAAATTTCAGCATCACCCCGGCGAGGATGACACTGCCGGCCGTTGGGGCCTGGACATGTGCGGCTGGCAGCCAGGTATGCAGGGGAAAGACCGGCGTTTTGACCGCAAAAGTGAACAGCATTGCCACCAGTGCCAGCATGGCTGCCGTCCCGCTCAACGGTGGATTGTCAATCCAGGCACGCATGTCGAAGGTATGCGGGTCACTGCCAAGATACATGCCGAGGATGGCAAGCAGCAGCGGCAGGCTGCCCAGCAGGGTGTAGATAAAAAACATCAGCGCCGCGCGCTGACGATCTTCGTGTCCCCAGCCAGCGATCATGAAATACATAGAGACCAGCGATACTTCGAAGAAAACGTAGAACAGGATCGCGTCCAGCGCGGTGAAGGCGCCGATAGCGGCCGTTTCCAGTAGCAGCATCAGGACCACGTAAGCGTGGGGCCGCTCGCGCACCCTGGCCGAATAGATGAAGCTCAGGAAGAACAGCAGGGCGCTCAGCAGTACCAGCGGCAGACTGATGCCATCTACGCCGACGCGGTAAGCTGCGCCGATTGCCGGCATCCAGTCAACCTGTTCGAGCTGGGCAAAACCTGTTTTGTTGACGCCGCGCGACCACATCCACATAGCCCCCACGAATGTCAGTCCACTGGTGACGATGCCGATAGTGTGCACGACCAGCGCTGGCGATTTGCGCAGGGCCATGATCAGCAGCGCGCCGAGGAGTGGCAGGAACAGAGTGATGGACACGATGGGAAGCACTGATCAGTCTCCTTATCAATAAACCAGTAAAGCCAGCAACAGGATCGCGAGGATCAGTGCTGTTGCTACGACGGTGATAGCCATTTCGCGGTGAATCAGGCCGCTCTGCAAGCTGCGGGCGCGGCTGCCGAGTTCGACTGTGCCCTGCGCCAGTGAAAAAATTAGCCCGTCGATACCGCGGTCATCGCTAAAGCGCACGGCCCGGCCGATATCAAGTCCGAATCGCCCCACGGCAAGCACAGCTGCATACAGGCCGCGTTCCAGTTGTTCACAGCCGTGTGCAATGGCGAATGCGGGACGTACTATCCAGCTATCAAAACCGCCGGCAATGGCGAAGCCCTGTTGAGCCCAGGGCAACAGGGGTCCCAGCAGACGTTGCATCGGGATGAACCAGCCCAGCGCCAGGCCGCCCAGTGCAGCGCTCAGCCCGAGGATTTGTGCGAGGCTGTTTTCGAGCATCGACTGCTGAAGCAATCTCTCAATAGACGGGAAGGCGGCGCCGAGAATGACAGCCAGCGTGACCAGTCCAGCCAGCCCTGCGCCCATCCAGCCCAGTCCTGCGATATGATGTTTGTGTATGTTGCCATACCAGAGGATGCGTAACGCCCGGGCCATATAGGTGCCCGTCAGTAAGGTGCCTGCCAGTGCCAGTGTCGCCAGCAGCAGCGCGTTGGGCGAGGCCAGCGAGGCGGCAATGATGGCGTCCTTGGAAAAAAAACCGCTCAGGGGCGGGATACCGGCCAGCGCCAGCGCGGCCAGTGTGAAACCGAAAAATATGCGTGGCCGCTCACGCCCCACACCTTCGAGGTTGGTCAGCGCCGTGCTTTCACGACTGTGCTGGAACACACCGGCGCCGAGGAACAGGGAGCTTTTGATGGCGGCATGAGCGATCAGGTGCAGTAGCGCCGCCATCGGCACGCCGGCGCCCACGGCCACCAGCATCAGGCCATACTGGCTGGAGGTAGATGCGGCCAGCAAGCGTTTGAGATCACGTTCGCCCAGTGCAATCAGACCGGTCACTACGGTGGTGATGCCACCGACGATAGCAACCACCAGCAGCGTATCCGCTGGCAGCATTGGCGCTGTACGGATCAGCAGAATTGCACCGGCCGCTACCAGGGTGGCCGAGTGTAGCAGCGCCGAGACCGGCGTGGGGCCAGCCATGGCGCGTTGTAACCAGTCGTGTAAGGGTGTCTGTGCTGATTTGCCCATGGCAGCGACCAGCAATAAAAGCCCGGCGACGATAGCTGCGTTGCCGCCCGTGTTCAGCGTGCTTGCGATATCGCTACTGTCTGCGCTGGCAATGAGAATGAATACCGCGATATAGAGTCCCAGATCCGCGCTACGGGTATAGAGGAAGGCGCGGGTGGCGGCGGATCGGACGCCTGGTCGCCGGTACCAGAAACCAATTAACAGATAACTGCTAAGGCCGATGAGTTCCCAGGCTGCGAGCAGCAGAATCCAGTCGCCAGCAAGCACCAGGGTTTGCATGGCAGAGATAAACAGCAGCATGGTGGCAAAGAAACGGACTTTTTCGCTGTCCCGTTTCATATAACCGATTGCATAGACCAGCACCAGGCTGCTGATCACTGCGACCAGGCTTGAAAGCAGTGCGGTCAGGGACGTGGCTACCAGGCGCAGGGGCATATCCGGCAGGCCGGGGAGTATCAACTCGCCGCTTATGCCGTCGAAGGCATTGGCCAGTAGCCCGAGGCTGGCGAGCAGACCGACAGTAGCGCCCAGTAACGCCAGTGCAGCGGGTAAACGCCGCAGCAACAGGATCAGCACGGCTGCACAGAGAGGCGCGAGTATGGCGACAGGAATGAGATTCATCCCTTTAGCTCCGCGGCTTCTTCCATTTCCACCGAGCCTTTGGCGCGGAAACGGGCAATGGCTACGCCAAAGCCCACCGCCATCTCTATCGCCATTACGGTCATGATAATCAGGACGAACATCTGGCCAGCCGGGTTATCCGGATGCAGGTAACGCCAGAACGCCACCAGGTTAACCATTGCTCCGGCAAGCATTAGTTCAACACCCATCATGATCATCACCAGGTTGGTTTGCGACAGCGCGCCGTAGATACCAATACCGAATAACGCAGCGCCGGTAATCAGCGCGAGGAGTAGCTCAATGCTCATGTTTACTGCCCCGTGCAACAGGTTGTATGGCGACTGCGGTTGCGGCAATCATGGCGGTGAGAATAGTGATGCCGGCGGTTTCAAAAATCAGCATCGAACGCCCCAGCAGTTCAAGTCCCAGATCAACCGTTTGTTGCGTAGCATCCGGTGCAGTGCTGGCTATGGGACCCCAGTCGACAAACACGGCGACGGCGACGGCGGCGATGAAGGAAACAACACCAGCGCCCAGCGACAGGCGTTTCTGATGGGTCATGTCCATCTCGCCGAGCCCGCCCGGATCCATCATGAACATGACCATGAAAATGGCCATGATGCTCATTTCGGTGGCCATCATCATAATCTGCAATACACCGAGGAATTCCGCCTGCATGCTCAGGAACATGGCGCCAAGAGCGGTTTGTGAGAACAGCAGCGCGAGGGCGGAGCGCACCATCGAAAAGGTGTGGAACACGACGATCCCGAACCAGACTGCGGCGAGTCCGAAGAAACCGACAAAGAACATTTGTGCGGACAGCTGCAACATTATGGAAACACCAGTACGAGTACGCCGACGAGGAAGATATTCAGCAGCGCCAGAGGGATGCCCAGCTTCCAGCACCAGGCCAGCAGGTGCGCCTCGCGGATGCGCGGCAGCATGCGTCCGGCCAGCAACATGGTTGCGGTGACGACGAGTATCTTGATGGCGCTCCAGGCCCAGGGTGGTAGCCACGGCCCCTGCCATCCACCGAGGTAGAAAATCACAGTCGCTGCCGCCAGGGTAATAATCAGCGCCAGCCTCCCGAGTCGGAACACCGCCAGCCGAACGCCGGTATATTCGGCTTCTACTCCCCCCGCCAGTTCGCCATTCGCGGTCGGAAGATCAAACGGCGGCAGAAAAGCCAGCGCCAT
>VAPM010350615.1_pt1 | contig 17099 bp, 13 predicted proteins | sample 3395091 | NCBI WGS metagenome assembly VAPM01 (sample SAMN08290445, study PRJNA428436) | hydrothermal vent metagenome | isolation source: Deep-sea hydrothermal vent chimney 3 | place: Pacific Ocean: Juan De Fuca Ridge | reverse complement strand
ATGATTGACAACAAGGATTCTAAAAAAAGATATCGCGCCGATATATTACTGGAAGATAAAGCTACAGAGTTAACAGAAGAAGGGAAACAGGAGGATGCAAAAGATCTTTTAAAAAATATGGCCAGATTGCTGGATGCAGAAGATATGGATGGCGTAAGACAACTGATTATAGATTCAGGAATTGTTTGCCCTGTTTCCAAATCTTCCAATTGGACAGAAGTGCGTCAATTCAATTTGATGTTTTCTACACAAATTGGTTCTGTCGCTGATGATGCTAGTAATATTTACTTACGACCAGAGACGGCACAGGGAATTTTTGTTAATTTTCTTAATGTGCAAAAAACCGCCCGAATGAAAGTCCCATTTGGCATTGCACAAATAGGTAAGGCGTTTAGAAATGAAATTGTTGCAAGGCAGTTTATATTTAGAATGCGGGAGTTTGAACAGATGGAAATGCAATTTTTTATCCGACCAGGAGAAGAAATGCAATGGTATGATCATTGGAAGCAAATCAGGCTCAAGTGGCATCACGCTCTGGGAATTCCTGAAGAAAATTTAAGATTTCATGATCATGATAAACTGGCACACTATGCCAATGCTGCTGTGGACATCGAATATAAGTTCCCATTTGGTTTTAAAGAAATCGAAGGGATACATTCCAGAACAGATTTTGATTTGATGAGCCATCAGAAATTATCCAGAAAGAAACTGCAATATTTCGATCCAACAATAAATAAAAATTATGTGCCATATGTAATTGAAACTTCTGCTGGTGCAGACCGCCTATTCTTTATGTTGCTTTGTAACGGATACAAACAAGTGACAGTTGGTGAAGGAGAAAATGAAAAACGACGTACTTTCCTCAAATTTCATCCGGCATTGTCTCCGGTAAAAGCTGCCATATTACCCTTGGTAAAAAAAGATGGTTTGCCTGAGATTGGTCAAAAGATTTATGATGAATTGAAATTTGATTTCAATTTAATTTATGAAGATGCGCAATCTATCGGAAAACGATATACAAGGCAAGATCTGATTGGTACGCCATTTTGTATTGCGGTTGACCATCAGACCAAGGAAGATGAAACTGTAACCATTCGCCATCGCGACACCATGGAGCAGGAAAGAGTAAAAATTGGAGATCTGAAAAATATTATTGAAAGAGAAGTGTCAATAAAAAATATTTTTAGGGAGCTATAAAGTTCTCGATGAAGTCTAATTAATTGACTTGATTATAAAATTGAAAAAGTATTCAAAAGCATATCTTTTAAAATTCCGAAATAAAAATTATTATGGGAATAGTGAGCCTAAAAAAGTAATATCTGAACTTGTTGATAAAGCTTGTAAAAATAAAAAACTATCTTTATCGGAAGCTGACTTTGTTTGCGCCTTTATAAAACACTCAACTCCTAAAACACCTAAAGACAAAAAATTAAATATAGATAATTTTCTGGTCTGTAAAGATTATCTTTTTAAAGATTTGTATATCAAGTATTATAATAATCTTAATGGAATAAAGCAGGCAAAAAACTTTCTTGGCCCCATTTCGATAGACCAGAAACAAATTGATGTTAAAAAACTGGATGATTACCACAAAGAATGGTTTCCCAAATTAGCAAAGTTTAATCATAAGGAGCGGTTGCTTAATTTAGTTGCCTCCGAAGCAAATAAAGAATTAAAAGATATTAGTAAAGAATATGAAACTTCTAATCGGGGATACAATGTTCTAAAAGCAAAACAAAAATCCATATCACTTCATTCTAAGTACATATACCTTACGGTTAAAGCATTTTTTGAAGAAATTGATGAGGATTCAATTGTCATAAATTTCAATAATGAAAGGATTCATATCGATAGAGGCTCTTTAGTTCATATTATGTTTAGACATTATTCCGGAGTGGTCAAACAATATGATACAAGAAAATCTTTTCATATGGATAATTCTATTAATCCTTTTGATTTGCCAAATGTGCTGAAAGTCATCTTAGAGAAAATTAGTCATTCTGGTCAATTCCCAACGTCACAAATCAAATTTATTCCAATAAAATATAATGAAATTTTTTATTCTATCTGGACAGAAGAGATTAAAACGTCAAAAAAAGGGAAAGGCCTAATATCTTATAGAAATCTCAAAACGTTTTATCACACTGAAGATTTAAACGAATTAAATATGCTTACAAGAGATTTCGAGGAAATACCTGTTGATGATAGACTTTCTTATTACGTAAAACGTCCTACGCTTAAAAAAAAATTATTTTACTGACCATATTTAGAAAATCAAGAATACAAAGAAACTAGGACTGCAAAGTCTCTTTATATAATTACAATTTAATGAAAAATATGGGTCTATGTGATTTATTGTAGGTAAATATAAAAAGGATATTTTCTTTGTACTATGAATAGTATTGAAATATTCCAATTAGCCGTTGCAGTTGAGAATTTTTTTGAAAAGTCAGTGGAATTTCATAATTGGCATCCAGAAATGTATAATACCCTGGTCAAAATACTCAATCAGACTCCACTAAAATTGGGTCGATTAGGTTAGATTATTTTATTGTTTCTACCACAGATTTTACGACCTTGAGTTTTAAATAAACTTACGGATTTTCATCAAGATATTTTTTTGCAATCCGGTCTCCGTTTTGAATAGTTTTTATACACCATTCTATTTTTAAATTGATAATTTCGTCCTGCGAAAGGAACATTTTTTCATCATGGGTTTTTCGTAACTTTCCCATCAATGACTGCAACAACAGGGCAGCAGATACGGAAATATTGAAACTCTCAGAAAATCCAAACATCGGAATTTTTATAAATCCATCTGCCTGGTCCATGACCTCCTGGGATAATCCGGTTCTTTCTTTCCCAAAAAAGAAGGCTGATTTTTTGGTGAAATCATAATCATCCAAGAGGCATTCAGTTTCATGTGGCGATGTAGCGATTATGGTATATCCTTTTTCTCTGAGGGTATTAATGCAAGTTTGGGTATTGTTTTTATGCTCGGAGTAATAGTGAAGATCAACCCATTTTTCAGATCCTTGAGTCATCCCTTTTGCCAAACGGTAACTATTATGTTCTTCAATGATGTGCAAATCCTGAATACCAAAACATTCGCAATTTCTAATCAATGCGCTCGCATTATGATCTTGATAAGTATCTTCTGCTACAATGGTAAAATGCCTTGTTCTTTGCGCTGATATTTGCTCAATAAGCGTTTTTCTTCTCGGTGTTAAATAAGATTCCAGATATTCCAGGTATTTTTCTTTTTCCATTTATTATCAACCTTTAATAAATTTATAGCATTCCTATTTCATAAGAAATACGAATAGCAAATGAGCCTTTTTTAGCGTCAGGCCCATAGCCTACAAAGGTGCCAATACCCAAGCCTCCATAAAAGTATTTATAAATTTTCAGCCGCAGCAAATTATTCAACATCACACCTGTTTCAAAATATCCACTGGAATAATCTCTTACTTCTATACCTTCATGGATTTCTTTTCGACCTTTTATTTTTCCCCACCCAAGATTCAAAGCAAAGGCAAGCTCAGGTTTGAATTTAGATTTTTTGAATATTACATTTCCCAAATTATAGTTGATAAAAGAATGCAAATATCTATCGGCAAAAAAGCCATAAAGTTGCATGGACTGAAAAGCATTGTTGATAATGATACCTGTAAGTTTAAACTCTGTGCCCGGCCCGCCATACATAATCTGGTATGGCTGATCTAAGGTCATTATCCCACCGTCAAATACAATTTTCAGTTCATCTTGCCGATTCAATTTAATTTTCGAACTTAGTCTTGTGTTAAATTTCCAGTAATCAAAACCTCCCCCCTGTTCAATATCCCACCCTTTGGTGATATTGATGAATAAGTTTTTTTGAAAAAACTTATTTCTATAAAGTACCTTTCTCAGGTTTGGGCTTTCAGAAAAAGGTGTTCCAATGTTAATAAGGACAGTAGTTTCAGAAAAATCAAATCGTTGGGTTTCGACAATAGATTGGCCAGCCGGATTGTATATATAATCATACAATGGTTTTAAGGTATAATCATTAAATATTATAGAAGAGGTGACATATGGATTTAATTGGGTTCTAAATGATACTTGTGTCGATTGGTAATTGTCCATTCTGCTTGTAAAAAAATTCCTTATCAGATCTTGCTTCATCTCCAAAAAATTAACCATCCCCGGCTCCAATAAATCTCTGGTAAATTTCACAGAGAGCAGATTATTCCTTTCTTCACCAAAATATAACCCTATGTTTCCTCCATATTTAAATTTTGCATCTTTAAACCCATATCCAAAATATCCACCAAAAGTAAATACATCAGACAAATTATGATGAGACTGCAAACCGAGTCCAATTCGCATCCCTTCAAATTTATTGAAAGAAAATACATTGTTGATATCGAAATAGCGCATACGGTATCCAATTTTACCATCATAGATATAGTACATCTGCTCCAGAGTTTTTGACAATACAAATTTTCTGTCTGTTGTATCTTTCTTTATGTACTCCAATTTTTCATTATCTATTATTTGCGTCATCATCCACGTGTCATCTTCTATTGTGTCTTTATCTTGATTGAAAATGGCCATTTCTACCCATTTGTTATTTGAGTTATTAATGACATCAAAAACCGGCGAGGTATTTCTGACAGAAAAAATAATTTTGGAATCTCTGCCTACATGGGGAATATCCTTGAGTTTAAATAATACTTGAAGATCACTCAAAAACCTGGTGTTTTCCTCTGTTATTCCTTCCCTAAAGGCCATCGTAAAATCTTTATGTTTTCTTTTGTAGGGAAAGAAATATCCCCCAATTATTTCAGTACGATTCCCTGTAAAGTACAACAAGCCAGAAAATCCAATAAAATTTCTCGCGGGTTTTGGTCTAAAATATACTAATTGAGCATAGGCTTCATCAAAGAGAATTGAATCTATTAAAGCATATTCATATCTTTTCCCTGCATCTTTGTAAAGCGGATTATAAAACTTGAGATTGAGCACATCAATATATTCTTGATTTTCTGAAATGGAATAGCTGTAAGGTAAAAAACCAACAGTACTGCTATCACCATCATGATAATGTGCTTTTACAATGCGAACATATTTTTTGTCGGGAAATTTAAACTTATTTTTTTCAATAGATTCTAACGAATTTTTAAGTCTCCATATATCGCCATCTCTTTTAGTTTGCTCATAAACCTCAACTTTGGTTTCACTCAAAAATTCAAAAGACTGGTGATGTGTAGAGCTTGTTTCCTTGAGAAAATCACGGTGTTTTTCGAGCATTTCTTTCCCCTTTACTAATTGATTTTCTGTTGGGATAATTTCCTTTTTCTTACTTAGTTCTATGAGTAATTTTGAGCTATCAGCTACAAGGGTGAATTTCCTGGTGTTATATAATGGATGAGTAATTTCAAAAGTACCAAAATGCCGAATACTAAAACTGCCCTGTAGATTAGATATCCTTTTTGAAGCTGACTCAGGAGAATAAATGACTGCAAAAGGGATTCCTTGTTTTGTGACTGAATCAATTATTTGGCCATTTATATTTTGTGCAGATAGGCTGCTTGCAAATAGAACAATGGATGTACATGTTATGAAGAATATGATTTTTGAATGCACGCTTATTACATTATTTTAATTATGTGGTTAATAATTTTTTGTTAAAAATAATGTTTTTCTGTATAGATTATTTTTGTTTTCACGCACTATTTCATTTTTGAAATATAAAAGATTGATGCATTGGAAATAATCAGGAAATGATTTTGAGTGCCTTAGGCAATATTTCTATTTCTACTTTTTTCACATCGCCAACTACCTCACCATCTACCTGAAGGGTTTCAAATTTCTTTAGTTCAATAATGGCCTTCTGGCAAGAAATAATTTTTACTAGCTCTTTATTTGGTTGAAAATTCTTTCTGAAAATACTGCTAAAGGAACTCATTAAACTAAAAAATGTGATTTGCTTTACAATGCAAATTTCAAAAAATCCATCATCAAGTTTGCCCACAGGATTTATTATTGCACCAGTTCCATACTTGCTGGCATTTGCGATTACGATCATGTATGCTTTTCCTTTATAATTTTTGCCATCAGCAACAAGACGATAAGAAATCCGCTTTTTTTGTTTTAGTTCTTTGAAAAACAATCTGGCATACCCAAAATATCCTCTAATTTTTTCAGCCTCAAATCGTTTGACGATCTTTGCGTTTAATCCAATATCGCTAAGATGAAGTGCATAATGACTATTATTTATTTGCAGCAAATCGACTTCCTTTGTTCTTTCCTTTTGAATAACTTTCCAACAATCTCTAAATCTTTCTGAAGGATTTAATGTTAATATTATATCTGATATTTTAGGAATGTTGAGTTCTTTTGACATACCATTGGCAGAACCAAATGGCATTAGACCTATTTTTATGGATGTGTTTTGCAAAATTTTTGCGACTAAGAGCAAAGTGCCATCTCCTCCAACTGCAACTACTACTTTTGGGTTATGGAGTTTTACCAGTTTGGATATTGTGCTTTCATCATCAATGGCTGTAGTATTGTAAATCTCATATGAAAACCCAAGACCTTGCTTTTCTTCTTCGATAAATCGATAAATCAGTGATTTGTCATTCCCTCCGGAAATTGGATTTATAACAAATAAATAATTTAAGTCGGACATGTTATTCCACTAATGAATCTTATCTAATTTACAAAAAAGAAATCAGATATAGATATAAGCATGGAGGTAAATGAGGTTTAATGATATCCAGAACTCCCTGCGGTCTTGCCGCAGGGATAGTCAATTTTAAAGATTTTCTTTACACTTCATGATAATGAAGCTTTTGCGGAAAATACCCCGAAGAAGGGGTATGTCTGTACTCGAAATTACCACGAAGAAACTCCCAATAAAAGGCTTCAGGCCAGTATCTATGATTTTTTAACTTTTACTCTGAATCACCGGAGAAGTGTTATCACAACTTATTATACCTTTGTCAAATTTTTTTTATCCGATTGATTTTTACACATATAATATACTGATTTACAATACATTAACCTCATATAAAATTTCTTTTTTTATCTTCGTAAAGTAGAATTAGTTACAGTTAAGTTAATTACATTGTAATTTAGGCGTCAGTCAAAGTAGCGTTTTTTTTGCTAAGCTAAAAGGCTATAATTGCAATTGATAAAAAAGTAAGTATGAAAAAAACAAAAAAATCATCGGTCTTTCAATTTTTCCTGATATCCTTTCTGGGTCTTGCTGCTTTGCAGGTATTCTCTGCATCCCATCCCAATATCTTCCTAAATGCATCGGAGATTGCCTTAATTAACAAGGCGAAAACAGGCCAATCTCCTTGCTGTGCTTACTCCCAGCCCATGCCGAAGGCAAATTCAATGCTCAATCAAAGATTGCACAGTGTAACTGATGGAGGCATAAGCACAAGCAAGAATTATGATGGAGAGCATTGGAATCAGGGACTAAGAGAGGATTACAAATATGCCAGAGAAATATCTCATGCAGCCCCGGGTTTGGGCACTGACTATGCATTTAGAGATAGCGAAACGTACACCTATTGGTTAAAGGTAGAGGCAGAGAGTGTTTTTGGCCAAGGTACTGATTGGAATGCACAATTTGCGGCCAATGCGCTCACAGAATTCAATGCTCTCAAGGTAGATCCCTCATGGGTAGCTAAGCTTAAGGACCTCCCCGACAACACCTGGCTACAGGCCAATTCCAAAGGTATTCCAGCTTTACCATCACGTAACCGTGCCGAGGTTCCCATGGTTTATATGCCAAAATTTAAAGCCATGTTTTATACATGTGGTGACCATGAGGAGTTCGGGAGTTATAATTCGGATTCCTGGGTCTATTCTGTCAGTGCCAATACTTGGGTGCAAATGTGGCCAAATTATATGAAAAACTCTCCTCTCAATCAGGAACCCTATCCGACCGACAGACCTGCCGGACGCTGTTCCTTCGGATTGAGCTTTGATACGGATCGGGCAAAGCTGGTTTTACGTGGCGGAGCTAATGCAGGTTCGAAGGGGCTCTTTACCTGGGAATACGATCCTGCCACCAACAAATGGCAGAAAACTGCGCCCCAAAATGCAGGGTACAATAGAATAGAGGACAACAACCTGGGTTTTATTCCCGGATTTGGCACGGTAGAAGTGGGAGGTGACCGCGGTACCTTAAAATCTGAAACCTGGGTTTATCGGCCAAATGCAAGTAACTGGGAAAAGATTAAAACTAACGGAGCCCCTCCAGGAACTCATAACTCCCGACTTGTCTGGGCCTCCCGACAAAAGCGCCTTATTTTTTGGGCCGGAACTACACAACTATGGACATTTGACCCTGCCACCAGCACGTGGGAAAACATTTCGCCCACATCGGGGCCCAATCCTTCTGGTTTTTACCGCCATGGAATGGCCTACGATTTGGCCAACGATGTGGTCATTATGTATGGTAGTAAAAACGAAAGCGGTACGTTAAGCATGGGACCATGGGTCTATTCGTTTCAAACCGAAACCTGGAAGGACATGAATCCCGATTTCAGGCCGCCCAACGGTTCGGGACCGGAGAGTCAAAGCCTACAGATGGCCTACGATACCGAGCACAATGTGGTTATCATTACGGGTAACCGCAGAGGAACCTGGGTGTACAGATACAAAAAATCGAGCCCAAATTGACCATACCAACCATTTCCCCCAATAGCAGCACGTTTGAGCTTTCAACTGAGATAACGCTTTCGAGCGAAACCTCGAGTACTTCATCCGATACACGATCGATGGCACAACACCCACCAAAACCCTGTACAATCCCCCGTTTACGGTGATGGTAAGCAGCGTGACGAGCACCTATACCATATATTCCGGAGACGGCAATCATAAAGTGGAAAATTTCAGGGTGGGTCGATCGGTGATTGTTGAAACGATTATACGTAAAATTATTTTGCATAAATAAACATCATACCCACCACCTAAAAGAGGAGCTATCAACCCGACGATCATTGGAGGGGGATAGGCTGGGTTATGAAAATAAAAGAACATTCAAAAGTCCTAAAATATGACTATCATGTTAATAATTCAGATGAGCAAATAAATATTACTCATGCTATTGTGCATTTCTACCCTTTGGTTAAGAGTAGAGGCAGAGAGTGTTTTTGACCAAGGTACTGACTGGAATGCACAATTTTCGGCCAATGCACTCACAGAATTCAATGCTCTCAAGGCAGATTCTTTGTGGGTAGCCAAGCTTAAGGCTCTCCCCGACAATACTTGGTTACAGGCCAACCCCGAAGGTATTTCAGCTTTGGCATCACGTAATCGCGCCGAGGTTCCCATGTCACACTCGCAGAGGACTCGGAGGTTTCCAAAAAGTTAATCCTATAAGTCAATCCCGGACACAACGACAGGAATAACCGCCATCTACATAGCCGACGCCGCGAGACACTTCCGAACTATAGTAATTCAATAAGAGTCTCCATGCTTTACCCTCACCGGCAGCCGTAGAAGACCACCAGTAGCCGTACTTGCCGAGATAATTGAAACTATCATCGGTGATGCGGTAGCCAGCAGGAAAGGCGTTAAAACCACTGCTGTCGGTGCCATTACCATTATTAATCCAGCCCTTTTCGCCTTTTAGCACCTTTCCTGCTTTTGCATCTCCACCAAATTCATTGACCAGTATGCTCCACTCACTATCAGTAGGAAGATGCCAACCAGGTGGGCAGGCTATTATCGCTGACAGCCAGGGGTATAGTAATCCTATACCGTTGTGAAATTTCTCATTGTTGTTATACGCATAGCTATCAGGCTTTTTATAGTTAAGGTTTTCTGCCATCCATGTGATCGATGTACCAAGCAACACGTTTTCAAAAGACACCGTTTTGTAGGTTTGCCCATCACGTGGGTCGGTCATCGTGCCCATGATTTGGGCATGGCTGGTTTGGTAGATGAAAAATAGCGCTGCAATGATTAATATTTTTTTCATAGGTTATAGATTTTAATTGTATAAGTATGTTCTTGGTTTTTAATATAGTGAAAATATATAATGATTCTACGGGCTCTTAAGCGTTGTCTAATTCTTTGCATTTTCTTCTCTTATATCTTTTCCTTCGTAGCGAGAACTTTCCGAAAGCTGTAAACTGTTTGATTTTTACTAATAGAGTCTGTCCATAAACTCTACCAAATTATAAGCACTCCTTTTTTGCAATAATTTAATTTTTTCTACTTGTCTGATGCTAAGGCATCAGACAAGTAGAAAAAAATCAAAACCTGCCTGCCGACAAATGCAGGGTTCCTGCTTTTCATCAAAGTTCGAAGTCTGAAGACTCCGAACAGCGGGGCCAGTAGGAGATTAACTTATAATTTCCGGTTTCAATGGCCATTCTAAATTTGTGATTTTTGTGCTTTGTTCGAACGGTGTAAAAAAACGCTTTTCTCTAATTTTTAAACTTTGCACTATTTCTAAAAATATGACATAATCCTCATTCATATCTTCTTTTAAAGAGGAGTAGGTTATGTCATAAATTGATGTCTCTGTTTCCCCAAGAAAATTAAGCAGAAATAACTTTTTATTATTTCTGCTTATTGAATATGTGGAAAGGTAGAAATTCCCATCTTCGCGGGAAAACATTCTTAACATGTGCGATTCAACTGTATCAGATGAATGAGTCTCTTTATTTAGTAATTCCCAATATTTTTGCAAATCAATTCCTAAATCCTTCTTGTTATGTTCAAGAACAAGAAAATATTTGTCTTCTTTAATCGAACTTTTCGATGGAAATGTCGCTTGGAAAAGTGTTGAATTTGATTCAATCACCTTCCATTCTTGGGGATAATTAATTTCTATCAACTTATCATCAGATGAATACTGTGACCAATCAACATATATAGTTTGAGTTTTTGATGGGCAATATTTCCACTTTCCGACTTTAAAGCCATTCCTAATTTTCCCCGCCTTTAAAGTATCTCCTTCTTCTGAATCTATCAAGAAGTCTCCATTTTCTATCTTATCTTTATATTCATATCCAATTTGATCACGCCAAAATCGGATACTGCCATCATGAAAGACCACATACTCATATTGGAATTGATCGCTTTTACAGCTAAATAAAAATAAAATGATTATCAATACTATTGATAAAGTTCTCATTGATAAATTATTGTTGATATTCATGCTCAATTTTAAACTGTGTCCCAACGCTAATAGTATTTTTGGAATCTTTGTAGACTGGAACTTCTACCTTAATTCTCACAGCAGCTTTGTTAGTCTCACTACCGTCTACATGCTGGGTATTGGGATGAAGCGCATAATGATTATCATTTATCTGCAATAAATTAAGCTCCTTTATATTTTCTCTTTGAATGACTCTCCAGCAGTCTCTGAATCTATCTGAAGGATTTAAGGAAAGTTTTATATCTGATATTTTAGGAATATTGAGTTCTCTGGACATACCATTGGCCGAACCAAATGGCATCAGCCCTATTTTTATGGATGTGTTTTGCAGAATTTTTGCAACCAAGAGCAAAGTGCCATCGCCTCCAACTACTACTTTTGATATTACTGCTTCATCATCAATGGCCGTGGTATTGTAAATTTCGTAGGAAAACCCAAGACCTTGTTTTTCATCTTCGATAAATCTATATATCAATGATTTGTCATTCCCTCCGGAAATTGGATTTATAACAAATAAATAATTTAGGCCAGACATGCTTTTCTGAAAATGAATCTTATTTAATTATACAAAAAAGAAAGCAGAAATGGAGGTAAATAAAGGGGTTAAAAAAAAGCATCCGTTGAGATGCCTTTAATTTTGTAGTATATAATTTTAAGTATAACCTCGTCAAAAGTCCATAATAATTCCTGGGATTTTGAACACCATTTTGATCAAACCGGTCTTTTGGCCATTGGCACCAAGTCAGTCAATTCTTCAATTTTCACAGGTCTTTTTTCCTCAATACTTTTACGTGCCGCAATACCTATCAATATGGAGAATGCCCCATCGCGAGTGCCGGCAGCGTGCTTTAGTGGATCAGCCAAATCAGGATTTTTGAAAATTTTATCTTGCAACCTACTGTCTCCCCCTCCATGTCCGCCACTTGAGTGTGGAACTTTTACCAATTCATAATCTTTGAAATTATTCATAACCATAATTTCATCATATTTCTTTGCTTCATTCTTGCCACTCTGGCTCATTTCATTTGCGTGCAATTCTGCCTGATTCATTTTTGCTTTCTGGCGCCAAGGGATATCTTCCCAGGAATCAATTCTACCATTCATTCCGTTAAATGCAATCCGTAACCCTTCATAAGGAGAGTATGTGGTGAGCGAATAGCTTACAGTTACATTATTTGCATATTTGATTTGAACAGCCATTTTATCATAAATATCAACTTCTTCTCTCCAAAGACAATTATCGCGTATGTACCCATCATACTTTTCATTATTCACATAAAGATCCATATCTCTTTTGCTTTTTGTGATATCCCAATAGAACTTGCATTTATCTGTGTAGGCACAGTTTCGACACTTTTCTCCTCTGAACTCATTGTTGGTCCCGTAGTGCTCAAGCGAACCATAAGCAAATACTTCTACTGGATCTGAATCTAAAAACCAATTAAGCAAATCGAAGTGATGTGTTGATTTATGAACAAGTAACGTACCTCCTTTGTCCCTTTCTCCATGCCACCTTCTAAAGTATGAAGCTCCATGATAAGTATTGAGATACCAGTGAAAATCAACAGAAGTAACATCACCTATTTTATTTGAAACGAGTTGTTCTTTTATGGCTGTGAACAATGTGCCATATCGATAGTTGAATCCGACAATCAGTTTTTTCCCAGACTTCCTTTCGGCATTTAGAATGGCTTGGCATTTTACTTCATCGGTTGTCATAGGCTTTTCTGTAATCACATTTACCCCATACTCCAAGCCTTTAATTATAAATTGATGATGTGTAGAATCCATTGTAGTTACAATAAGCATATCTGGTTTCACCGTTTTCATCATTTCATCAAAATCGGTAAATGTAGGGCAATTGACTCCCATATATTTAGCACCGTATTTCACCCTGCCTTCATTTTTGTCGCACAAGCCAACAAACTCGATTTCTTTCTTGTAATTTTCTACAATTCTTTTTCCCCAGAAGGAAGTTCCTCTCACGCCAGTGCCTACAAGGGCTATTCTTGTTTTTGCCGTAGGCTGAAATGTTGAGGCCAGAGATGAAATAGACGGCGCTACAAGTGATCCTGCTGCAATGGCACTTGATCTGTTAATGAATTTTCTTCTGCTTAAATTACTATTTGACATAATGCTATTTTTTGGATTTATATTATTTCTAAAACTAAAATTAGTTATAATATTTATTCAATTGTAAAATTTATTCAATTAAAAATTAAAGCTGAAAAGTAAATAATCCTCTATAATTTTGAGTAAACTAGGGAATTAGTCAAAAAGCATTTTCTTCAGTATATTGTATATATCATTCTTTAAATAACAGTGCGATGAAAATAACATTACTGATTATCGTTTTTATTTTTCTAATTGCTTGCTCTTCCGAAACAATTCCGAATCGCCCAAATATCATTTTACTTATGAGTGATGATTTGGGTTGGGGAGATACAGGCTTCAATGGAAATGAAGCTATTAAGACTCCCAATTTGGATTTTCTGGCTTCAAAGGGCATGGTTCTTAATCGGTTTTACTCTGCATCACCTGTTTGTTCGCCTACCAGGGCAAGTTGCTTGACTGGACGCAACCCTTATCGAATGGATATTCCTACTGCAAATAGCGGTCATATAAAAATTGAAGAAGTGACACTGGCAGAGATCCTTCAAAAACACAAGTATAAAACAGGTCATTTCGGCAAATGGCACCTTGGTACATTGACTACTAAAATCAAAGATAGTAACCGAGGCAAACCCGGAGTGACTGAACATTACAGCATTCCTACCCAGCATGGGTTTGATGAGTTTTTTTCCACTGAATCAAAAGTACCAACTTATGACCCTATGAAAAAACCCAAAATCTATAATAAGAAGATTGGTGAAAGCCCACGGTATGGATGGGCGAAAATAAATAATGAGGAGGATGCAGAGCCTTTTGGCGCTTATTACTGGAACGGGAAAGAAGCGTTCGTTGAAGAAAATATCCAGGGCGATGATTCCAAACTCATCATGGACAGGGCAATTGATTTTATGCAGAAGTCAAATACTACAGACGATCCATTCTTCTGTGTGATTTGGTTGCATACGCCTCACTTGCCTGTTGTGGCTAGCAAAAAATATCGTGATTTGTATAAAAACAGAGATTTTAAAGAGCAGTTATATTATGGTTCAATCACTGCCATGGATGATCAAATTGGAAGATTATGGAAAACGTTGGAAGTATTGGAAGAAAATCGAAATACTATGATTTGGTTTTGCAGCGACAATGGTCCTGAAAATGGAACACCCGGCGTATCAGGGCCATTCCGGGAAAGAAAAAGAAGCCTCTATGAAGGTGGAATTCGCGTGCCCGCATTTTGTGTATGGGAAAATGAAATAGCTCCGGGTCAATCTTCATCAGCACCAATGGTTACGAGTGATTATCTGCCCACCATCTTAGATATGATTTCAATAAAGCACAATTTGGTCAGGCCTATGGATGGAATAAGTTTGAAAAAGATAATTAATGGCGATCAAAAAGATAGGGAACAAGCTATTGGTTTTTTATTTGGAAAGAAAAGGTCATGGGTCAACGACAGGTATAAGCTCATCAGCATCGATGAAGGAAATTCATTTGAATTATATGATTTGATTAAAGACCCAAAAGAAATACTTGATATTTCAGCTAATAAAAAAGAAATTGTAGAGAAAATGCAAAAAGAACTTTCGAACTGGATGATATCAGTTGATCTCAGCCGAAAAGGAAAAGATTATTAATTATCTAGCATACCCATAATGAAAAATAACTCATCCCTGATCTTATGGCTTTTTGCCTCATTTTCGTTGTTGTTATCTTGTTCTCATCAAAAGAGAACTGGCAAACCAAATGTAGTGTTGATTTTCACTGATGATCAGGGTTCAATGGATTTGGGTTGTTATGGAGCCAAAGACCTTGAAACTCCAAATCTAGATAAGTTGGCAACTGAAGGTGTCCGGTTTACCCAATTTTATGTGGGAGCACCAGTATGCTCACCTTCCAGAGCTGCATTGTTGACAGGTAAAACACCTCAGGAGGCTGGTCTTGTGGGGAATGCATCAAGCAGCCATGAAGGTCATGTCGGTATGCCCACAGAACAAGTAACCATCGCCGAAATGATGCAAGGAGCAGGTTACAAAACTGCCCATATTGGCAAATGGCATTTAGGTTATTCTCCCGAAACAATGCCAAATGGCCAGGGGTTTGATTATTCGTTTGGTTTCATGGGGGGTTGCATTGATAACTTCGGACATTTTTTCTACTGGAATGGCCCGAATCGCCATGACCTCTGGGAAAATGGGAAAGAGATTTTCGAAGACGGAGACTTTTTTCCCAAATTGATGACGGCAAAGGCCTCAGAGTTCATTCGGAAAAATAAGAACGAGCCTTTCTTTATGTATTATGCTATCAATACGCCACATTATCCTTTACAACCTTATGTCCACTGGCGTGAGAGGTATAAAGATATGGAAATGCCAAGAAGGGATTATGCTGCTTTTGTATCTACTACCGATGAGGAAATTGGCAACTTGATAAATGTCATTGATCAGGCAGGAATCAGGGAAAATACGATTATCATTTACCTGTCAGACCATGGACATTCGTACGAAACACGAACCTTTGGCAGCGGTGGGTATTCGGGGCCGTACCGGGGAGGGAAATTTTCTCTATTTGAAGGAGGAATAAGAGTACCTGCCATCATCAGTTGGAAAGGTCAGCTGGGCCAAAATGAGGTTATTGATAAGTTGTGCATGAGCATGGATATATTGCCAACAATTGCAAGTTTGTGTGGTATAGAAAAAATTCCGGTTGGAGTGGAAGGTTATGACTTTAGCGACATTATCAGGCAAGGAACAGATTCCCATCATGAACTGATCAGATGGCAATTTGGTAAACAATGGGCTGTGAGAAAAGGAGACTGGAAATTAATTGGAAATCCAAGAGATCCCAGTGATCTGAATTCGATCAATCCGGAAAAAAATAGCTTGTTTTTGTCTGATTTAAGCAAAGATATTTCGGAATCTAAAAACCTCGTTGAGGAAAATCCGAATAAAATAAATGAGTTATTAGATGATTATCTGTCATGGGAATATGCAGATAGAAATCTGATTCCAGAAAAATATAGAGGTAAATAATTAGGAAAGATTTCGGGACAATGAAAAACAATACCATCTTCAAAAAGAACTTCTCTTGATATCAATTCACAATCAAATAAATCATTCGGGGTAAGATATCAACATATTGAACTTTAAGCCTGTCAAATTTGTTTTCATTATATAAGGGTAATGCCATTTTAATAAATTTGGAAAATGTGCTTATTTAGAGATAGCGAAATAATAACTTGGTATTCCCTTCAGACACCAGCAAATTTATTTACAGTTGAAAAGCTGTTAAAGTCCGGGAAAGCCATATTTGCAAAAAGCCGGATTTCCAATCGTTAGATTTAATTGATACTAAAGGGTATCACAAAAATTGTAGAACAATGGTCGCACAGGAAATACTAATATACGTATTAGCTGCTATAGCATATTTCGTTCCGTTTTACATTGCAAGGTTTAGACAAGTAAATGGCCTTCAATTGGTATTCTGGTTCAACTTGTTATTTGGATGGACATTTGTTGCCTGGGTTTTGCTCATTATTGTCGCCTTGTCGTTAAAAGCAAATCATGAAAGGAGACATTCTTTGAGTATTTGAGAACAGATTCAACGAAATTAATTTTACTTAAATGATTTCTCCCTCAAAACCATGGGAGATAAGTGCATTGCGGTAAATAAAACGCCATTCCAATGCAAATGAAGACATAATAAAAGGTCAATACTCTCCGTATTGACCTTTTTTTAGTAGCGGGAGCAGGACTTGAACCTGCGACCTTCGGGTTATGAGCCCGACGAGCTACCAACTGCTCCATCCCGCGAT